>Ga0310690_10004779_pt1 | contig 18922 bp, 15 predicted proteins | sample AusTroGonzalo_MG_2_FD_207661 | JGI IMG/M metagenome (GOLD analysis project Ga0310690, IMG submission 207661) | Bovine rumen microbial communities from tropical cattle in Woodstock, Queensland, Australia - Gonzalo_04 (v2) (version 2) | ecosystem: Host-associated > Mammals > Digestive system >...
AACTGGTTCAATGTCTGATAATTGTGGCGGAGCTGTCTATCTTCCTGCCAAGACTTTTCAGAAATAAAAGTTTTTTCAGAAAAAATGTCGGATGATAATAATAAAAATGTTACTTTTGCCGTTCACAAATATAGATGTATTACATTAGATAAAATATAACCGTTATGCTTACAAAGAAAACTGACAAAGGAAATTTGGAGAATAAGAGAGGCCTTTTCACTCTCTTCGGGCTTGTAATTGTTTTGGGCCTGGTATATGCCGGTTTCGAACTGTTTGCCAGCGAAGACAAAGCACCCGCATTCACAATGGCTGATGACGACTTCATTGAGGTGAAGGACGAGGATGTTATTGCCACCGACCAAACCCCTCCGCCGCCACAAGAGCAACCTCAGCAGCAACAGGAAGTGGTGCTGAACATTGTGGAGGACAACATCAAGGTCAACACCGATCTGGACTTCAGCCAGGACTTCATCGAAGATGAGGTTATTGAAGAGGTTGACAACTCGGATGTGGATGTCATTGAGGAAGAATCTGAATCGGCTCCTCCGGTTTACTTCACGGAAGAGATGCCGGAATTCCCGGGTGGTCCGGATGCATTGAACTCTTTCCTCACCAAGGAAATCCAATACCCTGAGGTGGCCCGTAACAACGGCATTATGGGTACGGTGCTGGTTGAGTTTGTGGTTGAAAAGGACGGTCGTGTCAGTAACGCCAAGGTGAAAGTGCCGTTGTTCCCGGATTGTGACAAAGAGGCTGTCCGTGGTGTGATGGCCATGCCGAAATGGAAACCTGGCAAGAACATGGGCAAGCCCGTACGTTGCTTCTATCAGGTTCCTGTCACCTTCAGAATGTAAGCTTAATTACATCATAAATTATAAGGCTGAATCTCCAAACGGAAATTCAGCCTTTTTTATTCGGAGTAAATACAAATTTCGTTAGTCGGCCAAGTCGCTGAAAAACTCGCTGAGGTCGTTGGCCACCTCGTACATGGGCGTGTATTCCATGGTGGGCGTGGCGGGTGTTGCGGTGGTCTGCAGCGTGCTCATGCGCTCCTGCGTCTGGCGCAGGATGGCGGGGGTCTCTATCTTGTATTGGAAATCCTCCTCATCGTGGAACAACGGGTCAACGGGTTCCTCAATGCGTTGGGGACCGCTGCCCGGGGTGAAGAAGGGTTGCGGTGTGGGCTGCACCTGCGGTTCCACGGCAACAGCCGGCTCCTGATAGTCGAAGATGGAAACGTTCGGAGTCTGCTGTACGTTGGCCTCCTCACGAGGTGTGGTCAACGTCTCATAATCATCCGCTTTGGGTGCAACGGGCGTGTTGTTTCCCTCCACTTTCGTGCCCATCTGGATGTCGGTCTTGAAAATCTCACCCTGCTCCTTGTTGTCAGTAACAACCGTGGTGAGCTCCTTTTCCAGGATCTCACGAGCCTGGGAGTTGAAGTTGGTCACGATGACCGACAGCTTGAGGGCGTCGCCAAGGCTCTCGTCCACGCCACGACCCCAGATGACTTCAGCTTCAGGGCTCTTGACGGCTTCGAATTTCTCGGTAAGAGCTTCCAGCTCGGAGACCTTAAGCTCGTTGTCGGGACCGTAGCTGATGAAGAAGAGGAAGTTCTGGGCGTCGGCGATGACAGGGTTGTCCAACAGCGGGCAGCGGAGGGCGTCGTCCACCACACGTTCCACACGGTCGGTACCGCTGGCCACGGCCAGACCCAACATGGCCTTGCCGCTATCCTTCATGATGGTCTCGATATCGTGGAAGTCCACATTCTGCTCGTAGTTGACGGTGATGAGCTCGGCGATGCACTTGACGGCATTCTTCAGCACGTCGTCGGCATAGCTGTAAGCTTTGCTCAGGGTGTCCTCCTGATAGAATTTGAGGATGTTCTGGTTCTTGACCACAATCAGGGAGTCCACGTATTTGTCCAATTCGGCGATTCCCTTTTCCGCTTGTTTGATGCGGGCGGACCCTTCGAACTTGAAGGGGGCGGTAACCACACCGATGGTGAGGATACCCATCTCATGGGCGATTTCAGCAATCACCGGGGAGGCTCCTGTTCCGGTACCCTTGCCCATGCCGGCAGTGATGAACAGCATCTTGGTCTCCCGACCGATGAAGTCCATGATCTTCTCCTTGCTGTCCAAAGCATATTGGCGGGCGATTTCGGGTTTCGCGCCGGCTCCGAGGCCGGTGCCCAACAAAAGCTTCTCGGGAACGGGGCTCTTGCTCAAATGCCCCTGGTCGGTGTTGCACACCAGAAAGTCCACCCCCACGATGCCTTCGCTGTACATGTGCTTGACCGCATTGCTGCCGCCGCCGCCGACACCGATAACTTTGATGATGGAGGAGTTCTCTCTTGCGCCGTAATCCGCTGTAATGTCAATTCTGTCTGTCATATCTGTTTATGTTCTTAATTATCTTAAAAAAGGTTAATGATTCGGTTTGGTTTGGATGATATGGGGTTAGGATACGTTTTCTAACATTTCCTTCAGATAGTCATGTACTTTTTTGAAGAGGCCCCACCGTGAAGCACCATCGGGTTTCGGATCCGAGTCCGGACCCGGGTTATGAATGGGGGTGGTGCCGCGTTCCGAAGTGGTCAGATGCAGGTTCTCTTCGGTCTCGATGCCGTATTTGAGCAAGCCGAGGGCCGTGGAGAAGGCCGGCTGCTTCAGTTCCGTGGGGATGGAGTGTGCGAACCCGTTGTCGGGGATGCCGATGCGGGTGGGCATCTGGAGCATGTATTGGCACAGCTCCTTGATGTGGCGGAGGTTGGAGCCGCCACCCGTGAGGACGAGGCCTGCGAAGAGGCGGTCCTTATAGCCGGAGTTGTCTATCTCTTTCTGGATGGCGCTGAGAATCTCGCCCTGCACACGGCTGTTGATGATCTGCGCCAAATAGTTCTCGTTGATCTGGATGGGCTCCTGGCCGTGCGGCTTGGGGATGGTGATGAGGTTGTTGGAATGGCTCTTCTCCACAATGCAGGTGCCGTAGGAAATCTTCAGTTTCTCGGCCACATCCTCGGAGATTTTGCACACCTGCGCGATGTCGCGGGTGATGACGTTGCCGCCCATGGCGATGACCTTAGTATAAACGGGATTCCCGTCCACAAAGATGATGAGGTCGGAGGTGCCGCCGCCGATATCGACCAGTGCCACACCGTGACGTTTCTCCTCCTCGGTGAGGCAGGCCATGCCGGAGGCGATGGGCTCCAGAATGATGTCATTCAGATGGATTCCCGATTCTTCACCGCACATTTTGATGCGGTCGATTTCGGAGATCTTGCCTGTGATGAGCTGGTAGGTACCGATAACCTCGTTGCCGAGTTCGCCCACGGGCTCGAAAGTGACACGCTCCTTGTCAATGAGATATTTTTGAGGAATAACGTCAATGATCTCTTCGCCGGGAGGCACGGTGGCGTGGAAAACCTCGTTCTTCAGGTTCTCAATCTCCTCGCTGGTGATGGGTGTCTTCTTGCCCTGGCGGAAGAGGTGGTGGTTGTACCGGCTGGTCTTGATGTGATGGCCGGCAATGCCCACATACACGCTTTTGATCTCCTGGTTGGAGCGCTGGCTGGCCATGCTGGTGGAGAGCGTTATGCCGGTGACGGTCTTGTTGATGTTGCGGATCTCGCCGAATTCCACGCCGGTGGACTCGCTTTTGCCGTAGCCGATAATGTCAATCTGACCGTTCTCGTTCCGATAGCCGATAACGGTGGCGATTTTGGTGGTACCGATGTCCAGACCGACGATCATGTTGTCATTGTTGTAAACGTTCTCCATAAACAGTTGAATTTATTTTCGTTTTGCTATTATCCTGTTCTTATAACGCACATCCAGTTGCGCATACGTGTCAAATCCCTTCCTCGTCAGCCCCTCCTGATAGACCAGCCTGAGGTTCTCCAGCTTTTCTTCTATGTTCTGGTCGTCTCCGAAAAGCACCACATGGCTCCCTACGGCCGGCACTAACTCAATCTGGTTGTGTTCGTTGAGGTAGAGCTGCTGGAACTGCGCCTGGCAGAACTCGTCCTTCTGGATGGCATTGACGATGTTGACCATCTCGGCGAGCCGTCCGCGGGCGGTGTCTCCCTGCTTGTAATGCTGGAGGATGTGGCCGTTGGCGACGGGCAGGTCGTCCTGCATCTTGGCGGTGTAGGGCAGCAGACAGCCGCTGTCATCCACGAAATACTGGTCGCCGTCCTGACTGAAGGCGTGCAGGATGATGTGCTTCAGCGTGTAGTCAACTACCAAACGGCTGCCCGAGAAGTGGATGAAGTTCACCTTTTCCACGTACGGGTTCGCCGACAGCAGGCGGGTGATGGCCGCCACGTCAATGTCCTTCATCGGCATCCCGAGAATGGCGATGCTGTCCGCCGACAACATCCGCTCCACATCCGCCTGACCGAGCACCAGGCTCTCGTTCTGCGTGTGCGGGGCCACCGTTATGCTCTCGCATTGGTGTTTCGGTACAGATACAATAGCCCAAATGATAATTATCAATACACTGATAATCAAAATAATACGGGTAATTGCTTTGACGTATCTCATTTGGCTGCTATAATACTGTAGAATAGCTACAAAAATAGCATTTAGCGGCGAGACATTAAAGGCCGTCCGCATAAAAAATAAACAAAAAAGTGTTGATAATGTGAAAAAATGTTAGGCGTTGCGTTTGTCCAATCCCCACAACAGTTTTTCCCGTATAATGTTGTAAAAGTTGTTGTTATGGAAAAGTACTGTCTGGATCTGGAAATCCTCCTGCCGGATGCTCAGGCGGGTCCGGTTATCAACAATGACCTTGCGGGTGTCGGTGCAGAGAGTGAAACGCCCGTTACGGCTTTCCACCTTGATGGTGAGCGTCGTGTTGGACGGGATGACTAACGGGCGCACGCTCAACGAGTGCGGAGCGATGGGGGTCAGCACGTTGACCTGTGACTGCGGATGCAGGATGGGACCGCCACAGCTCATCGAGTAGGCGGTGGAGCCCGTGGGCGTGGAGATGATCAGCCCGTCGGCCCAGTAGGTGTTGACCTTCTGGCCGTCGGCCCACACGGTGATGGCACTGATGGAGTCCGTGTCAGTGGCCCGGATGGTGATGTCGTTCACGGCAAACGTGCCCGACAAGGCCATCGGCTCGCTGCTGTCCACATGCAGCAACGACCTCTGTTCAAGTGAATAACGACGCTCTTTCAGCATCTGGAAACACTCTTTGAAATTGTCCTTTTTGATGCCCGAGAGGAAGCCGATACGCCCGGTGTTGATGCCCACTAACGGGATATTCAGATTCCCCACCAGATTGGCCGCGTCGATGAAGGAGCCGTCGCCCCCGATGGAGACCATGAAGTCGATGGGCAGATGGAGGGAAAGCTCCTCATGGTTGTGAAAAAAAGCATGGCAACCGCCCGTTTCCGGGCAGTTGCCATGGATGATTAAGTCGAATTGTTGCGATTGCAAATGTTCGATGACTGTGCGGATGAAGGCCTGTTCCTCCGCACCATTCTGGCGGCTGTAAAGCGCGATTCTCATTAGACGTAGTCTTGCACTTCCACTTCGCCGTTCAGGATCATGTTGGCGTTGAGGGCCATGGCAGCCATCTCGTCCTCGCCGGGATATACGGCCACCGGGGCAATCCAGTCAATGTAGCGCTTGATGCGGGCGATGACAGGCTTGCCGTAGGCGATGCCGCCCGTCAGGATGATGGCGTCGATCTTGCCCTTGAGCACCACGGCGTTCTCGCCGATCTGCTTGGCCACCTGATAGGCGAAAGCCTCCTCTAACAACTCGGCTTTCGGGTCGCCGGCGATGGCTGCTTTCTCAACAGCCAAAGCATCGTTGCTACCGAAATAGCCTACGTAGCCGCCTTTGCCCACCAAGATCTTCTGCATGTCCTCTTGGGTGTATTTGCCGCTGAAACAAGCTTTTAAGAACTGGTTCATCGGCAGGCTGCCGGAACGCTCCGGAGAGAACGGACCCTCGCCGTCCAAGGCCTGGTTTACGTCGATGACGCGGCCCTGACGGTGGGCACCCACGCTTACGCCGCCGCCCATGTGGCAGACGATGAGGTTCAACTCCTCGTATTTCTTGCCGCTGTCCTTGGCGTACATGCGGGCGATGGCCTTCTGGTTCAGGGCATGGAAAATGGACTTGCGTTCGAAATCGGGATGGCCGGTGATGCGGGCCACTTCCTCCATCTCGTCCACAATCACGGGGTCGGCGATGTAGGCCTCTTTCAGCCCGATGAATTTCGCGATGCTGTCGGCGATGAGGCCGCCCAAGTTGCAGGCGTGCTGGCCGTTATAGCCCATCTTCAAATGCTCTTTCATGAGCTCGTTGATGCGGTAAACGCCGGATTTCAGGGGCTTGATCAACCCGCCACGGCCCATGACCAAGTCAATGGAGTGCAGGTCGATGTTTTCGGCTTCCAGCACCGAGATGATGACATCGCGGCGGAACTCGTATTGGTCGGCAATCGTGGCGTAGCCGGAAAGCTCTTCCGTGGAATGCTTGATGTTCTTGACGAATTTCTGTTCGTTACCCTCAAAAATAGCGATTTTGGTGGAGGTGGAACCGGGGTTGATGGCAAGTATTTTTTTCATAATATAGGTATTGGTGATAGACTAAAAAAGCCGTGTCAAACACGGCTGCAAATATAGGGAAAAAAGTTCAATAATCGGAGTGGAAAATGGAAAACGTGCACGTTTACTGCCGTTCGCGGTTCCGCAGGATGTCGATGGCGAGGTAGATGGCGTTGCGCATAGACTGTCCGTCGGCCAGGTTCTTGCCGGCGATGTCGTAGGCGGTGCCGTGCGCGGGCGAGGTCCGCACGATGGGCAGCCCGGCAGTAAAGTTCACACCGTCTTTGCCCAACAGTTTGAACGGAATCATCCCCTGGTCATGGTACATGGCTAAAACCGCATCAAATTTCCGGTATCCGCCCGTGGCGAAGAATCCGTCGGCAGGGAACGGCCCGAAGGCATTGATGTGGTTGTGGAACGCCAGCTCGATGGCCGGACGGATGTGGTTGGCTTCCTCATCCCCAATCAGCCCCTCGTCACCCGCGTGAGGGTTGAGGGCCAAAACGGCGATAGTGGGATTGTCAATGGCGAAATCCTGCTTCAAGGAGTTGTTCAGTATTTCTATCTTTTTATAAATCAAATCCTTGTTGATAATAGAAGATATGCTCTGCACCGGCACGTGGTTGGTGACAAAGCCCATGCGCAACCCTTCGGCCACCATCATCATCATGGCTTTCTTGTCCTGTCCGCCGAAATAGTGTTCGAAAAACTCGGTGTGACCGGGGAATTTGAACTTCTCGGATTGGATGTTGTGCTTGTTGATGGGTCCCGTGACGATGGCATCGATGTTCTTGTTCTTCAGGTCGCGGCCTGCGGCATACAGGGCCCGCTCTGCCATCTGCCCGGCAACCTTCGTGGAAGAGCCCAACTCAATCTTGACCTCTTCGTCGAAAAGGTTGATGAGGTTGGGGCGCTTGTTGGACGTCTGCTCGGTGTTCTTGATGAACTGGAACGAGAAATCCGGCATCTCCATGTATTTGCGGTGGTAGGAGGCGGCTTTGACCAAGCCATATACGATGGGCGTGCAAAGCTCCATGATCTTATAGTCGCTGAGAGCCTTGATGATGACCTCGTAGCTGATGCTGTTGAGGTCGCCGTGTGTGATACCGATTTTGTAGAGTTTGTTGTCAGCCATGATGAGTGGGGTTATTTGTTAGGATTATAAGCAACTTCGTACTCTTCGTAACCTTCGATGATGTCGCCGATCTTGATGTCGTTGCAGCCGTCGATGTTCAAACCGCAGTCCTGACCGGAAACCACCTCTTTGACATCATCCTTGAAGCGGCGCAGGGAGCCGAGCTTGCCAGTGTAGATGACGATACCGTCGCGGATGAGGCGGATTTTTGTGGAACGCTGCAGCTTGCCGTCCAGCACCATACAGCCGGCCACGTTGCCGACCTTGGAGATGTGGAACACTTCGCGAATCTCGATGTTGGCCACCACTTTCTCGCGGATCTCCGGCGAGTGCATGCCGGCGATAGCGTCTTTGATCTCGTTGATAGCCTGGTAGATGATGGAATAGGTGCGGATGTCGATCTGCTCGGCTTCCGCGGTCTTGCGCGCACCCGCAGTGGGACGCACCTGGAAAGCCACGATGAGGGCGTTGGAGGCGGTGGCTAACATGACGTCGGTTTCCGTCACGGCACCCACCGACTTGTGGATGACGTTGACCTGGACCTGCTCGGTGGAGAGCTTGAGCAGCTCGCCGGAGAGGGCTTCCACAGAGCCGTCCACGTCGCCCTTGACGATGATGTTGAGTTCCTTGAAGTCGCCGATGGCGATGCGGCGTCCGATTTCGTCGAGCGTGATGTGCTTCTGCGTGCGCAGGCCCATCTCGCGGGCCAGACGGGCGCGTTTGGTGGCCACGTTGCGGGCCTCCTGCTCGGTTTCGCAAACCTTGAAGGTGTCACCGGCCTGCGGAGCACCATTCAGGCCCAACAGCAGCACCGGCGTGGCGGGACCCACGCTCTTCACCGGCTGGTTACGCTCGTTGAACATGGCCTTGACTTTTCCGAAACAGCTGCCGGCCAAGATGGGGTCACCCACCGACAGCGTGCCATTCTGCACCAGCACTTTGGCCACATAGCCGCGACCCTTGTCCAAGGCGGATTCGATGACCGCACCCACACCGGGACGGTTCGGGTTGGCCTTCAGGTCGAGCAGGTCGGCCTCTAACAACACCTTTTCGAGCAGCTCCTGGACGTTGGTACCATGCTTGGCGTCAATTTCCTGGCACTGGTACTTGCCACCCCAGTCTTCCACTAAGATGTTCATGTTGGCCAGCTCACTCTTGATGCGATCGACGTCGGCGTTAGGTTTGTCAATCTTCGTGATGGCGAACACCATGGGCACGCCGGCGGCTTGTGCGTGGTTGATGGCTTCCACGGTCTGCGGCATCACCGCGTCGTCGGCGGCGATGACGATGATACAGAGGTCGGTGATTCGCGCACCGCGGGCACGCATGGCGGTGAAGGCCTCGTGGCCTGGCGTGTCGAGGAAGGTGATCTTCCGTCCGTCAGGCAGCTGCACCAGATAGGCACCGATGTGCTGCGTGATGCCGCCGGCCTCACCGGCGATGACGTTGGTCTTGCGGATGTAGTCCAACAGGGATGTCTTACCGTGGTCCACATGACCCATGACGGTGATGATCGGGTGACGGGGCTGCAAATCCTCCGGAGCGTCGGTATCGTTGCCGTTTTCGCCATCTTCAGCATCTGCGCCGATGAATTCAATCTGGAATCCGAATTCCTCCGCCAGCAGGGAGATGGTTTCGGCATCCAACCGCTGGTTGATGGAGACGAACAGGCCGATGCTCATACACGTGGCGATGATGTCGTTCACGGGCTTGTTCATCATGGTGGCCAACTCGTTGGCCGTCAGGAATTCCGTGACTTTCAAAATCTTCTGGTTTTCAAGCTCCTGAAGTTCCTGTTCTTCTATACGTTCGTGGATGAGTTGGCGTTTCTCTTTTCTGCGCTTGGCCGCCTTGGTCTTGCCAGTAGGTTCCAGCCGCTGTTTGGTCTCTTTGATACGACGCTGGATGTCTTCCGGAGAGATCTCCACTTTTTCGGGTTCGGCCTTGGCACCGCGGTCATCCTTGCCGCCGTTAGCCTTGACACCCGCTTGCTTGATGATGCGCTTTCTCTTCTTTTTCTTCTTGTCGGCATCCGCGTTGTTTCCGCCGCCTCGGTTGTCCTTCTTGTTCGAGTCCTTGGGCTTCTCCACGGGCAGTTCGATTTTGCCCATGATTTTCGGACCTTGGATTTTCTCCACTTTGGTTTCGATGAATTCCACCTTGCGGTCGGAATCGGGACGGTAGGAGAGCGGGGAGATTGGAGTTGTCTCCTTCTCCTCGGCGGGAGCGGGCGTTTCCGTTTCGGTTTCCGTTTCCGCCGGCTCGGTCGCTTTCTCCGGAGCAGTCTCTTTCTTCTTGCTGGATTTCTTCTTCCGTTCCAGCGTGGACAGGTCGATCTTGTCGATGACCTTGGGCTGTTCCAGCGTGGTCACAACCGTCTCAATGTGCTCGGGCACTTTGATGGTTTTCGGCTCCGTGGCCTCCTTCTCGGGCTCGGCAGTCTCCGTTACCTCCGGCTGCTCGGAAGAGGTTTCGGGCACATCCGCGTTCTGGGCCTCGGCCTCTTCTTTCGTCTCTTTGGATTTCTTTGTTTTCTTCCCTTCCCCAAGGTCTATTTTCCCAACCACTTTCAAGGACGGGATTTCGGTTTCAATATGTTGGGGAGTGAAGCCCGTATTCTTGATGATGAGGGGATTGTCATCCGTCACCTCCTCGGGCTCCTCGGTCTTGGCCGGAGCTTTCACTTCCGTTTTGGCTTCGGATTTGACTTTGGCGCTGATAGTGCCGATTTCGATCTTGTCGGCTTCAGCTTTTCCCTGCTTGTCCTTGGCAAACTCATGGAGCAGGATGTCGTAGATCTCCTCCGTAAGTTTGGTGTTGGGGTTATCCTCGATATCGAAGTTTTTCTTTTTGAGCAAAGCGGTGATGGTGCCGATGGAGACGTTAAATTCCCCGGCAGCCTTTCCTAAACGCGGTATTTTTCTTTTTTCCTCTGGCATATAATGTGTTAAAACTTACGATTTGCGATAAGGGTTATAGTATTGGAATTGTGTGTGTTATTCGGTGATGTCCAGCTCGTCCTTCACGGCTTCGATCATGGCATCCACGGTCTCCTCCTCAAGGTCGGTGCGCTTGACGAGCTCGTCGCGGTCGAGGGCGAGCACGCTCTTGGCCGTGTCGCAGCCGATGTTGATGAAGGCGTCGATGACCCACTGGTCGAACACGTCGGCGAATTCGGTCAACGGCACGTCTTCCTCCTGGTCGATGTCATCGCGGAACACATCAATCTCATAACCTGACAGTTTGGAGGCTAATTTGATGTTGTAGCCGCCTTTGCCGATGGCTAAGGAGACCTCTTCGGACTTCATATACACGTTGGCGGTTTTGTTTTCCTCATCCAGTTCGATGGAGGAGATTTTGGCCGGGCTCAGGGCGCGGGCGATGAGCAGCTCGTTGTTGGCGGTGTAGTTGATGATGTCGATGTTCTCGTTGCGGAGTTCGCGCACGATGCTGTGGATGCGGCTTCCCTTCATGCCCACGCAGGCACCCACGGGGTCAATGCGGTCGTCGAAGGATTCCACCAGCACCTTGGCACGCTCGCCCGGGGCGCGCACCACGTTTCGGATGGTGATCAGCCCGTCGTAAATCTCCGGAATCTCGGACTCCATGAGGCGTTCGAGGAACACCGGCGAGGTGCGCGAGATGATGATGCGCGGCGTGGAGGACTGGATTTCCACGCGGGCCACCACTGCCGTCAGCGTGTCACCCTTCTTGTACTTGTCGGTAGGAATCTGCTCGGATTTGGGAAGAACCAGCTCCACATGATCCTCGTCATACACTAAAATCTCTTTGCGCCACACCTGGTTGACCTCGCCGCTGATGATCTCACCGACCTTGTTCTCATACTTCTTATATATAACATCTTTTTCATATTCGGAAATCTTCGTGCTGAGGTTCTGGCGCAGGGCCAGGATCTCGCGGCGGGCGAAGTCCGTCAGCTTGATGTTCTCCACCACTTCCTCGCCGATTTCGAAGTCGGGCTCGATCTTGATGGCGTCCGAAAGGGCGATCTGGTTGGCGGGATCCTCCACCTCGCCGTCTTCCACAATCTCTAACGAGTGCTGGATCTCCAGGTCACCGCGGTCCACATTGACGATGATGGAAAATTGCGCGTCCGGTCCATATTTCTTGACTAAGGCGGCACGGAAAACGTCTTCCAGGATGTGCATCAGCGTTTCACGATCGATACTTTTGGATTCTTTGAATTCCGCAAATGTGTCGATAAGATTTACATGTTCTTCCATTGTTATTCTTTTAATTTGTTATTTTTCTATCGTGTTAATTGTCTTATTATTCTCATTTTGTATAAAAAAACTCCCACCATACGGGTGAGAGTTCCATCATGTTGAGCTAGCAGGATTCGAACCTACACAGACGGTACCAAAAACCGTAGTGCTACCGTTACACCATAGCTCAATGCCTTTCATCAATTGAGGCTGCAAAAATACACTTTTTTTGATTGCCGCGGAAAGGGGTTGAAATTTTTTTTTATTTTTTTGCTGCCGAGTGTATGAAAAAAATTGTACTTTTGCGCGCTCAAAAACAGCAACGGCCCCTTAGCTCAACTGAATAGAGTATTTGACTACGGATCAAAAGGTTGCAGGTTTGAATCCTGCAGGGGTCACGAAACGGAAAATCATCTGTCAGCATTTATGGCAGATGATTTTTTCGTTTACCGCCTCTCCTGGAAGAAGTTTTTCAGCAATACCGAGCACTCTTCCTCCAATACGCCGGTGCGGATTTTCACCAGTTTGGAAAGATAGTCGGCGTTGTAGAGCGTGTATCCCCTTTTGGGGTCGGAGGCGCCATACACCAACCGTTGGATTTGTGCGTGCATGATGGCGCCGGCGCACATGACGCACGGCTCCAGCGTGACGTAGAGGGTGCAGTTGCGCAGATATTTGGCCCCGAGCCCGTTCTCGCCTGACGTGATGGCCATGATTTCCGCGTGCGCGGTCACGTCGCGCAGCGTTTCGGTGAGGTTGTGCCCGCGGGCAATAATCTTGTCCTCCAGCACAATAACGGCACCTACCGGCACCTCGCCGACATCGTAGGCGTTCATCGCTTCGTTCAACGCCATCCGCATGTAATATTCGTCTTGTCGCTTGTCCATAACGGTGAATCAGTATTCTATATGGGTTAAAAATTGCAGCATGATCTTGGGCATCGGATATTGCCTGATTTCATCAAGGGACACTTCTGTCTGATTCTCTTTCAAGGCGGGAAGAGGCTTTCCCTGCTGGAGATAGAAGCGGGCGTGTATGACCTGATGGCTCAACACCTCGTTCAGCTCCAACACTTTACCCTCTGCCATGTCCTCATCGTTCGGGGTTTCTTCTGCGGGCAACTGGTACAGGTTGCGCCAGATGTCGCGCCCTGTCCTTTTCTCCAAAATGGTTTTACCATTATATATATATAGAAAGAAATGAAAAAAACGGTCCCGCTTGGCTTTGGCTTTGCTTTTGACCGGCAGCACATGCACAAGCTGATGCCGATATGCATAACAATCAGTTTGAAACGGGCAGTCGTCGCATGACGGGTTTTGCGGTACGCACTGGATGGCCCCGAAGTCCATGCATGCTTGGTTGAAGATGCCGGGTTGCTGGCGGTCGATATGTTGGAGGCAGAGGTCGGTGATGGCTTTCCGGGTGGCAGGCAGGGCGATGTCGTCTGTGATGCCGAAGAGGCGGCTCATGATCCGTAGCACGTTGCCGTCCACGGCGGGGTAGGGCAGCCCGAAGGCGATGGAGGCGATGGCCGCCGCCGTGTAGTCGCCGATGCCTTTCAGTTTCCGTATGTCCTCGTATCTGTTTGGGAAAACGCCGTTATGGTCGCGCATGATTTGCTTTGCGGCAGCGTGGATGTGGCGGGCGCGGGAGTAGTAGCCCAAGCCCTGCCATAGTAGAAGGACTTGTTCCTCAGAGGCTTCCGCTAATGCCTGCGGGGTGGGGAAGGCCTCTATGAAGTGCAGATAGTAGTCCCACCCCTGCTGTACACGTGTCTGTTGCAGGATGATTTCGGATACCCAGATCTTGTAGGGGTCGCGCTCATCACGCCAGGGCAGGGTGCGCTTGTGTTCGTCGTACCAGGCCAGCAGCGTCTCCGTGAACCGCATGTTAGTTGTTCTGGATCAGTTGGAACAGTTGGTCCAAATTGGGGGTGAGGATGATTTCCGTGCGGCGGTTCTTGGCGCGTGCCTCGGCGTTGTCGGCAGTGTCGATGGGGAGGTATTCGCTGCGGCCGGAGGCAGAGAGGCGTACCGGCTCGATGTTGCCGCTCTTCAGCAGGGCTCTCACCACGGAGGTGGCGCGCATGACGCTCAGATCCCAGTTGTCCTTCACCTGTCCGTTGCCGCGGTAGGGCACGTTGTCGGTGTGGCCCTCAATCAGCACGGAGATCTCTTTCTCGTTCTCCAAGACGCTGGCCAGGTTGCGGATGGCGTTCAGGCCCTGTTCGTTGATGGTCCAGCTGCCGGAGGCGAACAGCAGCTTGTCGTCCATTGACACATACACCTTGCCGTCTTTCTCATGCACGTTGAGGCCGCTGCCCTCGAAGCCCTTCAGGGCTGCGCTCACTTTGTCTTTCAGCGCTTTGACTTCGGCATCCTTCTGGGTCAGGATGGTCTGCATCTCCTGGATGCGGGCCTCTCTAGCCTCCAAGGCGGCCTTGGCGGCGACGAGGGAGTCCTGCTGGGCATTCAGCAGCTTCTCTTTTGCGTTGAGTTCGTCTTTGATCTTGTCGATGTTTTTCAGCAGGTCATCCATCTTGCTCTGGTTGCTGACGTTAAGCTCACCGAAATCTTTCAGCAGGTCGTCGTAGTCCTTGGTGGCTTTGGCCAGGTCGCGCTCCGACTGGCGCAGCTTGCGGGCCAGCGAGAGGGTATCCTTCTTCAGTTGATCGGCTTCCGCGGTCAGGCTTTCCAGTTGGGCGGTGAGCTGTTTCTTGGCGTTCGCGTAATCCAGGTTCTCCGAGTTGGCGTAGGTCAGCTCCTCCTGGCATTTCTTGTATTGGCTTTGCAATTCATTGTATTTCTGCTTGGTCACGCATCCGGTGAGCAGGAAGCAGGCACAAAATAAAAATAATACGGTCTTTTTCATTGTAATATAAATTGGCAGGCAAAAATATAAAGATTGAATATTGTATTTGTTCGATTTTGAAAAAATTATAAACAGAAGAAGCGGAATAAAATCATGCTGCTGTAACAGCTCCATTATTCTCCCTACTGTTGTTTTGCCATTTTATGACAATTATTTTATGGCAACAAATAAAAAACGACAAGGGAGATTATTATGTCTATGACAGGTTCTTCGGAATGTGGACTGTACACGATGCAGGGATTGTAGGGTGAGAAATTACAAGGTCATTGGAATATTTGTTCGATTGTGATTGTAGCGTGCCTCCGGCACGCTACTACAAGTCCGGCATGTGTCGTTTATGCGACAAACTACTCCTGCTTTTTGACGGAGAGTTCCTCTTCAGGCTTGTATTTGAAAGCGAAGATGAACGTGACGGCAACGATGCAGGCGTAGGCGGCGAAGATGTACCAGGAGGTCTGCCAGCCGTGCCAGACATCCATAGCTAACGCCTCCTTGGCAGCCTCCGTCATGGCCTCGCGCGCACCCGCCGCATGGAATTTGGAGAACACAAAACGATTCACCACAAACTGCGCACCCAAGGTGCCTATCGTGGCACCGATTCCATTGGTCATCAGCATGAACAAGCCCTGCGCCGAAGAACGGATATCGGAATTCGTCTCCCGATCCACAAACAGGGAACCGCTGATGTTGAAGAAGTCGAAGGCCACACCATAGACGATGCAGGAGAGGACGAACAGCCATACGCCATTGCCCGGATTGCCCATTCCGAAGAAGGCGAAACGCAACACCCACGCGAACATGGCGATGAGCATAACCTTCTTGATGCCAAAACGCTTCATGAAGAAGGGAATCAACAAAATGCACAAGGTTTCAGAAATCTGGGAGAGCGAAATCAGGATGTTGGCGTGCTGCACACCGAAAGTGTCCGCATACTCGGGGATGTGCTTGAAGCTGGACAGGAACGGATTGGCAAAGCCGTTGGTGATCTGCAGGGAAACACCGAGCAACATCGAGAAAATGAAAAATACGGCCATCTTCGGGTCCTTGAAGAGCGTGAACGCCTTTAAGCCAAGGGCTTCGACGATGGATTTCTTTTCAGTGGATTGACTGACGGGGCAATGCGGCAGGGTGAAAGCATAGATGGCCAAGGCCAAGCCAATACCACCACTCACCACGAATTGCGCGGCGGAAGACTGGAACCCCAACAAGTCCACAATCCACATGGTGACGATAAACCCGATGGTACCGAACACGCGGATGGGCGGGAAGGTCTTGACAGTATCCATCCCAGCCTTTTCCAACGCATTGTAAGCTACGGAGTTGGAAAGGGCTAACGTGGGCATATAGAAGGCCACTCCAATCGTGTAAAGCGTGAACAAAGGCCCGAATTGCACGGCATCACCGGCGTTGAGCCCGTAAAGACCGGCGGCAATCATGGCCGCACCGGCTATCCCATGACTGATACCCAACATCCGCTGCGCTGGTATCCACTTGTCGGCCACGATGCCGATGAGGGCCGGCATGAAAATGGAGACAATACCCTGAATGGAGTAGAATATGCCAATATTTCGGCCCAGACCGTGGTTGAACAGGAACGTGCCCATACATGTCAGGTAAGCCCCCCAGATGGCAAACTGGAGGAAATTCATGATGATAAGTCGGATTTTCAATTGCATCGTTTGAAATTTTATGTGTTTATTTTACTTTGAAATCAAATAACTTTTCCCCCTCTAAGAATCCCTGCAAATGGTCGTTGATGTGGACAGGCCCCACCCCGACAGGCGTGCCCGTGAAAAGAATGTCGCCCGTACGCAACGTGATGAACTGCGACACATAGGCGATGAGTTGGTCGATGGTGAAGAGCATGTCGCGACTGTTGCCCTCCTGCACCTTATTGCCGTTCAACAACAAGTGAAACGAGAGGTTCTGCACCTCTTCGAACTGGCTTTTGGGCAAAAACCCGCCCACCACAGCAGAGCCGTCAAAGGCTTTGGCAATTTCCCAGGGCTCGCCCTGTTGGATGCACTTCCGCTGTAAATCGCGGGCGGTGAAATCCACACCAAGCCCGATCTCCTCATAGTAGTTGTGGGCAAACTTTTCTGGGATGCACTTTCCCAACCGATTGATTTTCACTATAATCTCGGTTTCATAATGCACCTCTTGGGAAAAGTCCGGCAGGAAGAACGGGCGGTTGCATCGGGTGATGGCGGAGTCTGGCTTCAGGAAGAAGACCGGTTGCTCGGGGGCCTTCTGGTGCAGTTCGGCGGCATGTGCCGCATAGTTCCGTCCGATGCAGATGAATTTCATGTTTAGAAGAAGTTGATGTGTGCCTCTAACTCGATGTATCCGATATTGGCCTTCTGGTCCGCGTGTGTCAGACTGTTCTGGGCGCGCCCTTTGCCCTTGAAATAGTTCGTGAGCGTGTGGACGTAATTCACCATCATGCCGGCACGGAAATCCTTGGTGATGGAGTACTCGAAACCGAGCCCGGCGAACGCGGCCTCCTTGCAGATGGCGGCTTCCGTGGAAGGCCCCTTCTGACGGCTCCACAGCTCCCCGGCGAAGTTGTAGGTGTCGTGCTGGGAGGCAGACAACCGCAGACTGTTGTAGATGCCGGCGTTGCCGCAGATGAAGAAGTTGTTGAGCGACTTGGTCTTCAGCGTCACACCGACGGGAATGGTCAGATAGGTGGCCCTGTACATACGGAAAGTCTCCGCCTGCAGGGCTTCAATGATGTCGGAATGGATGATTTTATCCATAAAGGTCATGGTACCTCCGATATGTTCAATAAACACACCGGTATAGGCATAGTAGTTTTTCGCTTTGGTGAGGTTGATGTTGATGGGGATGCCATAGCGGATGCCCACCACAAAACCATGGCGCTTGTAGTCTTCTGTCTTGGGATACATCCAATCAAAGGTGGGTGCGCACGCGAACCCGAAATTGATGGCCTTGCCCTGGCCGTCATCCTTGATGTAAGTGGTGGAATAGCTTTGGGCTTGGGCTGACAGGAACCCCAAACCGACAAGCAGGATTATAAAAAAGGATTTTTTCATAATATTCGTATTTTAAAATAGTTCCGGTTGGCTGGTTGATAATCGGGATTTCCCTAAATGTGCGTAGGCGAGGTCGGTGGCTTCCCGTCCACGCGGGGTGCGCATCAGATAGCCCTCCTGGATAAGGAAGGGTTCGTACACCTCCTCGATGGTGCCGGGGTCGTCGCTGACGGCAGTGGCAATGGTGGACAGGCCCACAGGTCCGCCCTTGAACTTGTCGATGATCGTGCTCAGGATGCGGTTGTCCATCTCGTCCAGACCGTGCTGGTCAACGTTGAGGGCGGACAGAGCAATCTGGGTGATAGGCAGCGTGATGGTGCCGTCACCTTTGATCTGGGCGAAGTCGCGCACGCGGCGCAGGAGCAGGTTGGCGATACGGGGCGTGCCACGGCTGCGCGAGGCGATCTCGTAGGCGGCATCATCCTCAATAGGAATATCCAGAATGGAGGCCGACCGCTTAATGATATGGCAGAGAGTCTCCGCATCGTAATATTGCAATCTTAAATTGATACCGAAACGGGAGCGCAACGGGGCGGTCAGCAGACCGGAACGGGTGGTGGCACCCACCAACGTGAACGGATTGAGCGAGATCTGCACGCTGCGCGCACTCGGACCGCTGTCTATCATGATGTCAATCTTGTAATCCTCCATGGCGGAGTACAAATACTCCTCCACCACAGGCGACAGGCGGTGGATCTCATCGATAAAGAGCACGTCGTGCGGCTCTAAGTTGGTAAGCAGGCCGGCCAAGTCGCCGGGCTTGTCGATGACGGGACCGGAAGTGCAGCGCACATTGACCCCCATCTCGTTGCCGATGATGTGCGAAAGGGTTGTTTTCCCCAATCCCGGAGGCCCGTGCAGCAGCACATGGTCCAGCGCCTCGCCGCGGGCCTTGGCCGCATGGACGAAAACCATGATATTGTCAATGACCTGCTTCTGGCCCTGAAACTCCTTGAACGCCGCCGGACGGATGGCTTTTTCAAACTCCTTGTCGGCGGAGGATAAACGGGTGGCGGAAGGGTCAAGGTTTTGATTCATCATACTATTTTTGTTTTTT
>Ga0310690_10004780_pt1 | contig 18921 bp, 16 predicted proteins | sample AusTroGonzalo_MG_2_FD_207661 | JGI IMG/M metagenome (GOLD analysis project Ga0310690, IMG submission 207661) | Bovine rumen microbial communities from tropical cattle in Woodstock, Queensland, Australia - Gonzalo_04 (v2) (version 2) | ecosystem: Host-associated > Mammals > Digestive system >...
CTAGAGACCAATTCTGACGGCGCTGTGTTTTGTGGCCGTGGTGGTGTTCGGTGTGTTCTCATACACCAAGCTGCCTATTGACCAGCTGCCCGATATCGAGACCAACACCATCATGGTGTTCACATACTACAACGGTGCCAGCGCATCGGATATAGAGAACAACGTTACACGTACTCTTGAGAATACGCTGAACAGTTGCAGCTACATCAAGCATATCACATCCAAGTCATCGGAGAACGTATCAGTTATACAGTTGGAGTTTGAATTCGGTCATGATATTGATGATCTGACCAACGATGTGCGAGACAAACTGGATATGGTGTCCAATGCGTTGCCCGATGGCGCCGGATCGCCCATCATATTCAAGTTTGATACCAGTATGATGCCTATTATGCTGCTTTCAGTCCAGGCGGGCGAGAGCCAGGCGGCCCTGTACAAGATTCTGGACGAGAGCGTGGTCAACCCTTTGGCGCGTATCCCCGGTGTGGGTACCGTGTCGGTTACCGGTGCTCCGCAGCGTGAGATTTACGTATATTGTGACCCTGCCAAGCTTGAGGCATACAACCTGACAATTGAGGTTATTGCCGCAATGATTGGTCAGGAGAACCGCAGTATCCCCAGCGGTAACATTGATATAGGTAACGAGACGTTTGCCCTGCGTGTGGACGGCGAGTTCAAGGATCCTAAGGATATGAGCAAGCTGGTGGTTGCCTCAGTGGGCGGACGCAATGTATATTTGAGCGATGTTGCCCAGATTGTGGACCGCACTCAGGAGCGTGCCCAGGAGTCTTACAACAACGGCGTTCAGGGTGCCATGATGGTTATCCAGAAGCAGACTGGTGCCAACACGGTTGAGATTTGCCGTAAGGTGAACGCTGTACTGCCTGAGATTGAGAAGAACCTGCCCAGCGATATCCATATAGGTATCATAAATGATGGTTCACAGGATATCATACAGACTGTAAACTCTCTGGCTGAGACAATCCTCTATGCTCTGCTGTTTGTGGTGCTGGTGGTTTATCTGTTTACCGGCCGCTGGCGTGCTACCATCGTGGTGGCTATCACGATCCCGTTGTCACTGATTGCATCGTTCATATATCTGCTTATCACAGACGGTTCTCTGAACATCATCTCGTTGAGTAGTATCACGATTGCCATCGGTATGGTGGTAGATGATACCATCGTTGTGTTGGAGAACATCACCACCCATATTGAGCGCGGTGCCGATCCCAAGCAGGCTGCTATACACGCTACCAATGAGGTGGCCGTATCAGTTATGGCGTCAACATTGACAATCTTTGCCGTATTCTTCCCGCTCACCATGCTGTCAGGTATGGCCGGCGTGATGTTCAAGCAGCTGGGCGGTATGATGTGCGTGATCATAGGTATCTCACTTATAGTATCACTTACGCTTACCCCGATGCTCTGCTCACGTATGCTTAAGCTGGAGAAGAAGGGCAGCCGCATCCATACAATCCTTTATCGTCCTATCCAGAAGGGTCTGGACGGTCTGGACCGCTGGTACTCACGCCGCATCAACCACGCTGTACGTCACCGCGGTTGGATTGTGCTGGCTTGTATCGTGATATTCGTGGCATCACTCTTCTCGGCCGGAACACTCAAGTCCGAGTTCTTCCCGTCCGATGAGCAGTCACGTGTATCGGCCACCATCTACATGCCTATGAACACCAATACGGACCGTTCACGAATGGTGGCTCAGGAGCTGTCAGACCTGTGGATGAAGCGTTATGCCGATGATCTGGTTACGTGCAACTACCGTGTGGGTGCTGCCGATGAGAACAATACGTTTGCTTCAATGCAGACCAACGGTACTCATATCATATCATTCACCATATCACTTAAGGAGCTTAAGGACCGCAGCATCTCATCAGATGACGTGGTTGCACAGATGCGTGCTGACCTTAATGCCCGCCCCGAGATTGAGCGTTTCATGGTAACCGCCGGTGGTGGTATGAGCATGGGCGGACAGTCAACCGCCGAGTTTGAGATCTACGGTTATGACTTTGATGAGACCGATGCCGTTGCCGCTGAATTCCTGAGCAAGATCAAGGATGTTCCGGGAGTAGGTGAGGCCTACATAAGCCGTGAGAAGTATCAGCCTGAGTATCAGGTGGTGTTTGACCGCGAGAAACTGGCTCAGCATGGTCTGAATCTTTCAACTGCAGCAACATATCTGCGTAACCGTATCTATGGTGCTACCGCTTCTTACTTCCGTGAGGACGGTGAAGAGTACTACATCAAGGTGCGTTATGCTCCAGAGTACCGTACTGAGCTGAATGACATTGAGAACATTCTGCTTTACGGAAGCGGCAACAGCGCCGTTCGCGTAAGGGATCTGGGACACTTGGAGGAGACTTTCACTCCGCCTACCATCCAGCGTAAGGACCGCCAGCGTATCAACTCGGTTACCTGCGTAATTGCCGGTGGCTCTGCCCTGAGTGACGTGGTCAATGCCGGTCAGGAGATTATTGCAGGAATGGAACTGCCCGAGGGCGTTACCATCCAGATTTCGGGTGACTATGAGGACCAGCAGGAGTCATTTGCTGATATGGCTACACTGGCTCTGCTTATCATACTGCTTGTGTTCATCGTGATGGCTGCCCAGTTCGAGTCTCTCACTCTGCCGTTCATCATCATGTTCTCCATCCCGTTCGCTCTGAGTGGCGTGCTGGTGGCTCTCTACATTACCGATACATCAATCAACCTTATGAGTGCCCTGGGTGCAATAATGCTGATTGGTATCGTGGTTAAGAACGGTATCGTGCTCATTGACTATACCAAGCTGTGTCGCGAGCGCGGAATGTCGGCCATTACGGCTACCGTTACCGCTGCCCGCAGCCGTCTGCGTCCGGTGCTTATGACCACAATGACAACCATTCTTGGTATGATTCCTATGGCTCTTAGTAAGGGCCAGGGTTCTGCAATGTGGCGCCCGCTGGGTATATCGGTTATAGGTGGTCTTACCATTTCAACCATATTGACTCTGATACTTGTTCCTACACTGTACTGCATAAGTCAGGGTGTGGGTGTCAAGAGGGCTCGCCGCAAGCATCGTAAACAGCTTGAGCTGGCAGCTTTCTGGGCTGAGAACAAGGATCAGTTCATTCACGACAAGACAGCAAAGATATGAAAGCAATACTTATAACTTTTGACCAGGTATATACCGAGCGTATCATTGATATGCTCACTACCAATAACTGTCGCGGATTCTCAATGGTGGAGCAGCTGCAGGGCAGGGGTTCCAAGACGGGTCAGCCTCATTACGGCAACCACGCCTGGCCCTCAATGAACTCAGGCATCATCGCTATGGTCGATGATGACAAGGTTGACATCATCCTTGAGAAGCTCCATGCAATGGACATCGCGACCGAGAAGCTCGGCCTCCGCGCCTTCGTCTGGAATATAGAGAAATCGATTTAAAGATTGGAAGCCCAACCTTGGGCCTTCAACTCAACTTCCTGCCCGGATTTGGTCACTAAGTGGCGGCCAAGTTCGGGCTTCGTCATGTGACCTATCAGCTTGACGTCCTTGAGCTGGATGATCTTGTCATGGTCGGTCAGGGGGACGGTAAAGAGCAACTCGTAGTCCTCGCCTCCGTTAAGGGCGCAGGTATAGACATCCATATTGAACTCTTCGGCCATGACAGCGGTCTGGTAGTCAATGGGTATGCGCTCCTGATAGACGCTGCAGCCGGTGTTACTCTGCTTGCAGATGTGTATGAGTTCTGATGAGAGGCCGTCCGATATATCCATCATGGCGGTGGGCTGGATGCCGGCCTCACGCAACTGCTTGATGATGTCACCGCGGGCTTCTGGCTTGAGCTGGCGCTCAAGCAGGTATTCCTTACCGGCAAAATCGGGGTTGAAAGGCTCATTGGCGTTATGCGGGGTGCTGTTGAAGACTGCTTTTTCGCGCTCCAGCAACTGCAGTCCCATATAGGCGGCGCCCAGATTTCCCGATACGCAGATAAGGTCATTCTGGCCTGCACCGTTGCGGTATACGGCCTTGCCTTTCTCGGCTTCACCTATGCAGGTTATGCTTATGGCCAGACCGGTCAGGGACGATGTCGTGTCACCGCCTACAATATCCACATTGTGACGCTGGCAGGCCAGTATAAGACCGGCAAAGAAGTCCTCCATGTCCTCTACCGAGAAACGTTTGCTCAAAGCCACCGATACGGTCATCTGACGGGGAGTGCCGTTCATGGCGTAAATGTCAGAAATATTGACCATGGCGCTTTTGTAACCCAGGTGCTTGAGAGGCACATATGTCAGGTCAAAATGAACGCCTTCCATCAGCATGTCGGTGGTAACGAGTACCTCCTTGTCCTTTCCTGAATAGTCCAGCACGGCGCAGTCGTCACCCACTCCGTAGAGTGTGGAACTGTTCTGCGGCTTAAGGTCTTTTGTGAGATGGTCAATGAGGCCGAATTCTCCGAGCTCAGAAATCTCGGTCCGTTTTGTCTGTGACATATGTTTTATTTATGAAATGATTCTATGTGACTGAGGACTGCACTGTCAAATGCCTGTGAACCGTCGATGAATGACGGCTTAACGGGCAGGATGAAGATTTTCTTCTTTAAGTCTTCACTTATCTGTGCATCCTGCAGACGTGCGGCATCCTTGGCGGTTGTGATTATTACGGTACCACCGGGCATAGATCCCAGACGGTTTTCAATCTTTCTTATGTCGCGTTTGCTGAACGCATGATGATCGGGGAAAGAGAGCATCTGCACCTCACTGTGGCTTTTGCGAAGCTGAGCCTCCAGAGGGGCCGGATCGGCTATGCCTGTTACCGCAAGCACCGGACAATCGGCGGCCGGAATTTGAGTCTTACCGTCAAGAGGGTAGATATCACAGTACTCAAGTGTTGTAAAGAAAACTTGTTGCTTTTGTGATACGGCCAACCGCGATGTGATCACATCCATTGCGTCCTGTGTAAGGTCACACGGACACTTGGTCACTATGATCATATGGGCGCGGCTGCGGTTCCCGGCGCCTTCCCTGAGACGGCCGGCCGGAAGCATGGCATCGTCCAGCAGAAATCGGTTATAGTTGACAAGCAGAATGTTCAGCGAGGGTGTAACCCTGCGGTGCTGGTATGCGTCATCAAGAATTATGACCTGAGGCCGGCGGGATTCAAGCAGACTGTTTATGCCATGAACCCTGTCTTCACATACGGCTACGTCAATATCGGGAAAACGGTTCCTGATCTGCATCGGCTCATCTCCGATGATACGGCTGGTTGCAGAGCCATCGGCCAGGATATAACCTTTGGTGCATCGGCCGTAACCGCGGCTCAGGACGGCCGTGCGGAATGTGTCCTTGACCATTGTGACAAGATACTCTGTATGGGGGGTCTTTCCTGTGCCTCCAACGGTTATGTTCCCGATGCCTATTACCGGAACGGGGAAAGCCGTACTTTTGATGATTCCTTTATCATAAATACGGTTACGGATATATGAAACCAGACCGTAGAGCCATCCCAACGGCCTTAATACATTGTATATCCTGAAAGAGGTTTTCATAACTGATGGATTGTTACAAAGGTACGCAAAAATACTCATATCGGGTCCATTTGTTACAGGCGGGTTTGGCATAGGCATCAAGAAGTCCGCTTTTTTACATGTTTTAATAACCTTTGATTGTTATATTCACTAAAAATGTTGTAATTTGCGCCCGTTTTGGACGCTATGGGTGAATAGTGCCTGAAGGGAAAGATGCTCGAGTGGTTGAAGAGGCACGCCTGGAAAGCGTGTATACGCCAAAAGCGTATCCGGGGTTCGAATCCCCGTCTTTCCGCTTAGGATGAATGAAACTAAAAATTAAATAACTAACTACTAAAAATTATCTCAAATGAAAAAGGTATTTGCATTCGTTGCAATGATGGGACTCCTTACTTTCGGAGTAAACCAGACAATCAATGCTCAAGAGACAGAAGCACCTGCCGTTGAGGAGGTTGCTCAGGACGATTCTACAGCAGTAGATTCATTGGCCGCAACTGAGACTGTTGAGACCGAGACCGCTGAAGTAACAGAAGAAACAGAAGGTGAAGGCCTTCACAAGACTATCAAGACTAAGTTCATTGAGGGTAGCGCAGGCTTTATGTCACTCGTTGCCATAGCTATGATTTTCGGTCTTGCTCTCTGCATTGAGCGTATTATTTTCCTCAGCCTTTCTGAGATCAACAGCAAGAAGCTCCTTGAGGATATTCAGGCTGCTCTTGAGAACGGTGACGTTGAAGGCGCCAAGGCTATCTGCCGCGATACACGTGGTCCTGTAGCTTCAATCTGCTATCAGGGTATGATGCGTATCGATGAGGGTCTGGATGTAGTTGAGCGTTCAGTTGTTTCTTACGGTAGCGTTCAGGCTTCTAACCTTGAGAAGAACCTCTCATGGATCACCCTGTTCATTGCAATGTCTCCTTCACTCGGATTCCTTGGTACTGTGATCGGTATGGTACAGGCTTTCGATGATATCCAGAAGGCCGGTGATATTTCACCTAACGTTGTTGCCGGTGGTATGAAGGTGGCCCTTATCACAACTATCTTCGGTATTATCGTAGCTCTGATCCTGCAGGTATTCTACAACTACATCCTGAGTAAGGTTGAGTCTCTGAATACAGATATGGAGGATTCTTCAGTATCACTGCTCGACATCATCATGAAGTACAACCTCAAGTTCAAGAAGTAATAAGAACTGATTATGAAAAACGAGAATAAACAAATAAAGGCTTCTTCCTGGGCGCTGGGTATTCTCTTCGTACTTTCTGCCGCAGTTCTTGTAATGTTCTTCGGTGTAGGGTACAACAATACCACATTCAGCAACGGAAAGAACCTGACAGATCCTCAATTTACCGGACTGTTGCTGATCTGGTTGTATGCTCTTGTGGGCTTATGCATCCTGTCAGTGTTAGGTTTCGGTATAGCAGCAGCTATCAGGAATCTTAAGACCAGGACTAAGGGGCAGCAGAGGACAGGTTTTGCCGGCTGGGTATTCCTGTTTACTTTCGCAGTAATTGCCGTTTCATATTTCCTTGCAGATACAACTCCTGTACTGCTGGGTGACGGTAAGACATTAGCTACAGATGTGACAGACCTTACTCTGTCAGACTTGTGCCTGTATTCAATTTACGCATTGTTCCTGGTTGCACTCCTGTCTGCATTGCTTTCAATGACAGGATTGTTCAAGGCAAGGAAGTAATCTTGAAAACCGGAGAATAAAGTTATGGGAAAAGGTAAAAGAAAAGTTCCCGGACTTAACCAGTCTTCAACAGCGGATATCTCATTCATCCTGCTCATATTCTTCCTGGTGACCACATCAATGGATGTTGACTCGGGTCTGGCCCGTCGTCTTCCGGAGTGGGATCCTAATGCAATTGAACAGGAGATGACCATCAAGGAGCGTAACATCATGACGGTCCAGGTCAACAAGAACAATGAGATCCATGTCAAGAATGGTGTAATAAACCGTGTAATTGATATCTCGGAGCTTAAGGATATTGCCAAGGAGTTCATAGCAAACCCGGACAATAACCCCAGCCTTCCTGTGATAGAGGAATATAACATTGAGGATTATGGTGTTGTTTACACTACAATCAAGCATGTTATATCTCTCCAGACAGACCGAACCACCAATTACGAGATTTATTTCCAAGTCCAGCATGAGCTGTCAAAGGCTTATACAGAGTTGAGAGATGCTTGGGCAAGGCAGACATTCGGCAAGGAATTGTCCAAATGTGACGAGAAGACCGAACAGCCTGTCGCAAGAGCCGTGTATGCTTCCAAGATATCGGAGGCTGAACCTAAACAATATGGTACTGCACAATGAGTAAATTCAGAAGTAATGGAAAGAGAGAAATGCCGGAGTTGAATACTTCGTCACTTCCGGACCTTATCTTTACCGTATTGTTCTTCTTCATGATGGTAACATCAATGCGTGAAGTTGAGGTAAAGGTTCAGGTCAAGACTCCTAACGGAACAACAGAGATTGAGAAACTTGAGAGGAAGTCACTGGTATCACATATCTACATAGGACCTCCCTCCAAGTCATATCGTGCCGCACTCGGTGCTGCTCCGCGTATTCAGCTTAATGAGAATTTTGCTGAGCCCGAGGCAATACGTGAATTCGTAATTGCTGAGCGTGAGAGCATGTTCGAGAAAGACAAACCTCTCATGAAGATGTCTCTTAAGATTGATAAGGGCGTTCAGATGGGTATTGTGACTGATGTGAAGCAGGAGCTTCGTAAGGCTAAGGCACTTAATATCGTCTATTCCGCAGGTATCGACAAGTCGCAGATGAGATGACGTAAGTCATCGTTGATATAAAGAAAGGCCCCTTTTTCAAGGAGCCTTTCTTGTTTTATCTTTGGTAAGTCAGGAACGTATAGGGATATGGGTTCTTTTCATCCGGCTCATGATCCTCACGGTTAATGAGATGCCAGCTGGGATCACTTCCGAACTCGGGGAAGAAGGTATCGGCCTGTGAAGGTGAGTCATGAACCAGGGTGACTTCAAGTTCATCGGCCATGGGGAGAGCCTGCGTATAGACCTGTGCCCCTCCCATAATATAAACCTTCTCATCACGTGCGCATTTGCTCAGTGCCTCATCAATTGATGAGTAGACCTCAGTGCCGGGGTATGATACACCCTGCTGGCGTGTGAGAACTATGTTGCGGCGGTTGGGCAGTGCACCTTTGGGCAGTGACTCAAAGGTCTTGCGGCCCATGATTACCGTATGGCCTGTGGTGAGTTCCTTGAAACGGCGCAGGTCTGCACTCAGGTGATATATCAAGTCCCCTTTATAACCTATGGCTCCGTTCTGGGCTATAGCTACGATTATCGATATCATACTGAAACGTCGGCTTTGATGTGTGGATGGGGATCATATCCTTCAAGCTGGAAGTCCTCATACTTGAAGTCGAATATGCTCTTTACATCCGGGTTGATGATCATCTTGGGCAGCGGACGCGGCTCACGGGTAAGTTGCAGGCGGGCCTGCTCCAGATGGTTCAGATAGAGGTGGGTATCACCCGTGGTGTGGATGAAATCACCCGGTTTGAGTCCTGTTACCTGTGCCATCATCATGGTGAGCAGGGCATAAGATGCTATGTTGAAAGGTACGCCCAGGAAACAGTCGGCGCTGCGCTGGTAGAGCTGAAGGCTTAGGCGGCCGTTGGCCACGTAGAACTGAAAGAATGCATGGCAGGGCGGCAGGTTCATGTTCTTGAGATCGGCCACGTTCCATGCGCTCACGATTATGCGGCGTGAATCTGGGTTATGCTTGATGGTCTCTACTGCCTCGGAAATCTGATCTATGAAACCTCCCTCATAATCGGGCCATGAACGCCATTGATAGCCGTAGATATGGCCCAGGTTGCCGTCAGGATCGGCCCACTCATTCCAGATGCGTACACCGCGTTCCTGCAGCCAGTTGGCGTTGGTGTTTCCGTCAAGGAACCAGAGCAGCTCATATATGATGGATTTAAGATGCAGCTTCTTGGTGGTGAGGAGAGGGAATCCCTCCTCAAGATTGAACCGCATCTGGTGTCCGAACACACTGATTGTGCCGGTGCCGGTACGGTCACCTTTCTGCACTCCTTCACGTAGTATCCTGTCAAGCAGGTCGAGATACTGTTTCATTGAGTTTTTCCTTTTTATTGTCTGCGAATATACTGATTTTTTGGCTTACCTTCGCGGTAAAATCGGGATAAGGTATGCAGTTACCGCAGGAATTTATCAACATGTTACCGGGCAGTGAGCGTGATGCTCTGCTGGCCGCTTTGGAGACTGATCCGGAGGTTAGCATAAGGTTCAACTCCAAGGCTCCTGATGCTGAAAGCCTTGTCCTGGAGTCACTTGAATGTAAGGCCGATGGACGCGTCCTGTGGATGGACGATGCAGTCTATCTGGACCACCGTCCTCAGTTCACGATGGACCCGCTACTGCATCAGGGCTGCTATTACGTACAGGAGGCATCATCCATGTTCCTGGCCCAGGCTTTACGCAGATGCGTAAGCGGCCCGGTACGTGCGCTTGACCTGTGCGCCGCTCCCGGTGGCAAGTCCACTCTTTTGGCACAAATGCTACCAGAGGGCAGCCTGCTCATATCGAACGAGATCCAACGCTCACGCGCTCAGATCCTGGCCGAGAATATGGTAAAGTGGGGCCGTCCCGGTGTGATGGTTACCTGTAACTCTCCAAAACAGATTGGTGAATCCAGCCTAATGTTTGACCTTATAACAGTCGATGCTCCCTGCTCAGGTGAGGGGATGTTCCGTAAGGATGAGGGTGCCATCCGTGACTGGAGCCTTAAGAACGTGGAGATGTGTGTTGCTCGCCAACGCGAGATAATAGAGGCTATCTGGCCCGCTCTGAAGGCCGGAGGATACCTTATTTACAGTACCTGTACCTTTAACCGTCAGGAGGATGAGGATAATGTACGCTGGATAATTGATAAATACGGGGCTCAGGCCATTGACCTGAATCCTGATCCCAAGTGGAATATCATGGACTCACTTACTGATGACAATCTGCCTGTTTACCATTTCATGCAGCACCGCACACGCGGCGAGGGATTCTTCCTTTGTCTGTTGCGCAAGCCTGAAGGGGCTCAGGTTGCATTGATGGGCAGACCTTTCAAGGCTGACAGTTCAAAGATACCTGCTGAATGCAAGACATGGCTTGGAGAGGGATACGAGTTCTTCATTAAGAATGAATCTGTCTTTGCGTTGCCATCGGACCTCAAGGATGACATGTGGCAGGCAGGACAGGAACTTTACGCTCTTGTGCCCGGTATCGAGGTGGCAGTGATGAAGGGACGTGACTGGGTTCCGGCTCACGCTCTGGCCATGAGTACCGCTCTAAACGGCGATGCTTTCAATAGGGTTGAGGTTACACGTCAGCAGGCTCTTGCATATCTTCACTGCGATGCGGTAAGACTTGATGATGCGCCGCGCGGCATCGTTCTGCTCACATACAAGAACATACCTCTGGGATTTGCCAAGAACATAGGCAACCGCGCCAATAACATGTATCCTCAGGAATGGAGGATACGCAATTCCATTTCCTGATTAATTGCCTCCGAACAGGCCGTAGGTGGTGCGTATTACGCGGAACTCGGTACGGCGGTTTAACTGGTTGCAGATCTCCTGCTGTGCATCGGGCAGGCTCAATATGAACTCCTCAGTCAGGACAGTACCCTCAGGCAGGAAATCATACGTTTCGGCCACTTTCTTGTTGATGGTCTTGGGCTGTGACTCGCCGTAACCGCGGGCAGTGAGGCGGTCTTTTTTTATTCCGTTCTTTACAAGGTAATCCACAACACTCTCAGCTCGCTGCTGTGACAGGCGTTTGTTGTAATCGTCATCGCCTACATAGTCACAATGGGCGCCAATCTCAATGGTTACGCCGGCATTGTCATTGAGCAGCTGTACTAGCTCATCCAGTGACTGGGCCGACTCGGGGCGCAGGGTGGCGCGGCCGAAGTCAAAGAAGATGTTGTCTATCATGACCGGCTTGGATATTGACGAGAGCGGGAATTGCAGTACATACTCGCGGTCCTGGTTGGTGCTGTCGGCCGTCATCTCCTGCTTGTAGTTCATGAATCCCTTGGCGGTGCCCAGCAGCAGGTAACTCACTCCGGGTTTTACGCGCTGTGTGAATGAGCCGTCCTCCTTTACGTTGAGCTTGAGGTTGGTGCCATCATTGCCTATCAGATAGACCAGGGCATCGGGCAGCTCGTAGCCATCCTTTTCATAGACCCAGCCTATGATGTTGTGTACGGTCTCAGGCAGTTCAAAACGGTAGATATGGTCGTGCCCGCGGGCATCACCGCGGTTGCTGCTAAAGAATCCGCGTGTATAGTCTCCCTCAAAGGTCATTCCAAAGTCGTCGGCATTGGAGTTTACGGGAGTACCCAGATTGGTCACGGTCCATGAGGTGTCACTGGTGCTGACGGCGCAGAATATGTCCAGACCACCCATTCCCGGATGGCCGTTTGACGAGAAGTAAAGCTCTCCGTTCTTGCGGAACATGGGGAACATCTCATTGCCGGGCGTGTTGATATCGGGTCCCAGGTTCTCAGCTCCTATCAGGCGGCTGCCTATTGGAATACGCCACAGATCCATGCCTCCGTAACCTCCGTCCATATCGGACACAAAGTAGAGCCACTGTCCGTCAGGTGACACTGTGGGGTGGGCAAAATTATAGATGGAGTCCTTGGAACTGCCGAACGGGGAGCCTTCGGACCAGGCGGCATCAGATCTTGAGGATTTGTAGATGGTTGCCGGACGCGGTTGCTGAGGGTCCGATGCACAATATGTGTAATACATAGTGGAGAAATCGGGGCTCAGTGCACAGGTCCCGTCCTCAAATTCGGAGTTGAGTCCTCCTTCAACGGGCTCAGGCTTTTTCCAGATGCCTTTGTCATCCTTTCGTGACATGAAAATGTCACAGTTCTTCATTCCGGTAATGCCGTTTATCTCCTCGCCGGCGCACTCCTTGCGGGATGATGTAAAGTATATGACATCATACTCCTCACTGCCGAATACCGGTGACCAGTCGCTGTAGCGGCCGTTCAGTATGGGATCCTTCTTGACGATATATCGGGTGGGGTTGTCCTTCCAGCCCTGGATGAGACGGCAGGATTCCAGTCCGTTCTGTGCCAGGACATCGGTAGAGTCATGCTCCAGAGCAATGAGGTAGTTTTTCTCTGCCTCGGCGGTCTTGCCGTCCAGTCGGAGCATATCGGCCAGATGGCGATAGACAACTGAGTCAGGGTAATGATAGCGGATGGCGTTGCGGTAGGCTGCCAGTGCACGCGGCACGTAGTTGGTGCGGCGATAGCACTCGGCCAGCTTGAAGGCGGTCTCACCGCGCAGTTCCTTCTCAGTGGACGGAGTACCTGCATAGGCTTTTTTGTAGAGCGCGGCTGCCTCAGTGTATTCGCCAAGGGCATATTTCTGGTCACCCTTGCGCAGACTGATCTCAGCCCCGCAGCTGCAAAGCAACCACAGGGCTGACACCAAGAAGTATGCAGCCGTTCTCTTCATACAACAATATAACGTGAAACGTTATGCTATATTGCTTAGAGGCGGGAAAAGGATGACACAGTAGGGACCGTCCCTACTGTGCCATTTATGTTGTGAGGATTCGCAATAATCTGAATCCAATCAATATCAGGAGCAGAACGATACCCACCACATAGATCCATTTGGGAGTCTTATGTTCTCCGGTCATGGGATCTACAGGACCGCTTCTTGCAATTAAATGGCCCAATTTGAATCCTCCGATGCAGACAGCTGCCACCATTGCAAACAATACCAGCCATATTATTAAATGCGCCCATGAAAAACGGCCTGAAGAAATAAGATCAAACATGGCACCGATGAAAGCAAATGCCATCCAATACAAGGCGGTGGCATATATATACCATTTAAGCAGTTTATGATACTTGGCATCCTGCGCGCAAACGGTAGTCATATCATAATCGGCATAATTGGTCCTGCCGGTTCTTTTCAGGAAGAAGTATCCGAACAGCAACGAAGCAATCCATAAAACACTAAGGCCGATGATATTGTCAGTTGTCAGTCTGTCTTCAAGGTAAAACCACACTGCTGCAAACGGGGCAGCTATCAGATTTATACCTATGATATATCCCTTGACGGTTGAACGTACACCAGTCAGTCTGCGTTCCATTACTTTACGCAACTGCTCATCGGACACTATCTCCTGGCCGTCAAGCCTCTTGTCCATCAGGTTATAAGCGGTTTTGAGTTCCTCAAGTTCAAGGAGTTCATTATCTTTCTGTGCCATAGTTTTAAGTATTAATTGTTAGACATTGATTTGAGTTGTTCCTTGATGCGGAACAGCCTGCTTGTAACTGCCGATGTGGATATACCCACAATTGCGGCAATGTCATCATAACTCATACTCTCCAACCACAGAAGGATAATGGCGCGGTCAAACAGCTCAAGCTTGTTGATACGGTTGTACAGCATCTTGATCTGCTGACCTACTTCATCTGAATCACTCAATACGTCTTTGTCAATTACCAACGGGATGGTGGGCACTCGCTTTTTATTGCTGCGGTCTATGTTGCAGCATGTATTAAGGCTTACCTGCCATATCCACGTCTTGGGGCTGCAGTCCCCGCGGAACTTGGCAAAACTCTTCCACAAGCTGATCAATACTTCCTGGAAAAGGTCATCTACCTCAGTAGGATTGTCCGAGAAGAAGTAACATACCGTATATATTGTCTTACGGTACTCCCGGACCATTTTTGTAAATTCTAATTCTTGTTTATCCATCTGTTTTGGAGTTTGTTCATACAATTAGTACCCAAACTCTCGGATTCCTTTCGGGAAAAATCAAAAAAATATCATAATCTTGAAGAATTGTCGGCCAAAACATCGTGAACTAGAGTGGTTACCATCTGCTTGAGTTCATCCATGAACTGTGCGGGCTGGTACTGGCCCCTCTCAATCTCACGCAGATGCTTCTCCCAGATACCGGTAAGTTCTGCACTCTTGAGGAGTTCTTCATGAATAAGGTCTATAAGACCTGTGCCCGTTGGCGTAGGGTACAGGTTCTTCTTTTCCTTGCGCATGTAACCGCGCTTGTAGAGGGTCTCAATGATGGCGGCACGTGTAGAAGGACGGCCTATGCCGTTCTCCTTCATTGCGTCACGCAGTTCCTCATCATTGACCAGCTTGCCTGCGGTTTCCATTGCACGCAGCAGGGTTGCCTCGGTATAGGGCTTGGGCGGGGTTGTCCACTTTTCCTGGAGCTCAGGCAGGTGAGGACCGTTCTCATCGACCGTGAACTGAGGGAGTATGCGCTCTTCATCATCGGCCTTTTCATCGGTCTTTTCCTTATCAAAAAGAACTCTCCATCCGGGCTTTAGTATCTCGCGGCCGGTGGTCTTGAACTCTGCACGGCCGGCCTTGCCTAAGACGGTAGTCTGTGCATAGAGACAGTCAGGGTAGAAGACTGCTATGAAGCGGCGGGCTATCATATCAAAGACGGCACGTTCCTGCTGGGTCAGGTTGTTTGGATATACTCCGGTAGGTATGATGGCGTGGTGATCGGTCACCTTGCTGTTGTCAAACACCTTCTTGGACTTGGGTAGCCGCGTACCCTCAAGCGGGGCGGTGAACTGGGCGTAATCCTTGAGGCCCTTGAGTATGCCCGGGCATTTGGGATATATGTCATCACTCAGGAAAGTGGTATCCACACGCGGATAGGTGGTTATCTTCTTCTCGTAGAGTGACTGGATGGTCTTGAGGGTGTCATCAGCCGAATATCCGTATTTGCGGTTGCACTCCACCTGCAGTGACGTAAGGTCAAACAGACGCGGGGCGTAATCCTTGCCCTCCTTGCGGGCCACATCGGTTATGACAAAGTTCAGGGGGCGTATCTCCTCAAGCAAGGCCTGGCCATCCTCTATCTTGGTGAACTTTCCTTTTGTATATGAAAAGGAGGTGTCGCGATATGTGGTTTTTAGCTCCCAGTACTGCTCGGGCTTGAAGTTGTCTATTTCCTTCTGGCGGTTTACCACAAGTGCCAGTGTGGGGGTCTGAACACGGCCGATGGAAAGCACCTGGCGGCTGTTTCCGCTGCGATATTTGATAGTGTAGAGGCGCGTAGCATTCATGCCCAGCAGCCAGTCGCCGATGGCACGGCACAGGCCGGCCTCATAGAGTGACTTGAAGGCATCCTGATCCTGCAGGTGGCTGAATCCCTCACGTATGGACTCCTCGGTCAGTGAAGATATCCACAGACGCTTTACGGGACATTTGGCGCCGGCTTTCTGCATCACCCAGCGCTGTATGAGTTCACCCTCCTGGCCGGCATCACCGCAGTTGATAATGCCATCGGCCTTCTGCATGAGTGACTCAATTATCTTGAACTGTTTCTCGATTCCCTTGTCCTCAATCAGCTTGATTCCGAACCGGGGCGGTATCATGGGCAGGCTGCCCAGGCTCCAGTTCTTCCAGTTGGGAGTGTAGTCATGGGGTTCTTTCAAGGTACAGAGGTGACCGAAGGTCCAGGTTACCTGATAACCGTTACCCTCAATGTACCCGTCGTGTTTTGTCTTGGCGCCCAGAACATCGGCAATATCCTTTGCCACGCTGGGCTTCTCAGCAATACATACTATCATCGGTCAGATTTTGTTTTCACAAATTTACGAAAAAAATGGCACAGTAGGGACTGTCCCAGGGAACAGATCCTTCTGTGCCCGTTTGAACGCTGTTACGGGCAGACGGGACGGATCGTTAACCCATATACACGCCCGTGTGTATAAATAACAATATCGTTACTGGCGAAATCGAGACACCACGCCAAAGATTTGTAGAGTGTACTGCTCCAATATAGACCCATATGAGAAGAGCCCCATCTTGTTTTAGAGAAACTGTCAGCACCCGGCAGGAAAATATAGTTTCCTTTGAAACCTTTTTTTCGGCTTTCCACTTTGTATCCCTGGATACCGCATATACTGGTCCAGGTCCAAGTACAGTTCTTTTTATCTAAGAGTTCCTGAAATTCCTCACGCGTAGGCATACGCCATTCTCCTCCCCAATTAACATGGGCAGCATCATCTTCAGAAGCAAGAACAGTATTACCATCATCTCTATATTTTCTATAAGAAGGAGGTTTTAAACTGCTGTCATAATCAAAGTAAGAGTTCCCACCCCAGTAACCTTCTTCATGGCCCTCTTTCCAAACCAACGGAGACAGGCTGGAATAATAAGGTTCAGTCTCACCCCAAGCAAAATAATCGCCGTAGTCTTCAGGGCTTTCGGCCCCCACATTGCAGGTAGCCCACTTAACGCTCAGGCCCAGGTCAACGTATTCGTGTTGCATTTCAGATTCCTCGCTTATATGTATTGTATTAGGGAATCCGGGATCCGTGGTGGTGATAGAGATATCTAAAATTCCTTTTCTTAAATCTTGAGATTCACGGGAATCCAAATAATTGAAATCATCCCAACTTACAGTTGGCAAGTTCTTATCATCCTCCATCCTGATTTCAAAGAAGGCCTTATCTATTGGCAAAATAATCCGTTCTTTCCGATAAAAACTGAAATGAATTCTGTCAGCCGGATTGACAAGACGGAATGAGAACTCACCCTTCAAATCAGAATAAGCATATGCTACAACGCGGTCTGCCGAATCCTGCTCCGTGATATATACTGCCATTAAAGGGCTAACGCTATCGGTAACAATCCCGGAGATAAGATCACCTGCCTTGAGCTTTTGTTGTGCAAATACGGATACAACAACTGTTTGTATAAGCAACACCACAGAAAGTAAGAGCAAATGTTTTTTCATAATCATTGTTTTTACTGGGACAAATGTAAGTGCAGATAGTGTATCAAATTAACAAACAGGCGCTGCAAAACTGTTGCATTTGGTGCTGGGCTGGCTGGGGGAACAAAAAAGGTGCCAAACGGGAAAGACCATTTGGCACCTTTTGGGGGAGGGGAGCTGTTACTCAGCCAGGAGCAGTTCCATGATCTGGCAAGCGGCCTTGGCTACGCTGGTGCCGGGGCCGAAGATGGCGGCGGCTCCTGCCTTGTAGAGGAAGTCATAGTCCTGGGCGGGGATTACACCGCCTACTATTACCATGATATCCTCACGGCCAAGCTTCTTGAGTTCCTCGATTACCTGCGGTACAAGGGTCTTGTGACCGGCGGCAAGTGAGGAGACACCAAGGATGTGTACGTCGTTCTCAACAGCCTCACGTGCTGACTCAGCCGGAGTCTGGAAGAGCGGACCCATATCCACGTCAAAACCGCAGTCGGCGTAACCGGTGGCTACCACCTTGGCGCCGCGGTCGTGACCGTCCTGACCCATCTTGGCAATCATGATACGGGGCTGACGGCCCTCCTTCTTTGCGAACTCTGCTGTAAGCTGGCAGGCTCTCTCGAAGTCTGCGTCTTTCTTGCTTTCTGATGAATACACGCCTGATATTGTTCTGATGACTGCTTTATAACGGCCTACGACCTTCTCGCAGGCATATGAAATCTCACCGAGTGATGCACGTACCTTGGCGGCCTCGACTGCAAGTGCAAGCAGGTTGCCCTCACCTGTCTCGACGCACTTGGTGATGGCATCAAGAGCCTTCTGTACATCGGCCTCGTTACGGTTAGCGCGGAGCTGCTTGAGGCGCTCGATCTGCTGGTTGCGTACGGCGGTGTTGTCAACCTCAAGGATATCGATGGGATCCTCATGGTCAAGACGGTACTTGTTGGTACCTACGATTGTCTGTACGCCTGAGTCGATGCGGGCCTGTGTGCGGGCTGCAGCCTCCTCGATACGCATCTTGGGCAGACCGGTCTCGATAGCCTTGGCCATACCGCCCAGCTTCTCAATCTCCTGGATGTGCTCCCATGCCTTGTGGGCAATCTCGTTGGTCAGTGACTCAATGTAGTATGAGCCTGCCCATGGGTCAACCTCACGGCATACGTTGGTCTCCTCCTGGATGTAGATCTGGGTGTTACGGGCAATACGGGCCGAGAAATCAGTAGGCAGTGCTATGGCCTCGTCAAGGGCATTGGTGTGCAGAGACTGGGTGTGACCCAGGGCAGCGGCCATAGCCTCGATGCAGGTACGTCCTACGTTGTTGAACGGATCCTGCTCGGTGAGTGACCAACCCGATGTCTGGCAGTGTGTACGCAGAGCCATTGACTTGGGGTTCTTGGCGCCGAAGCTCTTGGTAATCTTGGCCCAGAGCAGACGGGCTGCACGCATCTTGGCAATCTCCATGAGATGGTTGGTACCGATGGCCCAGAAGAATGACAGACGCGGTGCGAATGTATCGATGTTCATGCCGGCGTTGATACCTGCACGCAGATACTCCATACCATCGGCCAATGTGTAAGCCAGCTCGATATCGG
>Ga0310690_10004782_pt1 | contig 18905 bp, 16 predicted proteins | sample AusTroGonzalo_MG_2_FD_207661 | JGI IMG/M metagenome (GOLD analysis project Ga0310690, IMG submission 207661) | Bovine rumen microbial communities from tropical cattle in Woodstock, Queensland, Australia - Gonzalo_04 (v2) (version 2) | ecosystem: Host-associated > Mammals > Digestive system >...
CTTCCCGGTTTATGTAGTCATACCGAAGAAGACTGCAATCCTCGAGCGCCGTCTGCTCGTCGGCACGTCAGCTTTCCTCAACGGCACGGCGCTCGTGCTGGCGGCGTTTCTTGTTGGCATTGTAATCGCCTCGTACGTGCGCTCGCAGCTTCGCGCACAGCGCGCGAAGGAGATGTCCATGGCGTCTGACATCCAGGAAAGCGCCATACCGCGCACGTTCCCTCCGTTCCCGGACGAGAAGAGCGTCGACATATACGCTGGCATGAAGACGGCGAAGGAGGTCGGCGGCGACTTCTACGACTTCTACTTCTCCGGTCCGCGCAAGATAACCTTTATCGTCGCGGACGTCAGCGGAAAGGGCGTTCCTGCGGCGTTGTTCATGATGCGTGCGAAGTCTGTGGTTAAGAGCGTGGCACAGATGGGCAGGCCGGTGGACGAAGTTGCGGTCGCGGCGAACAACATGCTTTGCGAGGGCAACTCCGCCAGCATGTTCGTGACGGCGTGGATCGGCGAGATAGACCTGGACTCCGGCGTGGTTTCCTATGTCAACCTCGGGCACAATCCGCCGCTCGTCGTGCGCGGCGGCAACCCTGAGTTTCTAAAGTGCCGGGCGGGAATCGCCCTCGGCGCGATGTCGGGCTTCGCATACGTTTCGCAGGAGATTCGCCTCGAGCCGGGAGATTTCCTGTACCTCTATACAGACGGAGTCACTGAGCAGACGAATGCGTCAGGTGAGATGTTTGGAGAACCAAGGCTTAAAGCCGCGCTTGAAGGGAAGCGCGATGTGGAAGACGCAGTGGATTCGGTTCTAGGCGCGGTCCAGGCCTTTGGCGAGGGAGTCGAGCAGGCTGACGATGTCACCCAGCTGGCCATTCGGTACAATGGTGCCGGGCGATGACCTTTGCCGAATCAAAGTTCCGGCGGTTTCTGCCAACTGCGACGTTCGCAATGGTCGTGGAGTTCCTTATGGGGATTTCCGACAGTGCCATCGCCGGGCACGTGTTGGGCGAGGATGCGCTTTCGGCGGTCAACTTGATGCAGCCCGCCTTTAACGTCGTGACGTTCTTCGCAATGATGATTGGCGTAGGCTCCAGCGTCCTATATTCCACGGCGATGGGGCGCTTTGACCGACGCAGGGCGTGCGAACTGTTTACGCAGGGGCTTTGGAGCGCGGTCGGATTCGGCGTCGTGCTGCTTATGGCGCTTGCGGTCCTCCGAGTGCCGGTGCTGGCGTCTTTTGGCGCATCCCCGGAGGTGCTCGCCGGAGCGGATTCGTATTGGTTATGGTTCCTTCCGTGCGCAGTGCTGGAGCCGGTCGCGGTCTTTCTCTCGCAGATGTGCTACAATGACGGCGACGGCAGACTGTGCGCTGCCGCTTACATGGCGCAGTTTATCGGAAACTGCGCCATGTCTGTGCCGCTGACGGCCATGATGGGACTTTCAGGCTGTGCACTCGGGACATCACTCGGCAATTGCGCCGCCATAGTCGTCCTCTGCCTGCATTTCCGCCGGCGCAGCAACTCGCTCGCCCTCGTTCGCCACTTCTCGTTCACGGACACCTGCCGAATCTGCGGATGCTCCGTCGGCGACGCCTGCATCCGTCTATGCTATGCGGCGTTGTTCTTCCTCATGAACCGTTATGTCATCTCGCACTTCGGTTCAGACAGGCTCCCGGTTCTCGCGGTCGCGGTAACGGTCATCGGACTCAGCGAGGCGTTCGACGGAGTGGGAACTGCGGTTCAGCCGCTTGTCGCCGTGTACATAGGAGAGCGTAACGGAAGGCTCACGCGGCGCATAATGGCATGTGCCACGAAGTACGCGCTGGTCGAGGGCGTGGTGTTGTCGGCCTTGTTGCTGGCGTTCCCGTCGCTTGTCATAAGGCTAGTCGGGATATCAGATTCGGCGATTGCGGCCGAGGCAGAGTCCGCCGTGCGGCTTGTATCTCTCGGACTGGTCGGCACGTCTGTCATGATGCTGTTCAACTCGTATTATATGTTCGTCGGCGAACGGCTGTTCGCCGTGTTGCTGACATTCCTTTCGTCATTCGCCGTGCCGCTTGCGTTGTATGTCGTCCTGGGCTCCGTCGCCGGAGCTGTTGGGATGTGGTCGGCCCTTGGCGCCGCGCCGTATCTGGCGCTGGCGCTTACCGCTGCCTTTATAGCCGCGCGTCGCGGGATGTCGCGCGTTCCTCTGCTTCTGGACTGTGCGCAGGATCGGAAGACGCGGGTTTTTGACATTGTGCTTGACGAGAAGTCGATATGCAAGACGTCCGAGGCCGTAGAAAAGTTCCTCGACGTTCGGCGCGAAGTCGGCTCCGTCAAGGCGGGCCGGGCCGCATTGCTCGTCGAGGAGTCGCTTATGAGTGTGAAGGAGCGTAACGCGGGGCGACGCATTCTAGCCGAAGTCACCGTTGACCTGCGCGACGGCGTTTGTCTTGTCTTGCGCGACGACGGCGATGTGTTCGACATAACGGACGCAGATGCAAAAGTGTCGTCCCTCAGATCATACCTCGTCTCGAACTTGATGGCCGCGACCCCGGGTCGGCGCAACATGTTGACGACGGGATTCAACCGCAACGCCTTCAGAATCTAACATCGCTTGGTTTGCGCGTTGTCTGCGAAGACCCAGATAGCGCCTGGTTTTCGTATTCTTCAGGTCAAGTGTCTCGCCGAACGCCAATCCTTGTTTTCACCCAGTGAGCCGAGAATATGATATAATATCTCCGTCAATCAGGAGACAAGATGGACATAACCAAGAAGCTTGACAATGGGAAGCTGGTCGTTGCGGTGTCGGGGCGCGTCGACACCAGCACCGCGCCGGAGCTGAGTGCGGCGCTGCAGTTAGACGACGTGAGAGAACTGCAGATCGATCTTACAGGAGTGCCCTACATGAGTTCAGCCGGGCTCAGGTGTCTGCTAGTCGCGCAGAAGGCAATGCTAGCTTCGGGCGGTGAGATGAGTCTCACGGGGGTGCATCCGGTCGTAATGGAGGTCTTGGACTTGACCGGATTCTCCTCCATATTCAAGATCGTATAGTCCCGCCCTTAGTTGAACAGGCGGGCCGGCGCATCGGGCGCCCGCATCACTGCGAGTATCGCGTTCGTGCGGTCTATCGCCTCCGAAAGGTCTGCGCCACCAGTCGTGGTTATGCGCACTGCAGTCGCCTCGAACTGCGAATAGAGCAGTGCAATGGCGCGCGTCGGATTGATTGACTTCTCGTATTCGCCGCGGCTTTTCGCTTCGATTATGAGCGAATGCATTATGCGCTTCAGCCCGATCGTGTGCCGCTTTATGTACGTGACGGGCGTCTCGCCGACGCGCCGCAGTTGTGCGAGGTAGTCCGATATCACGCACACGAAGTCTCGGTAGTCGAAGAGGATTGACAGCACGGTCGTGCATATCTGTCGCAGCTTTGCGTCTGCGGAGTGGCGTGAGTGCACAATCTCGGCGTATTTGGCCTCTATGCGTGACGTCGCCTCGTCGATGGCCTCGTTGAATATCGCCCGCTTGTCCTTGAAATACGCGTACAACGCAGTCCGTGATATCTTGCAGGCGTCCGCAATCATCCCGAAGTTGACTGCGGCGTAGCCCTTGAGTCCGAAGAGCCGAAGGCTCTCCTGGACTATGTTCTTCTTGCGTTCCTCGTGGTCTACTTTATGGCGCATAGTGCGTATTAAACCACATCCTCACCCGGAGGTCAAGCGTCAGAACGAGTAGGAGATCGATGCGGAGACGAGGTGCGAGAACGAGTTGCGAGCCGAGAACCTGTACTTTTCGACGGCCCCGGACATGGTCGTGAGGTTGATCGTCCGGTCCGAGTTCTCCATCGCAATGAGGTTGTAGCCGAGGTCGAAACGCAGGTTCTCGGTTATCTTGAAGCCTGTGCCGAGTCCGAGTATGTGCCGGTCGCCCGCCGGCAGCATCGTCGTGCCGTGGTTGCACGGATCGCGGTCGTAGACGTAGCCTCCGCGCAGAGTGAGCCAGTTGGTCAAGTCGTATTCGCCGCCGAAGCCGAAACGCCACGCGTCATGCCACTTGAGGTTCTCGTTGTAGCCGTACTTGGGTATGCGGAAGCGTATCGTCTCGACGCTGCTCCACTCCGTCCAGGTTATCGCCGTGCCGAGTCGGAACTTGCTCGTCACGTCCCAGTTGCCGCCGAACGTTATCGACTGCGGCAACGTCAGCTTCGCACCGGCGTGCAGGTCCTCGTGCTGTACGACTCGTCCGAGCGGCGTGTTCGCATGTCCGCGCAGGTTGAAGTCGCCTTTGATGTTGTGGCGGATGCGCGAGCGGTAGACGACGCCGAGCGAGACGTTTGTCGCGACCTTGACCGTGGTGCCGAGGTTGTAGCCGAAATCCCAGTCGTCGCCCTTGAGGTGGCTTTTAAGGTGATAGGCGTTCGGATACTGAGGCAACGTCATGCCGTACGCGCTGTAATAGAAGGATTCGCCGTGGTGCGGCTCCTTGAAGTTCTCGAACTGTATATAGCTCATGCGGATGCCTCCCGCGACGCTCCACCAGTCCGTCACCTTGTATGCTAGGTTGGGATTGAAGGTGTACTGCTTCATCGTCGTCTCCACTGTGTCGCCGGCGAGATCCCAGTGCCGCCCGTACTTTGTGCCGAGTCCGTACTCAGAGTAGTTGCCCCAGCCGAGCGCGAAGTCCCAGGGAAGGGGAATCGACGCATAGAACGTCGGCGCGACAAACCAACCCGGATTCATCTTCTGTTGCGCATGACTGTCCACCTTGACGTCGCAGAAGGGATTGATGAGCGTCGTGCCGACTACAACTGACACATTCGTCAAATCCGTCAAGTTCGCCGGGTTGAAGTAGTTCGCCGTGGCGTCACCAGTCTTGCCGACGAGGCTGCCGCCAAGTGCGTTGCCTCGCGGAGATGCCTCATAAAGGCCAAATCCCGCTGAAAAAGCAGTACAATATACAAGTGTCGTGTATGCTGCAACTAGTAGTTTCTTCATTATGACAGTTTTCCTATTTATGTCAAGTGGCGCGTAGTTTATCATAATCGCTGTGCCTTGACAAGGGGGTGTTTGACATTTTCTTTAAAACTGTCAAGTGGCTTGCCCTTGCCTTCTGAGGCCCATAAATGCTAGAATATTGAGGTAATTGCCCAATTAAGGGCACGGATGGTTTATGGAAGCTGACACAAATCCAGATAGTGACATATTCCAAAGGGCGGGGCTCGTCCTTGGAACGGATGTCTTGGCTGCGCTTGGAAAGGCGAGGGTTGCGTTGTTCGGCGTCGGCGGTGTTGGAAGTTGGTGCGCTGAGGGGCTTGTGCGCACTGGGGTTCGCCATTTGACAATTGTGGACTCCGACCGCGTAGTCGCTTCAAATGTCAACCGTCAGCTGATGGCGACTTCGGAGACTATTGGCGAACTGAAGGTTGATGCATTGAAGCGTCGTCTGTTGGCGATAAACCCGGCGGCGGAGATAGAGTGCCGAGCGGAAAGGTACGACGCCGAGACAGCCGAGACCTTCAATCTGGTAGATTACGACTTCGTGATAGATGCCATAGACTCTGTTGATTGCAAGGCGCAGTTGATACGCCATGCGCTTTTACATCCCTCGGTTACGCTGTTTTCGTCGATGGGCGCGGCGCGTCGGCTGGATCCTTTGCGTGTTCGGTCGGCGGAGTTCTGGAAGATACAGGGCGACGGACTGGCGCGGGCGTTGCGCGGACGCTTCCGAAAGTCTGGCGATTTCCCGCAGCGGCGGTTCATGTGCGTGTATTCCGACGAGCCGCCCGCGAGTCAGGGCCTCGGCAGTATCGTACAGGTCACGGCCGTGTTCGGTTTCGCGCTGACCTCGATGGTCGTGTCCGAAGTGTGCCATATTTTCCGCCGACGTGCCGAGAATATGGTATAATACGCGCTCGTATGAGTGAAGGCGTTGGAATAGTTGAGCCCAAGAAGATGGAGCTGAAGCTGCCGGAAGGCGGTCTCAGGCTTGCGTACGGCGGTGTGCTAAAGAAGATCGAGGTGCGGTACGAGGAGTGCGGCGCCCCGATGCGTGATGACAATGTCATATTCATCTGCCATGCGCTGACCGGCGATGCGCACGTGGCAGGCATAAAACCCGGCGAGGAAAAACCGAGCGGCTGGTGGGAACTGATGATAGGTCCGGGTCGCGCCATCGACACGAACCGCTGGCACGTGGTGTGCGCGAATGTCCTTGGCGGATGCAGCGGGACGACCGGCCCGATGTCCATCAACCCTGACACCGGACACCCCTACGGCTCGTCCTTCCCGCAGTATTCTTTCTCGGACGCCGTGGACGTATACCGCATGTTCCTTAGGCAGCTCGGCGTCGGCAAGCTGGCTGCGCTCATCGGCGGCAGCTATGGCGGACTGCAGGTGATGGACTGGATCACGCGCTGCCCGGATGAGATGGAGAAGGCGTGCCTCATAGCGACTTCCGCGTCACTCAACACGCAGGCTCTCGCGTTCGACGTAGTTGGGCGCGCGTCGATTACCGACGACCCGGCCTGGAACGGCGGCGACTACTATGAGATTGGCGACGGCAAGGGCCCCAGGGTCGGCCTAGCCTCCGCGCGCCAGCTCGCGCACATAACATACCTCTCCCGTGAGCTGTTGCAGGAGAAGTTCCGGCGCGAGCTGCAGAAGAACTTCGTGGAGGCTCCGGCGGAAGAGCGCGCGAAGCGCGACCGCGACTTCAAGACGTACTTCCAGATCGAGAGCTACCTCGACTACCAGGCGATGAAGTTCGTCAAGCGGTTCGACGCGAACAGCTATCTGCATATAACACGGTCGATGGACCTCTTCGACGCTGGCGCGAGGTATGGTTCGCTTGACGCCGCCTGCGCGCGCGTGAAGGCCAAGTGCCTGGTCGCATCGTACCAGAACGACATCCTTTTCACGGAGTGGCAGTCGAAGGAGATCACGGAGTCCTTGCTCAGGAACGGCAAGGACGTGACGTACTGCCATCTAGAGGCGGGAACGGGGCACGACTCCTTCCTCACCGACATTGACGACCTCTCTGGACTCCTTGGCGGCTTCCTCGGCGACAGGAAGCCCAAGGTGCTGGACTGGCAGCGCAGGCTCTACGACAGCGTTGCGGGCATGGTGCCGGAGAAGTCCCACGTAGTGGACATCGGATGCGGCGACGGAACGCTCCTCAACGTCCTTCGCGAGGACAAGGGCGTGGACGGCGACGGCGTGGAGATCGACATTGACAAGTTCAAGGAGGTGGTCTCGGACGGACACGACGCGTTCTGGGAGGACGCGGACGAGGGACTCACCGTGATACCCGACGGACACTACGACGTCGCGATATGTTCCGACACGCTGCAGGAGGTCAAGAATCCGCGCGGACTGCTCCACGAGGCGCTGCGCATAGCGAACGAGGCCATTGTGTCGTTCCCGAACTTTGCGGCGTATCGCATCAGGCTCACGCTCGGCTTGACGGGGCGGCTCCCGGTCTCGAAGGCCCTGCCGTTCCAGTGGTACGACACGCCGAACATCCACTGCATAACGCTGAAGGACTTCAAGGCGCTCTGCAAGGCGGAGGGCATCGAGATAAAGGAGGTGCGCGCCGAGTCGCGCCATTTCGTCGGCAAGCTGCTGCTTGCGCTCGGGCTCAAGAACCTCGGCGCGTCGCGCATAGTAGCTCGGATTGGAAGAAGGATGAGCCGATGACGCTTCCTCAGAGAATCGCCCACATCATAAAGCACGGCATGGCCGCGCTGCATCCGTGCGTCTACGGAGAGCTCGGCTCGAAGGGCGCCGTGGACGAAATCGCGTCCGACCTGGAGCGCGAGATTGCGTTGCTCTGCCCCGGACGCGACGCGAAGGAGATCGTGTGCGCGTTCGTGGCGCGCCTTCCCGAAGTGCGCAGGCTGGTTTCTACGGACATTGACGCAGCATACGACGGCGACCCGGCGGCTACGAGCCGAATGGAGGTCGTCATGTCCTATCCCGGACTCTACGCCGTGACGATACACCGCATCGCGCACGAACTCTACGTTCTCGGCGTGCCGATAATCCCGCGCGTGATGAGCGAACTTGCGCATTCCAAGACAGGCATAGACATACACCCAGGCGCGACGATAGGCGAGCGCTTCTTCATCGACCACGGGACGGGCGTGGTGATCGGCGAGACGACGGTCATCGGACGCAATGTCAGGCTTTACCAGGGCGTCACGCTGGGCGGACTTTCGTTCGACAAGGACGCGAGCGGCGCGCTCGTCAAGGGCCTCAAGCGCCATCCGAACATCGAAGACAATGTCGTCGTGTACGCGAACGCCACGATTCTCGGCGGCAGTACGACGATAGGGCATGACTCGGAGATCGGCGGCAACGTCTGGCTCAAGGAGTCGGTGCCGCCGTTCTCGCGCGTGTACAACAAGCCCCCAGCGCCGGTTATAAAGTCCATCGAGTGACGACCGTGCACCTGCGCAGAGCCGACGCGCAGTGGCGCGTTCAAAATGCGTTGCTCCGCGTCAAATATGCGCACTGGCGCGGCGGATAATGCCATTTCGCCCTTGATTTTTGGGAAGGGGATGGGGTATAATATCTGCGTCTTTGGGAGAGGTGTTGCGAATAGCGACGGCTTGGCCGAGGACAAGACATAGTTCGGGAACTGATAGGGAGCGTCAAGCTACTTTGCGTGAGCCGACAATCCCTCTCCACCCTCGAACGAGCAATTCAATTTGCATGCTGCAAAGCAGTCGTCAGACGGAACCTGAGAAATTTCATGACAGACGACACCTTGCAGAGGAAGCGTGTAAGCGCTTACCTCTCTTCGTGTTTCTGTCAGGGCAATCTCAGGGCCTCGTCTGAACACGAAAGAGAGGATTTCTTTTTTGTTCCGATTGCCGAGCAGGGGACTGCGCGGTCGATGGACTCCTTGCACGTCGGCTGTTAATCGAGCGCAAGGAACGAAGGGAAGATGAAATGAGCATTAGAAAGACCATGGCGATTGCACTTGCCGTGCTTGTTGGGATGTCGGCTTTTTCGGAAGAAAATCAGCCCTTCGGCGAAGCTAACGGCACGATTCTCGACACCATTGCCCAGATCAACCACATCAACTGGGTGGTGAATGTCATCAAATCCTATAACAACGTCATCGTTCTTGAAGAGGAATACGAAAAGATATCTCCCGGCAATTTGTATCTCGACCGTATTCCCGATGAAGAGACGCTCGGACGCATCACAAAGATGCTCGACAAGCTCTTCAAGGTCAATCGCGGCCTCTTCCGCGACGATCCAATGGCGGGGACTGTTGCCTTAAACAAGGCGTTCATGCTCCCGAAGACGAAGGAGAACAAGCCCGAGGTCCGCCGTTGTCTCGAACTCGCCTGGACCAAGAACGCCAATGTGACCCACCTCGACTGGTAGCTCGACTACCTTGCGGCCATCATGTACAAGGGCGTCTTTGACGAGAAAGAAAAGGTGGAGATGATGCTCGAGCAGGCCATTGCGCTCATCGAGCAGGAATCACGCGACCGCACTCGCTATGGCGGCAAGGTGGGCGTAACGCTTGATGAGGGCCTTCGCAACTGCCGCAATGCGCTTCACCAGTTGCGCGGCGAGCCGATAGAGGAGGAGGAACTAGCAGAAGAGAAGAATCCGATAGAAGAAACAAAAGAAACCGTGTCGTCGAGGTCTTGCAAGACGAAGACACTAATATTGCCTGGAGGCGCGACAATGGAGCTGATCTATGTCGCTCCCGGCTCGTTTATGATGGGCAGCCCGTTGTCTGAGATTGGACGTCAAGATCTCAAGTATTTCGATGTCGAGACGCAGCATCGCGTGACGCTGACGAAGGGCTTTTGGCTCGGTAAGTATGAAGTGACACAGGCTCAATGGCGGAGTGTTATGGGTAACAATCCTTCGGATTGCACTGGTGACAGTCTGCCTGTTGAAAACGTTTCTTGGGACGACTGTCAGGAGTTCATCCGAAGGGTAAACTCGCAGTTGAATTGCTATGCGCGACTCCCGACAGAGGCGGAGTGGGAGTATGCTTGCCGTGCGGGGACGACAACAGCATACTCTTGGGGAAGCTCCTTGAACGGCGATAAGGCAAATTGTAATGGCAATTATCCTTGCGGCACAGCTGTAAAAGGTCCATACAGGAGAAAGACTGCACCAGTTGGCAGTTATGCAGCCAATGCGTGGGGATTCTTTGACATGCACGGCAATGTGGAGGAATGGTGCAATGATTGGTATGGGGTATATCCGGCTGGCAGTGTGACCGATCCTATGGGGCCGATTGCACGGACCGGTCTCCGTGTCTTGCGCGGTGGCAGTTGGTACAGCCATGCAGAGGAATGCCGCTCCGCCAATCGCAGATTGGGCTCTCCTGATAGTCGCAGCCAATTCTGCCGTGGCTTCCGCCTTTGTTGCTCCGCACTGCCCTAGCGGTTGCTGCGCAGTTCGCTTCGCTCAGCAGATATGAACCGCGCGAATGGGTTGGAATTGGGAATGGACTCTGTTTGTTTTGGGTTCTTCTGCCTCATTCCCGTGCAGTCCCCTCGATCATCTCGGGAAGCGGGTTGATGGCCTAGCGGGGTAGTTGGGAAGTCTAGCGCGATAGACTTGCAAGTTAAGCGCGGTAGACTTCTCGGACTGCCACGGTAGACTTGCTAGTCCGTCCTGACGGACTTGCAAGGACCTAAAGGGGAATGAGGGGGAGGAGCCCCATTTGCGTGTGATTCCCGCATACGGGAATGCGGTAGCGGCAGGGGTTTGATGTGAATGGCGCTTCTAGGATGAGAAATTCAATCAAATGGCTTTAAACTAAATGGTTGAATTTTTTTTACGATTAAATTACCCCCTATCCGAACGGGGGCAGTTATGATATACTATATCCAAATCGCATTTCATAACGCCCGGAAAGGGCACTAAGGGAGATAAAAACATGGCCAAGACGCCGAAGTTCGCGAACGCCAAGGTGTTCGCATGGGTTGACAAGTGGAACAAGGTCTGCGCGCCCGACAAGATCGTTGTCGTGAAGGGCACGAAGGCTGAGCATCTCGCCATCTGCGAGATGATGGTCAAGAAGGGTCAGTTCATCAAACTGAACGCGAAGAAGCGTCCCGAATGCTACCTCGCCCGTTCGCACGAGAGCGACGTCGCGCGCGTCGAGGGCCGCACGTTCATCTGCTCGAAGAGGGAGATTGACGCGGGTCCGACGAACCACTGGATGGATCCCGTCGAGATGAAGAAGAAGATGACGAAGGCGTACACTGGCTGCATGAAGGGCCGCACGATGTACGTCATCCCGTTTGCGATGGGTCCGATCGGCAACCCGATCACCCAGTACGGCATCGAGATCACCGACTCGCCCTACGTCGTCGTCAACATGAACATCATGACGCGCACCGGCGACGCTGTCCTCAAGCACCTCGGCAAGGACGGTGACTTCATTCCCTGCATCCACTCCGTCGGCGCTCCGCTCAAGAAGGGCCAGAAGGACGTCGCGTGGCCGTGCGCCAAGAACATCGACGACAAGTACATCACGCAGTTCCCCGAGGACGGCGAAATCTGGTCGTTCGGCTCCGGCTACGGCGGGAACGCCCTGCTGGGCAAGAAGTGCTTCGCGCTGCGCATCGCGTCCAAGCTCGCCAAGGACCAGGGCTGGATGGCCGAGCACATGCTCATCCTCACGCTCACGAGCCCTGAGAGGAAGCAGTACCACGTCACGGCCGCCTTCCCGTCCGCATGCGGCAAGACCAACCTCGCCATGATGCTTCCCAAGCTCAAGGGCTGGAAGCTCCAGACGATCGGCGACGACATCGCGTGGCTTAAGCCTGGCGAGGACGGACGCCTCTACGCGATCAACCCGGAGAACGGATTCTTCGGCGTCGCGCCGGGCACTTCGAACGACTCGAACCCGAACGCGCTCAAGAGCTGCAAGAAGGGCACGATCTTCACGAACGTCGTCCTTACGCCCGACGGAGACATCTGGTGGGAGGACATGGGCATCAAGGCGCCGAAGGAAGGCGTCGACTGGAAGGGCAATCCCTGCTACGTCTGCAAGGACGATCCGTACCGCATGGGCCCGAAGCCCGGCATGACGAAGGCGGAGATCAAGGCGGCTGGCTATGTCGCGGCGCACAAGAACAGCCGCTTCACCGCGCCTGCCGAGAACTGCCCCGTCCTTGACAAGGCCGGCTTCAACGGCCTCTGGAACAAGAAGCCGACGGGTGTGCCGATCGACGCGATCCTCTTCGGCGGCCGCCGTCCTTCGACCATCCCGCTGGTGAACGAGGCCAAGAGCTGGACGCACGGCGTGTTCATGGGCTCCGCCGCAGGCTCCGAGGTCACCGCAGCCGTCATCTCCGACCAGATCGGGCAGGTCCGCCGCGATCCGATGGCGATGCTTCCGTTCTTCGGCTACAACGTGTGCGACTACTTCCAGCACTGGCTGGAGATGGAGCGCACCAGCGCCGACGCGACGAAGCTCCCGAAGATCTACTTCGTCAACTGGTTCCGCAAGGGCGAAGACGGGCGCTTCATGTGGCCCGGCTTCGGCGACAACAGCCGCGTCCTCAAGTGGATCTGCCAGCGCATCGAGGGCCAGGTCAAGGCCAACGTCACCCCGATCGGCAACCTGCCGCTCGAGAAGGACATCGACCTCTCGAACAACGAGGGCAAGTTCAAAGTCGTTCCCGAAGACCTCAGGGCGATTCTGAAGGTCGACAAGGAAGGCTGGAAGAAGGAGATCGCGACGGTCGGCGCATCGTATGACGAGTACGACGCCAAGGCCTCGAAGGACACGACCGTCCGCTCCAAGACGGCGAGGCGCGTCCCGAAGGCTCTCCGCCAGATTCTCGCGGACGTCACAGCCGCCCTGAACAAGTGACCTTGGGGCGATGAATGCGCAGAAGGGCCGGGGGCGAGAGTCTCCCGGCCCTTCTTGACGGAGGAGGCGTAGTGAAGGCGTGGGTGCAGAGAGTGACCGAGGCTAGCGTGGCCATTGGCGGAAAGCGCGTCGCGGAAATCGGCAGAGGATACCTCGTGCTCTTCGGCGTCACGCACGGCGACACCGAGGCAATGGCCGAGCATCTCGCGCGCCGTGTCATCGCACTGAGAATATTCGAGGACGAAGCAGGCAAGACCAACCGCTCCATCGTGGACGTAGGCGGCGCTGTCATAGTGGTCTCGCAGTTCACGCTGTATGCTGACACCAAGCACGGGAACCGTCCGGGCTTCTCCGCAGCCGCGCGACCGGAGCTCGCGAATCCGATATACGAACACTTTGTCGCGAAGCTCCGCGAAGCGCTTGGCGCAGACCGAGTGGGAACCGGGCGCTTTGGCGCGGAGATGAAAGTCTCTCTGGTGAACGACGGGCCGTTCTCGGTGGAATTGACGGAATAGGCGACGGAGTGCGCTGTGGCGGAGTCTGCGGACGATTTGATATAATATACGACATGAAACTCAAGATTAACAGGGAATTCCTCGTCCGCCACCTTTTTGCGCTGGCGGTGTTTGCGTCGCTTTGCTGTTGGTTTGGCTATGACGCGTTCGTGCGGTATCCGTCTGCGTCGGCCCGCGACCTCTACGTCTCGATAGAGCGCTCGGAGCCGCCAGAAGGCATGGCCCAGACGGCGCTTGAGGACTTCAAGGCGCAGAAGACGTCCACCCAGCGCATCTTCACGGCGCTCACGGCGCTTGCCTCGGTGGCCGTCGGGTTGCATCTGCTGGCGGTGGCGGGATTCCGCTTTTCGTTCGACGACGACGGGTTCGTCCTTTCCGGCAGACGCTTCGCGTGGAAGGACATTGAGGGCGTCGATGACTCTGCGTGGGAAAAGAAGCGCGTCGTCCACATATCCGGCGAAGGGTGGAAGGCGACGCTGGACGCCTGGCACCACGACGGCGTCAAGGAGTTCTTCGAAAAGATGTCGGAGCGCCGTTCCGCCGTCTAGTTGTTGTTTCGCCAGTCCATCGGAAATATGATATAATACCAATTATGAACAAGAACATCGTCTGCATCGGAGCCGGATACATAGGCGGGCCGACCATGGCCGTCATCGCCAAGATGAATCCTGGCCGCAAGGTCATAGTCGTCGACATAAACGCCGAGCGCATCGCTGCCTGGAACTCTCCGGACTATGCGCTGCCCATCTACGAGCCGGGGCTTGTGGAGGTCGTCAAGGAGGTGCGCGGCAAGAACCTCTTCTTCACCACCGACATAAAGGGCGCGGTGAAGGAGTGCGACATCGTGTTCGTCGGCGTCAACACCCCGACCAAGATGTTCGGGCGCGGCGCCGGAAGGGCGAGCGACCTCCAGTACTGGGAGGCGACCGCCCGCGAGATCAAGGAGTATGCCGACGGAGACAAGATCGTGGTCGAGAAGTCCACGCTCCCCGTGCGCACGGCTGCGGCGATGGAGGCCATCCTCAACGACCACGCCAGCCACAAGTTCACCGTGCTCTCCAATCCCGAGTTCCTCGCGGAAGGCACGGCCGTCAAGGACCTCTTGCAGCCGGACCGCGTGCTTATCGGCGGTCCTCAGGACGAGGCCGGCAAAGCCGCGATAGAGGAGGCCGTCGAGATATATGCGGCGTGGGTTCCGCGCGAGAAAATCCTCACCACGAACGTCTGGAGCGCGGAGCTGACCAAGCTCGCCGCGAACGCTTTCCTTGCGCAGCGCGTCAGCTCCATCAACGCGATCGCCGGGCTCTGCGAGGCGACGGGAGCGGACGTTGACGAGGTGGCGCGCGTCATCGGCGCGGACGGGCGCATCGGCCCGAAGTTCCTCAAGGCAGGTCCGGGCTTCGGCGGCAGCTGTTTCAAGAAAGACGTCCTGAACCTCGTCTACCTTTGCGAGACCTTCGGCCTTCATACGGCCGCAGAGTACTGGACGGGCGTCATCAAGATGAACGAGCATCAGCAGGAGCGCATCGTGTCGCGCCTGTTCAGGGAGATGTTCAACACCCTCGCGAACAAGAAGATAGCGCTCTTCGGATTCGCCTTCAAGGCCGACACCGGCGACACGCGCGAGACGCCCGCCGGCACCGTCGCGCGGCTTCTCGCCGAGGAGCATGTTCACCTCACCGTCTCCGACCCGAAGGCGCTCGTCAACGCACGGCGCGATTTGGCGAACCTCGACGACGTCGTCTACGAAGAGGACGAGTACAAGGCTGCGGAGGGTGCGGATGCGGTCGTCGTCATGACAGACTGGCGCCACTACCCGACGCTCGACTGGCAGAGGATATACGACGCCATGCGCAAGCCCGCGCTGGTGTTCGACACACGCAACTGCCTTGATGCGGAGGCTCTCCGCAGAATCGGCTTTAGAGTTCTCAACATAGGCAAGTGATTCAGGAAGGGCGGCAGGCCGGAAGGCGGTGCTTTCAACATGACACTCAACGAAACAGTCAAGGCGGCGTTCGACAGGGCTTTCCCGGGAGAGGACTTCTCCGGAATCCGCGTTGTGCCGGCTACAGACCCCCGGTTTGGCGACTACCAGTGCAATGACGCGCTTAAGATCGCCAAGAAGGTGGGCTTGAAGCCGCGGGACGTTGCGCAGAAGGTAGCCGACGTGCTTGACATGGCTTGCTTCGACAAGGTCGAAGTCGCAGGGCCGGGGTTCCTTAACCTCACGGTGTCCGGCGGATGGCTTGCTGCGCGCCTCTCCGAACTCGCCTCCGCGAAGCACTGCGGCATTCCACAGGTCGGCGCCGGGCGCAAAGTCGTCATCGACTACTCCTCGCCGAACGCCGCCAAGCAGATGCACATCGGCCACATACGCTCGACCGTCATCGGCAACGCCATCGACCGCATCTTCCGTTCGCTCGGATACGAAGTCGTCGCCGACAACCACCTCGGCGACTGGGGCACGCAGTTCGGAATACTCATAAAGGGCTACCGCGAGTGCCTGTCGCAGGCGGAGCGCGACAATCTGACGGTCGCGGCGCTTGAGAAGTGCTACGTGCTTTCTGCGGCAAAGGCCAAGGAGGAGGACGGCGCATGGAAGGACGCCTGCCGTGCCGAGCTGGTGAAGCTTCAGCAGGGCGACGCAGAAAACCTCGCGCTCTGGCGGAAGTTCATCGACATATCCATCGGCGAGTTCGAGCGCATGTACGCGAAGCTCGGCGTCAAGTTCGACACCTACCGGGGCGAATCCTACTACAACCCGATGATGCCGGGCGTAGTCGAAAAGCTCGTCAAGGCCGGGCTTGCGGTGGAGTCCGAGGGCGCCCTAGTCGTCAATCTGGAGGGAGAGGGCCTCGGCGTCGCGATTGTGAGGAAGTCCGACGGCGGCTATAACTACACGACGAGCGACCTGGCGTGCGTCGAAAGCCGCGTTGCGGAATACGCGCCTGAGCGCATCATCTACGTGACGGACGACCGCCAGCAGCTGCACTTCAGGCAGTTCTTCTCGATTGCCGCGAAGATGGGGTACTCCGGCGTCAGGCTTGTACACGTCCCGTTCGGGCTCATGAGTTTCCAGGGCAAGGCCATATCCACGCGCGAGGGCAACCTCATTCGTCTCGACGATTTGCTTTCCGAGGCGAAGCGCAGGGCGTTGGAGATCGTCAGTGAGCGCGGCGGAGATGAAAGACTTGCCGAGCAAATCGGCTACGGGGCCGTGAAGTACGCCGACCTGTCTCATGACCCGGCCACGGCGATAGACTTCAACTGGGACAAGGCGTTGGCGCTTGAGGGCAACTCCGGCCCCTACCTCCAGTACGCGTATGCGCGCGTCCGCTCGCTCATGGAGAAGGCCGGTGCCGATGGCGTGGCCGCCGAAGACGCGTTCCGCGCCTTGCATCCGGTTTCGTCTCCGAGCGAAAAACGTCTTGCGTTGCAGCTCCTTGAATTTCCGGGTGCGGTCGTGCGCGCGGCCGAGGCGTACAAGCCGAGCGTTCTCGCGGACTACCTCTTCCAGACGGCCCAGCTGTATTCGAGCTTCTACCAAAGCTCGCCCATTCTCAAGAGCGAAGAGCCTATACGCAGCGTCCGCCTCGGACTCTGCGCGCTCTTCGGCAAGGTGCTGGGCGCGGGGCTCGGACTTCTCGGAATTGAAACGCCAGACCACATCTGACGGCGGCAGAAAGGGCGCATACCAGACATGAGCAGACTACATCTAGGCATCCTCGGATCAGGCGCTGGCTCGAACATGCAGTCGATTGTGGACGCGGTTTCCGAAGGAACGCTGGACGCCGAGATACGGCTCGTTCTCGCGGACGTACCGGACGCGAAGATACTCGACAGGGCGCGCAGGCACTCCATCCCGTGCCAGTATCTTGACTGCGCTCCGTGGAAGACGAAGCTAGAAGGTCCGGCCGAAGACCGCTGCATAGACTTGCTAAAGGAAGCCGGGGTCGACACCGTCGTGCTAGCCGGCTTCATGCGTATCGTCAAGCCCAAGTTGCTGTCCGCGTTCCCTAACCGCGTCCTGAACATCCATCCAGCGCTGCTTCCGGCGTTTCCGGGCGTCCACAGCTGGACGCAGGCGCTGGACTACGGATGCAAGGTCGCAGGTGTCACGGTGCACTTTGTGGACGCCGGAACAGATTCTGGCCCTATCATTGTCCAGAAGGCCGTCCCGGTGCTTGAGGACGACACGCCTGAGACGTTGCATGCCCGCATTCAGGTTCAGGAGCATGCGGCATACCCGGAGGCTCTCGGCATACTGGCCTCTGGCGCATATCGCATTGAGGGGCGCCGCGTCATAATCGGATAGCTGTGTTGCTTCGCTCCTGTTTGCACGTTTCTGGCTGCCCAAAAAAAGTTAAAATACACTATTGCAACACGGGGGCATATTATGATATACTATCTCCCGTTTTCGCGATGCGAGGATAACTCAGTTGGTAGAGTGCCACCTTGCCAAGGTGGTTGTCGCGGGTTCGAGTCCCGTTCCTCGCTCCAGCGATTACAGTGAAATGGGAGCGTAGCTCAGCTGGTAGAGCAAGTGACTCTTAATCACTGGGTCCAGGGTTCGAATCCCTGCGCTCCTACCATTTCAGCTGACATGTGGCTAGGTAGCTCAGTTGGTAGAGCAACGGACTGAAAATCCGTGTGTCGCCGGTTCGATCCCGGCCTTGGCCACCAAACATATGTAATACGAACCGTCGCACACGCGGCGGCTTTTGTTTTTCTACTCTTTCCATGAGCAACTTCGGCGTGAGAATCTTTGGCTTATGATTTCGCTGAAGTGATTTTCCAAAAATATGTGTAAAATGCAGCAAGATGGCACATCACTGTTAAAAGTAAGGCAATAAGGGTATACTTTTGGCATGCTTACTTTGTATCTGTGTCAAAAGGTAAATGTATTCCTTTACTTTTGGCATTTTGAGGGTTGATTTTTGAGGGCAATCTGTGCTATAATACCCGCCGTTGGCAAAAGGTAAAATAAAACCTATACTTTTGACATGACGGCATATGAACAGATTTGGCCGGTGGCTGAAGACCACTATGGCATAATAACCGCCGCGAAAGCGAGGGAACTTGGCGTTTCCAAGCAGAGCATGTCCGCGATGGTGCAAAGCGGGCGTCTGACGCGGCTCGGTCATGGCGTCTATCAGGTTCAGCACCATGTACCTGGACAGAACGACGTGTATGCGTTCGCCAATGCAGTCGTGGGCGAGGAAGCCTATCTGCGGGGCGCCTCCGTCCTGTATATGCTGCGTCTTACTCCGGCAAATCCGACTGCGTTCTACGTCGGCACGCCGAAGCGAGTGAGGCGTCAGCTTCCGCGAGGTTTCCGCGTCCAAGAAAACACGCGATGCGATACAGTGGAATACGAAGGATACGAAGGCATAAAGTGCCAGAATCTGTCCGATGCGCTTGAATCCGCAAGGGAGGATGGCGCAGTCGAACTGGACAGGATTGCGGAAGCCGCTGCTGCCGCCAACGAGAAAGGACTTCTTACCGATGAAGAATGCGCCAAATTCCAAGTCCAATCTTGACCGCG
>Ga0310690_10004783_pt1 | contig 18902 bp, 30 predicted proteins | sample AusTroGonzalo_MG_2_FD_207661 | JGI IMG/M metagenome (GOLD analysis project Ga0310690, IMG submission 207661) | Bovine rumen microbial communities from tropical cattle in Woodstock, Queensland, Australia - Gonzalo_04 (v2) (version 2) | ecosystem: Host-associated > Mammals > Digestive system >...
CGAGGAGCTCTTCCAGGCGGCGATACTCGATACCGCGGACGATGCGGATCTTGTACTTGCTGAAGTCACCGAAGAGGATAGGCTTCTTCGTCGCAGCGACATTATCCATGTCGTAGTTCAGCACATACTCGTGTCCGAAGATGGTGGCACGGGCGCCATTGGCCATGTCGGGCTGCCAGATGAAGCGACCTTCCTGGTCCTTGAGCTTCATGATCTCAACCAGGGTAGCGGCGTTGAACATCCACTTCGCCTTCGGCCAGTATGCGGCGTTGACGCCGGCCATAAGTCTGAGCATATCGTCGGCCTTGATGGCGCCAGCATTTGCACCATTTACGGCGTGAGCTGCTGCGACGATACCTTTCGGGGTGGCGGTGGCATCAGCGGCGGCTGTGGTGAAGTGCTCGTTCATAGCGCGGGTGAAAGATTCCGCGAGGGCGTCGACAACGATCTTCTCGATGTCGAAATAGGAGTCCTGAAGGAGCTCATAGCTGAGCGGGATCAGCGCGGTACGATAGGTGAACGCGCCGAGTGCGACGTTTCCGAACGACAGGCTGCTACGGCCGGCACCATCGTTGTATGCAGCGATGATGGTAGCCTTGCGGCTGGTATCGTTCAGCGTGGGGAGATTCAGGGTTTCACCCTTCGCAGTGCGGATGATTTCTGCGGCCTGCATCATACCACCAGATGCCAGAAGAGCAACTTCGACCTTATCGGCGATGGTAGTAGGCATGAGATAGGTGCTGGGGGTTCCGGTGATGGAAGCACGCTCCTCGGGAGTGAGGTCGGCTTTTGCGAGGTTTCCGCGAAGCAGAATGTCACGGAAGATCTGACGCTCGCGGTCGGCACGCTGCTCCTTATCGGAGTTTTCGGCGCCCTGGCGAGCACGGGCCTTGTCTTCATCGGCGCGACGCTGTTCCGCCTCGATGGCGGCTTCGTTCGCCGTGTAGTCGGCGAGGAGCTGATCCCAGTTGCGCTTCTCCTCGTCCGTTGCGACTTTACCGTCGAGCGCCTTGCGCATCTCGGTAATCTGAGCGGAGAGCTTGCCCCGCTTCTCGATGAGTTTCTTGAGCATAGTTTAATTAGAAGATATTGAGTGTGATGGTTTGTTCCTGACGGAGGCGGCTCTGGCTCTCGGCTTCGGCCTTCTCTTTTTCCTTTTCCTCTTCCTCCTTGCGCAACTCCTCGCGGTGCTGCTCGCGGGCGGCTTCGGCACTACGGGCATCCACTGAGGTCTGCTCATAGGCGGGGTGCGTGACTACCGAGACGTCAAATACCTCGGAGATCTTCATGATAGTGCGCTGGTCCAACTGCGCGGGATCCTCGTCGGACAGCCACTCCCAAGAGCTCTCGCGCACAACGAAGGCGAAGGAGCATCCCTCGATATCACCGCGACGGATGAGCGTCAGGATGTCATTTGCGGTAGTGGTATCCGGGAGCTCGCATTCGAAGCGGAGACCCTTTTCGTCGACCTCGATCTTAAGGGTTCCGCTGGAAACACGGCCCAGCAGGTTATTATCGTCATGGTTGAAGTTCAGGACGCAGCGCGAGAAGTCGCATTCGTCGAATGCGCCACGTGCAATCTGCTCCTCATACCAGGTCCCGATTTTTGTCTTCTGCTCGAAGACCGCGGCATACCCGCTGATCTTGCGGGAATTCTCTTCTGCCTCGCGCTTCTCCAGCGTGACAGGAATGGTGATGGCCCTTCTTTCGGGCTTGCCGTCAGATTTGTATTCTTTCTTATTCATCTTTGTTTGAATTGTCTGGATCTTCACCGATCTTGTCGGCCGGTGTCATGTTCAGCGGTACGAGGTATTTATCTCCGTCAGGGTAGGAATTCATGTCCTCCAGTTCGCGGACCTCATTGGCGTTCATGGCGCCGATCATCGTCATGTTCTTGTAGAACTCGCTCCTGGACTTGGAATCACCACGCATCAGGCCGTTTGTCTGGAAGGCGAAATACAGGCGCGACTTCTCATCCTCCCGCAGCAGCTTCCTGTCGAACTCTGCCTGGATCTTGACCAGCCATGGCATCAGAGAATATGTCACGTACTCGATACCCATAAGCTCGGTATTGTTGTAGGTCGCTTTGTCCATATCTCCAACCATGTGAGGAGGTACGCCGAAGATGGCCGCAATCTCTGACCGCTGGAACTTCCTGGTTGAGATGAACTGTGCGTCTTCCAGTGGGATATTGATGCGGTTATACTTCATCCCGCCCTCCAAGAGGAGAGGGCGATGAGCGTTACCCATTCCGGAAACATTCTTGATGATATCCTCCTTCAGTCGCTTGTACTGTTCCTTTTTCAGCTCAGTCGGGTACTCGAACACGGACTCGACGTTTCCTCCCGCGGAGAAAAATCGCTCGCCGTACTGCTGTGCCTCAAGGGAAAGGGCGAGATTATCGCGGTGAACAGCGATGGGAGATTTTCCCTTAATGGGATCTGTGCCGAGGCCCTTGATGTGAATGATATCGTATGGATCCAGGATCTCACCACGGACATCGTAGTAGAGATGGCCGGTATGCTCGTCAATGAACGGCGTTACTTCGTTCGGCTTCAGATATCCGAACGATACCGGTGAAAAGAATTCGTCTCGGTAGATTCTCGCATATCCATTGCCAGTAGCGAGGGCACCGGACATGACCCACTGGAGAAGATCGAACCGGTTCCAGTATTCGCTTGGTTCGCGTAGCGCTGACAAGGAGGGGTGGCTAACAACCTTATCCCTCCCGTTGCTGCCTCGACGATACAGGTGGATGGGGAGAATTCCGACCGATTCGCTAAGTATTCTGATGCAAGCCCAGACGGTGGCAAGACCAAGCGCGCTGTCAACGGTTACGGGCACTCTACCGCCGGCAGGAGCGGCCAGGAGCTCACTCAGAGCCCTGTCGTAATTCGCAATATCGTGCGGCTCCGCGACAGGACCCGACTGCGTGACAGCATTGCGCTTGACCTTGAGAAAACCAAATAATCCCATAGAACCATGAATTCTATGGGTACAAAACAATAGTGCGAAAAATTAAAAGTCAAGAACTATATGGAACACTTTTGTTACTTTTTACCCGACTTTCGGAGATAGCGATAGAGCGACATGCGGAATGCGTTGACGGAATGCCACCTATGCACACCAGTAATGCTGAGATATATGTCCTCAGTCTTCATCCATGCCTCGTATCCGTGAGCGCATCCGCGAAGCTCCAGAAAGTACCGCTCAAAGAAGCCCTCATCCTGGAGGACTTTAAGATCCTGTTCGCTAAATGTCTTCATCGTCATCGTCTTGTTCGTTAAATGACAACATCCCACGACTGGCGTATGGATTGTTGCCGGTTGCCATGTCGGTCATGAGCTGAGCGAGGGCTTCTATTGCGGAGACAATTCCGTCTACTTTTTGCGAGCTTTTTCGCTTGTCTACCTTGATGTTTCCGGCCGGATCGGTTGCGATTGCAACAGACGCCAGCTGCCAGCGCAGCACGGGATTCCCGAAGTGCTCAATCTGCTGAGTCAGCACAAGGCGCTCGAACTCTTTCGTAGGTGTCGACATGGACCCATAGCCCTGTCCGAAAGGAGACATCTCAAGCCCTTCGTTCTGAAGGTCGATAACCGTTTGTGATGAATTCCACCTATCGTATGCAATACTCCGGACGTCGTACATCTCGCAGATCCGAAGGATATCGGCCTGTACGAAGTCGTAGTCCGTCACATTGCCGGGAGTGACCGTCACGTATCCTGCGTTCACCCATGCCTCGAAAGCGGCGTTGCTGCTCTTTACCTTCTCTCGGAGCGTTTCTTCAGGTATCCAGAAGAACGGGAGCAGCTGGAAGCGATCGTTCTCATTGAAGATTAGAACGAAGGCGGTCATATCGGACACGTTGGCAAGATCGAGACCACCCCAGCAGGTACAGCCCTTTAAACTCTCCGGGTCAGTCTCGCCATGACAAAGCTGCCACTTCTCGTCCAGGATCCATGTCTTCTCTGCATCAACCCACATATTCAGGTGCTTCGTCTTGACATTCCGGACAGCCTCCGGGCGGTTCTTCGCGTCGTGGACCTGCTCGGCAATATAATCGGCCTCCACAGATATGCCAAGGTTCGGGTTCGCCTTGATCCAGTTCTTAGGATCATCCCACTCGTCTCCCTCATCCATGGTAAAGATGGCGACAAACAGGGAGTCGTCCTCCGTGACGCCGCGCAGTACATTCACGGCGTTCTTGCGGAACTCGAAGCAGGGGTAGTTTTTATTGAAGCCGGCGGTCGTGATGATGAACATCAGCGGCTGACGCCTGGCGCCGGTTCCGGATACCATGACGTCGAACATGTCGTTGTTTGGATGGGCGTGGTACTCATCGACGATGACGCAGCTGGGAGAGTAACCGTCGTGAATACCCGCATCGGAAGACAGCGCCTGGTAGGTCGAAGCGGTTTCCTCCTGGGTGATCGCCTTCGCCCACACCTTGACATGCTTCTTCAGGTCGCTTCCCAGCGCTGCCTGTTTCGCATCGTTGAAGCAGATCCTCGCCTGGTCACGAACGGCGGCTACGCTGTACACTTCCGCCCGGGACTCACCATCGGACGTCAGCATATAGAGCGATATGCCGGCGGCGAGAGTGGTCTTTCCGTTCTTTCGTGCAACCTCCACGTATGCGCGGCGATATCGGCGCGTACCGTCTGGGCGCTTCCATCCGAATAGTGAGCAGACGATGAATTTCTCCCATCCCTCGAGGGTGAGAGGCTTGCCGGCCCATTTTCCTTTCGTGTGGCGAAGGTGCTCGATGAACCTGACGGCGCGGTTTCCGGCACGTTCATCGAAGCGGAAGCCGGTATCCAGCTGCTGCTCCAGGTCTCGCACATGACGTTCCGCTGCGAGCCTCATCAGCTCGCCAGTCACAATGCTTCCGTCCAGGACGCCGTCTATGTATTGCTTCATCGTCATACCTCAAGGAACTCTGCGAAGTCATCCTTCTCTTCCTGCTTCGGAGCCATCATCGCCAGGATCTTTGCACGGGCCACCGGACTGAATCCGAGCTGCGCACCAAGATCCTTGATCTGGTATGCAAGCTGTCGTGCCCTGGCTGACCACGGCGCCTCCTCCTTCCCGACGCATACGCCTCTCGCGTTGAACTTGTCGACGTAGGATCCTTTTTCCTGGATGAGCAACTGATCTTCGCGCCATTGATGGAGTGCAGCGACATACGCCTCAATGAGCCCCAGATCCGCCTCTGCGAGAATCCCCCAGTCTTGAAGGATTTTGGTCACACGCTTGAACGTCTTCTTCTGATCTTTCGGCATCCACGTGGGAGCTCCGACCTTAGTTACCATCGGAACTACAGGGAGGCTTCCCCGATTCTCCTCACGAACCTTCTGGACCGTCCCCCGGCTCCGTTTTTTTTCTATCAATTCTGGATTTCTTCCCATTTTTCAAAGTCAGAATTTTGCACGTGCATCTTTTCGACTGGGAGGGCGGCTAAATCGCCATCGGAAAAAGTTTTTGACTCCCCCTCCCGTCGCTCGCTGATTGTCAATGATTTGCGATTCATCCGGCGATAATACACACTCGGACACAAATATCGCACATCCGAGATCGCGATCACGGACGGCGAATTCTCCCCCTGAGAATCGCCATAAATGTTGCTATAACTTGGGTGTCTCATAGTTTGTCAAGTAGTTCTGCTGGATTATTCTCACGAATCTCCAGCTCTTTTGCATCTCTTACGTAGATCATCGTGGTCTCTGGTGAAGCATGCCCCATCATCAGCTGGATCTTCTCGAGAGTCACGCCTTTCCTCACCAGGTTACAGCCGAAGGTATGGCGTAGGCTATGCGGACTCAGCTGCTTTCCCTTCACGTTCGCAGCATCCATCCTGCTGGTCACGATAGATCCAACGTCGGATGATGACAGACGGGAGTGAGCCTTGCCGGCCTTACTGCTGAGAGAGTAGAACATCGGCAGCATCGTGTCATTCTCGGTTGACGTCGCGTGCATGTAGCTCTCAAGCTCCTCTCCGAGATCCTTCCTCAGATCTATCGTATCATCCTTGCCGGCTCTACCTTTCCGCTGTAGCTTCAGCCGGTATTCATTGCCGTCCCTGTAGGCATCGCACCGGTCCATCCTGGAGACCTCGATGCAGCGAAGTCCAGCCTGGAGCATCAGCAGCAGGATGAGGCGGTCGCGGCGTCCGATCTCCGTCGTTGTGTCGATGGATGACATCAGCGCTTTCGCCTGAGCATCCGATAGCGGCTTCTTGTTGTGGAACTTCTTCACTCCAGGGGATGTTATCCCTGTTGCGATGTTCGTCCTAACCTTCCGCTGCTGGTATGCGTAGGCGTAGAACATCTTCACGACGGACATGTACATACACACCGTATGCGATGACTTCCCGGTAAGGGACTGGCGGAACGCGACCACATCCTTCCGCTCGGCGCCAAGGGCGTTTTGTGCGGGTGAATTCAGCTGGACGAACCTGTTGAATACGATGAATACCCTCCGGTATGTATCCTTCGTTGCCTCGCAGCGACGGCGATCATTCAGCCAGTTCTCTACCAGCGATCCGAGTGGACCGAGTTTCATTTCCATGATTCGCTGCCGGATTTCTTGTTGTGGCAGGTGGAGCACAGCGACTGGAAGTTCGACTCATCGAGCGGCGCTCCTCCCTGGTTAATCGGTTTGATATGGTCGACCACGGTAGCCGGAGTGTGCCGACCGACTCTGAGGCACTCTTCGCAGAACGGATGAGCGGAGAGATAGTGCTTCCTTGCCTTCCTCCAGGTGGATGATACATAGAAATCCCTGTTCTCATGAGCCCTTCTGGCGAACGGTACACGATCAGGCATCCATGGTCGCTTGGCTGTTTTCTTGATTGTCGGCATCTCTCTCGCTAATTCAATCGTTTTACAAACTTGCAATCCATCCACGCGGACGGGATTTCGCTCCCTATTTCGCAGAATCCATCCAGACTATACGAGCTGAGAGTCATCTTAGGGAACTGGTTGATGTGCTTTACTATACACATCGGCCTGGTCTCGAGCATCCAGTCGTGATCGTGCGCCCATTTCTCGGCGTCTTCAATAGTTTCCGATGATGCCCCGGGGTGATACCACCACCTCCCATCGACATGCTGCTCTAATACGGAATAAAACATGGCTACTGATACAGATTGTTCGATTCAACACAATATACTGGCTTGCCGGTCATCCGGCTGATCTCTCTCGCCTGCTGATCCTCCGACTCGACGAGGAGGCGCGCCCAGTGGCGAGATGCGTAGATGTTGGCTTTGAATTCCGACGGGCGAATCCCGCTTGCCTTCCTCTCATCATAGTGCCTGGCCGGAAACAGCGTCAGCGCCTTATAGCGAATTCCGTGAGCATCGAGCCAGCTACGTGTCGCATCCTCGTTCGACTCAAGACGGAAGGATACAATCTCTCCGATCTCGACCGTCGGAGTGAAAAGAGGTACTGCGTTCCTGATGTAGTCCAGATATGCCTGTCCAGTCCGCTCATCAGGTGGATCTACACAAAGCACTCCGTCTATGTCGTATATACTTTGCGACATGATCCGGATAGTGTGGTGAAAGATGTTCCATTCGTACAGGACGAACGGATCAGCGAACTTTCGGAGATCATCAAGCCATACGTCGACATCGGTACACGGACCTTCCAGGTAGACGGCCATATAGATGAACTCATGCTCCTGGAATTGGCTCAGCTTCTCCCTGGTCTTACTCATCGACCATCCGTTGAAGATTGTGTCATCAACCACAAGCACACGCTTCTTGCCGGCATCCTTATGGTGGCGGAGCCTGGCTCCACCGGTTGGACGAGCGCCTGAGCAGAAGCTGTCCACGTCAATCAGAGGGCAGTTTAGGAATTCGCTGATGATGCTACCACAGATGATTCCACTACGCGGCACGCCGATCACGAAGTCCACGTCGTGCGGGACTTTGTGAAAGCGCGCCCTTATAGTGCGGGCAAGATCAGAGAGTGTTACGTACTTCATTTCTCTTCGCTGAATGGATTCTCAAATTCAGGAGTCTGCTTATCGAACGGGGAATATGGAGCAAGCTCTTCAGCGCGCTTACGAAGGGACTCGGACAGGATATGCCGGTTCTTTTCGATGAGCGATGCTGCTATCCGGAGATCTTCAACAAAGCTCGGATGCTCGTGCATATAGTCAGCGATTTCTCTTCGCTGCCCACCTTCTACCTGCACGAAACAGAGCGACACGAAACCGGCAAACAAGAATCCGATCTGGCAGGTAGAATCCATCTTCGGGATAGAGAGCCTGATATCGACAGGCCGGCAGCGAGGGTTGGACTTCAGAAACAGACGCTGCTCATCTTCGACATCCTGCTTGAGCTCATCGAGCTCGCGGACGGTCATTAGGAAGTGACGCTTCGGGTAGAGCCAGTTGTACAGGTACTTCTCCACCTGGGTGCTCGCACCGGTGGCTGTGATGCTTTCCAGAAAAAATAGTCGTTTCATGGTGTTTTCTATTTGTTTTTGTCGTTTTTCTTCATTTCTGAGATTGGTTTATAGTCGAACCAGCAGTACAGCTTATCTCCGGGCCTCCGTCCTTCAATTTTAGCGCTTCTCCTTGTATTTTCGTCATAGTATGCGATATCACTGCCGCGTGGAACGATATATCCGCGCTCACGGAGGTTATGCCGGAGGCATATCCTCTTCCTGGTGTCCGGAGTCTGCTTCAGGATGAGCTTTGTCTTCCTCGGCATACCGGTCCACATCCGGACTCGCTCGCTTCTGCGAATACTCCGCATCGTCTCGGCAGACTTCGCAATACGGTTGGCTTTCTGTTTTTTTGTCTCACGGGCGGTATATAACTGGATCGGATTCGAGCTGGATCCGGGGATGCTGTGCCCCTTCGGAGGGTATGTCCCGTTCTTGAGATGACTCGCCTTGGCCGCTGCGGCTGCTTCCCGCTGGCACTTGTGAACGAACTGCGTCGATTTCTTCAGGCCGTTCTCCCTGGCGAACCGGTGGAGCCATCCGTCAGTCAGGCCGAACCTGTCCTTGATCTCCTGGTTCTTTGTGTGGATGTAGTTCTTTATGATCCAACGCTTGACTGAATCGTCAATGTTCACGGGGTGGAACCTGCCGCGAACCATATTCGCATTATTGCTGCGGAGATGGCCGCAGCTGCGCGTCTTCCCGCTGATGAGATTATACCTGTTCACGCAGCATTCCTTACCGCAGTCGCACTTGCAGAGCCAGTAGTATCTATTCCCAGTCCTGTGATCGAATCGGATTGCGGTCAGGTAGCCGAATTTCTGGCCCTCTACATCGTGAACGGTATAGCTCATTGTTCTTTCCCGTGCTTTACGATAATGATTATCATCGAAACCGTTGCAACAAATAAAGGCAGTATGATGGTGAGAATACCCGCCGCAAATCCATATCGTTCTGCGATATAGGACGCAAGAGCGAGGAGTCCGACGAGAGCACCGAGTATTACGATGCCAGTTGCGAGGATTATGAGACCGAATTTCGTATCTTCATTCATAGCTGTTTTGTTATTTCGGGTAACTGTAATTTGTGGTTGAATTTTTAGTCATTTTCATTTTCCGGTGAAAGAGGTGGTGTGGTTGGATTTTTCATAAAACAAATCCAATGTGTGTTGGCGCGTTTTCCTGAGATATGTCCGAATATTGGTTTTTGGGGGGTGAGCTTGAGTATTTCCGAGACCTTTATATCGGTCTCGTTCCATTTGAAGATGAGGAATCCTCCCGGTTCAAGAACGCGGAAGCACTCCTTGAATCCCAGCGTCAGGACCTCCTTCCATTCCCCTCTCGGAAGCCAGCCGTATTTCTCCATCTGCCAGCCTTTTATCTCTTTCTCGGAAGTGTATTTAAGATGGGGCGGATCAAAGACTACCATTCTGAAAGAACCGTCCGGATATGGCATTGATGTAAAGTCTGCGACCACATCCGGCTCCACGGAGAAGGTTCGGCCTTTGTAGATGTCCTTATCCTTGAACGAGCGGATGTCCTGGAAAAGCACCCTCGGATCATTCTTATCAAAGTAGAACATCTTTCCGCCGCAAGCGGCGTCGAGGATTGGTTTCTGAATCATATTTTCGACCATATCTTGCAATCAAAAAATCTTGTTTCCATCGGGTTTTTCAACCTTAAATTTCGGATAGCCGTTATTTCGTGAAATAGTGATCATCCCTCATGATTTCCAGCTTCTCGTTCATCTCTTCGAAGATCTTGCGCTGGCTCCGGAAGAGCATGCTGTCGGATACGACCGTCTTGATGACAAATACCCTCCCGTATGCGAGCGTGTCGAAGCACTGTCCGAAGATATTACCGTCGTGTATCTTGCCGGAAAAGTCACGCTTCTCGGTCGACATGAAGGCGTATCTGTTGTATCCTCCGATCCGGTCCGGCTGCTGCACCATGGAATCGTTTCTCTCCAGGAATGTCTCGATTACCTGCATCGGAGTCATCGTTGAATTTTCCAGGATCCGCTCCCGGTAGCGCTTGAAGAAATGAGGCGGATGAAGCGCCCATACCTGGTGATGCTTCGTGCTGACCGTCGGAGCTATGACATACTTTCCGTTGGCCAAGTCAAAATAGCAGTACATCAGCCAGTGTGGATCCCTCTTCTGGCGCGGGGTGTATGCCCGCATGGAGAGGATCCAGCGATTCTTGCTAACCGGATGCGTCCAGTGCATGTTCATCGTAACGGGATAGTCCTGGCGGAGACGCATGGTCTTCACGAAGAGACGGAGCATCGAGTCGTGCTTATTTCGGAACTGGCTCGAATGGATATCCGACTCAACCTGCCTCAGAATCTCGTTGATGTTCATGCTCTGGACGATCATGGCGGAGGGTTCTTAGTAGATCCGGAATTTCTTTGCGAATATGTTCTCTTGGTCGAATGCGTCGACGCTCTTGAACACGACCTCTCCGAGCTCCTTGCAGATGATGTCAGCCATATCGGTTTTAGCATTCTCACGCGGAGTGTCAACCCAGTATGACTTCGTGCCGATGACGTCTCCTCCGAGAAGGTACATCAGGGCGTTGATGTTCCCGCGGCACTTCGTTCCGCGGTTTCCGGGTTTCTCGTATTCGAAGCGGAAGCGGCTGTTCGCGTCGTGGAATGCTTCCCACTGATCGCGGCTCCCAAGCGTTCCTCTCTGTGCATATTCGGCTCTCTTCTTCGATTTCCAGTACGTGTCGGTCCATCCGAGCTCATACATGGTCGGAGTGTGCTTATCCTTCCGCATCCTGTCGAATTCGTCAGCGCGGAGACCGTCCCTGGTGATATCCTTGAGTGATATACAGAACGGGTGTACGTCAAGGTCACGAGGGCAGATGAGGATCCACGCGGCCGGCACGAACGGACTGCATCCTGTTTCAACAAATTCTTTCACGGTCATCCTCTTCATATCCTTGAGGAGGATGGATACTTCTTCTTCGTTATTCATGATTCTGGTTATTTGGTTCAATGATTTCACGTTCCTCGATGACCATCTGCTTGGTGGATCCTTCGATGTCGACCACGTAGATGTACCTGGCTTCGATCCTGCGAATCTTTCCTGTCATCGGATTCCTTTCGTGTTCCAGGTGATTGTTTCTCCGATCTGCTTCATAGCGAAACCCTCCTGACAATATAGTCGCGCCCGTCTTCCATAGCGTTCTCGAAGATCTCCTTCAGGGTGCCGGTATACCCATGATCATGTAGCCACGCCTCGCGGTGATGGCCGGCGTCGAAGAGCGGATGTCCGATCGGATATCTCATCGTCTTGAACGCTTCCGGAAAAGCCTTCTTGAAGACACCTCCTGAGATGGCGCATTCAGGTGTCTCAACGACAGGCGTCTTCCGCTCGATCATCTTCCGGAATGCCGCGTAAGATTCCTCGATACTCTTGATGATCTCGGCGTCAATCTCCTCCTGGCTCTTCTCGTTGCGACGGGCCAGCAGGTGGCCTTCGTTCATCTTCTCACGGATGGCTTTTACATACGCCTCACGCTTGGGTGAGCGCATATAGGCGCAGGTCCAGTCGTACAGCGTACCAGCGTTCAGGCCGTAGAATTCGCCGTACTCCTTACGGACTCCGTCCTGGATGATCTCTTTCACCTCCTCGAGGGCAAGACCTGGGAAATATCGCTTTAGGTCTTCCAGGTAGGATATTGCCGCCTTCAGCGCGTCTTCGCCGGCCATCCGGATGCCGCGATACACGGCAGCTTCCATGATGCGCTCCTTGATGTTCTGGATCATGATCTCTTCCTTCCCGGCGCGGAAAGCATCGGAGATCTTTCTGATAGGAGCAGTGGTTGTTGTTTTTGTGATAGAATTCATATCAGTCGTTCTGTGGCTTCGAGATCCGAGCCGGTTTTAATCATTTCTTCGAAAGCCTCGGATATCTTGCTCCGGAGCGGCCTTGAGGACGAAGGTTTCTCCCTTCTGTTCTTGAGCCACTTCAGGCAAGTCCTGTATGCGGACTTCTTGTTTTTAAGTGGAACCCAGTCGTTCATATCCTCCAGGACGTCGCGGACCGCTTCAGCGGGGAAATTCGCCATGATCGAAAGGAATTCACCTTCGGTGAACGGCTTCGGCATCGCTGCCACTGCTGGAGCATGACGCTTCACCCAGTCCTGGAACTTCAAAAACTTCGGATCGCTTTCTTTCTTTATACTTTCTTTCTTTATAGAAGAATTACGAACATTAGTGAGTAATTCTTCTTTCTTTTCTTCTTGTTTCTGGCCCTTGTCTGACGTAACGGTTGGCCGTTCCGTTGGCCGATTGCTTGGCCTGCTGCTTGGCCTCTTATCTTGGTAATCCTCATATTTCAAGACGGTTATAATGGCCGTTCCGTTGGCCGTTCCGTTGGCAGATTGCTTGGCCACTTGGTTGGCCCTTGTCAATCGTTCAAGGCAAGTGCGTACTTTTTTCTCTGAAATTCCGCACTGACGAGCCAGGGTTGCCCTGCTCGTCAGCAGCTGTCCGCGCCCCACAGTAATACCCTTCACGACCTTCTCATCACTATTGGCGCGGAGAAGGATGTTTACCCAGAGACAAACCATCTCCGGACATCCAATCCACTCCCAGTCCAGGAGCTTCCGATATACCTTAATGAATCCCTCCATGGTGATTTATTCTTGGAGCGTGCGCCGGAATCGAACCGGCAGAGGCGTGTATATACATTGTTTAACCTATGAGAAAACCTGAATGCCTCTATCCCCAACCTTGGATGCACGCTGATGGCTACTGCTGGATGAATATCTTCCGGCCGGCAAGGCTTACGGCGGCGGGATATTTCCGCTTCGTGAGGCCGCTCTTGGCAACCGTGACGCTCATGGCATGGAATACCTGGAGCGTCATCTTCTTGTTGTCGATATGCGGGCTTACTCCGGCGCAGATCCTCGCGGATCCGGCGTCTTTTGCGTCCGTAAGGACGAAGCACCTCCTCTGCGGATCAAACCATACATACTGGATGTTCCTGTTCTTATCGTCGAAGAGCGACGGGGAGAAATAGATCCGGTGATGCGAGCTCTTCCCGGTAAGGTTGCAGTACACGGTTACGCTGCCGGTAGGACCGCAGATCTCAGGCGTTGGGCGCATTGGCGAGATAGGCTGTGGTTTCTGCTCTGGAGTCGATTTCTTTTGAGTTTGGATCTCGCTGATCAGCTGCTTGAGGAGACCGATGATAACACCGGTGTTCCTGGTGAGTTGGTGACGGAATTTGAACATGGCTATGGGATTTGATAGGTAAGACTATGGCGCGCCACGCTTGCGACGAGGCGCGCCGAAGCATTAAGCATTAGCGTTGGCTTCGCCAACGGGTAAAAGCACGACGGGCAGGACGCGGTTGCCGCTGTACACGTTGCTGTAGCCGGCGCACCCGTAGTTGCCGCCGAAGGTCCAGAAGATGCTGACGTGGTAGCGGGACGCGCACCAGGAATCTTTTTCACAGGTCCACCATCGTGATTCTCCGAATTTATCGCCTCCGATGGCTTCCATGAGCTCATCGAGCCCATGGAACCTGGCGTCATAGATATAGTTGCACTCATTCCGGCGCGGGCACCGGCACTGCTGTTCCTTGATCATGACGTCAGCGGCGAGCTGCTGTGCCTTTTCGAAGTTGCGGACGCCTACGAATTTCTTCCGGAAAGCGATGCGGTAGTAGGGAGTGTCGATGGCTACGACCTCGGCACGTTCACGGTTCTCTTGCTTCATCCATTCCGCAGCCGGAACGAACTCATTGGTTTCCGGATCCAGGACGAAGATCTTGTCTTTGATCGACTGGTAGTCGTTGATAATTGGTTGAATCATTGTATAATAGGATTATTTGGTTTTTGCCTTTTTCCGGCCTCGCACCTTTATGAGCGACTGCTCTGTGAGTGTGAGGCTTTTTGTCTCGAAGTCAACGATGTAGAGCTGACTACCATCGAAAGCGGATTTCGATATCGCGCATACCGTTCCATATACGTACCCCCCCCCATCTGGACGGAGCACTTTCACTCTGTCTGTCACATTAATGCTCATTGCTTCGTTCCTCCGGGTTTAGCTTGATAAGAAGGAGTGCTGAAATGGCGCATATCACAATCGAAACAACGTTTGAGATAATGATTACTTGCGATGACGCGGTTTCATCGGGTTCCCCAGAAGCCCATAATGCGGCGATGAAAAATACAAGGCCGAAAACAATCGTGAGGATTTTTTTGGTTTTCATGGTATGAATGGTTATTTGATTCCAAGATATTGTTCGACGGAGACCGGCTTGACGAAACGGTCCAGGACGGCCTTGTTGTAGACCTTCCTTCCGTTCGACGGGTTGATGGAGTAGCGAATCTTGTTCGCGTTGACTTTTCTCCGGAGCCATTCATCGCTCCGTCCGAGGTATGCTGCCGCCTCCTGGCCGGTGAACCAGGTCGTAGATGCCGATGCCATTACGCGATCCTCCTGACGGTGAAAGTTCTACCATTGCGGCAGGCCGCTCCACTGAATTTCTTACACCACATGACTCCGTAGGTGTACATCATCGACTTGATGGATGCCATCCTCTCGATAGGGAAGATCAGCTCGTCTCCGATCTGCATTTCGCGCAGCTGGCTGAGCACAGGTGTCGTTTTTTCTTCCATTTGTCAATTAATTTATTTATCTTTCAGTTGCAAAGTTAATCAAAGTTTGGTTAACTCCAAATTTTTATCAAACTTTTTTCACTATGGGATCTGAGATAAGTGAATTCCTGCACGCGAACGGTTTGCGTCAGGTTGACCTCGTAAAGTATTTAGAATTAAGCAAGCCCTACATCTCGCAGGTCGTTAATGGGACTGCAAAACTTTCACCTGAGAAGTTAAGCAAACTCATTAACAATGATCAGGGCTGGGATGCAAGCATGCTTATTCCTCTCCAGAACACAACCCAGATAGCCGGCTATTCTGAAAGCAACATTCTCAGGGAGCGCGTAGCGTTTCTCGAGGACCTGATCGGCCAGAAGGATAAAGTAATCCGAGATAAGGACATCACGATAGATATCCTTATGCAGAGGATCTATGAGCTGACAGGAAAAGGGGACGCAGTAAAGGCAGGATAATTTATATTAAAAACGGGGTATGAAAAAGACATTTTTCATTTGTTTACTGTTGCTGCTATCTGTCAGGGTAGAAGCTGGTGACTTTATCGTAAATGGCGGGAAATTGGTTTGGCAGGGAATCTTCGAGACAAATGTAGGAATAGATGACCTCGAGGGGATTCTAATAAACTCTGGGAAGTTTACAGACATTGTCAATACCGGAGACAGAATTACATTCTGGTGCCAGCGAGCTCATCTCGATCCGAGAGATTTTGGATATTCAATAGGCTCAACGCCAATCTATGTATCCGGAAACGATATTTCGTTCTTCTGCACTATTCAGGTTAAAGAAGGGAGATATAGGGCAACTGTGGATCAGTTCGTTCTCACGAACAACGTGACAGGCGGCCTATTAAAAGAGGGAGATACGGAGCGTATTGAGACATATTCCGTTGATAGAGGCGGAGGATTGAAGTCATCATTTATGAAGCGCCCAGCAGAATTATATGACAAATTCCTAATAAAACTTCTCACTATTGAGGAGGCTGGGTATCTGAGTGATGATTGGTGATCGCTATTTGCCTGTATTATCGTGCCGTGCAAATGCCGTGCAAATGGAAAATCACCTCAATTCATATATTATTGATCACCAGCCGGAAGGTGCGAATCGACAAAAGGCTTCCCAAGCCGAAGGTCGCGGGTTCGAGACCCGTCTACCGCTCCATTACAGAAAGCTGATAATTATCAGCAATTTAGTCGGTTACGCCTTCTCTCGATTCGCCACTTCTCGGCTCAAAAAAAACCGAAATTATTCCAACTTTTGCCAACTTTCTCCACGAAAAACGTGCAAATTTAGTGCAAATTTTGGGATGCTGTAAAATCACTATGGCGAAAGTATCAACCTACCTGGACACCCGCCGGCAGAAGGCCGACGGAAAGTTCCCACTGAAATTCGCGGTATCCAGCTGCCGCGGAACACGCATCCTCTATCCGATCGGCATCGACATCGAGTCGAAGTATTGGAACGGCCACGAGGTGGTCCGTCATGAAAGCAGGCTTCTTTACAACCAGCTGATCGGGTATAAGCGTCTGGAAATAGAACGGACCCTCATGGAAACGGAGATGAGAGGACCGATCACAAGCCAGCAGATCCTCAAGAGAATTGTCGAGAATGCGCTGGCTGGCCGGACGAAGTCGGCCACCTATCCCGTTGTCGACGCATTCGAGGCAAAGATGAAGACCCTCCGGAAAGAGTCGAACCGTGCTTTCTATAGGCGCACGCTCGAAGCAATAGCCGAATTTACGCCGTTGGAAGGTTTGGTGATGAAAGATATATCCTACAAGTGGATTTGTGAATTTGAGGCGCATCTAAGGCGTCGTAATAAGACAAATACGGTGAGTATCATTCTCCGTACACTCCGGGCGGTCTTCAACCATCTGATCAGATCCGAAGAGATAGAAGCCGACTGCTATCCATTCCGCAAGTTCTCGATCAGGCAGGAGGAGACAAAGAAACGCGCACTGACCATCGAGCAGCTCAGGGCGATACGGGACCACGGCACCAGGGCTTCAGATATTTTCATGCTGATGTTCTACCTGATCGGCATCAACACCGCAGATCTGTGCCGGCTGCGGGAGATAACTCCAGACGGACGGATAGAATATAGGCGAATGAAAACCGGACGGATGTATTCTATCAAGGTGGAGCCGGAGGCTATGGCGATCATTGAGAAGTATCGCGGCGAAGAATGGCTGATCAACATCTTCGACAGACGGAAAAACCCGAATGCGGACCACCGGACGTTCATGTACAAGATAAACAAGCAGCTGAAGAAAATCACGCCAGGCGTATCGACCAACTGCGCGAGACACACCTGGGCAACTATAAGCCAAGATCTTGATATACCTATCGAGACAACAACCGCCGGAATGGGCCATTCATACGGGAGCAGGACAACAGCTATCTACATTAGGCCGAACCGAAAAAAGGTGGATGATGCAAACAGGAAGATCATCGACTACGTGAACGCGGATCTGCGTCAGTCGGGAATCTCCGGCAGCTCCACCGTCTGACCGCGTAGAGCGTGAGTGCAGTCATCAAGAAATTGGATCCTGCCGTCAGTCACGAACGAGTGGCAGATACGGTCTCCATCGGGAAGCCGCGTCGTTACCTTGATGGATGCTCGTACCGTGGGCTTGTCCATGTCGCCGTTGAATGTCCAGACCGGGCCGTGCAAGTTCTTCGTCCAAAACCAGTGCTGCTCGCCGCACCCTGGACACATAAACTTGTAAATCGTGTCCTGATCTCTGTCCTGCAAGAGTTTTACCTTTGCCATAGATTCTCAAAATTCACACCATTCTCAATGGATTTTATGCGCATTTTTGCCCGAATTTTATACGCAGTGCAAGCAACTACCACGTAATGAGGTCGTAAGAAACCTTCACTCGAGCGTGCGGAGATGGCACAAATTGACCCTTCATAAACATAGCACTATAACCGCCGAGAAGGTCGATGCCCCATCGATCGGGACTTTGGTATCTAAGCAAGAGACCGGCTTCAGTGCCAATGGTGGATTGCTCCTTCGCGAACGTACTTCCGATTTCAGCATATAATCCAAGTCCCCATCGTTTCGACGGAGGCTTGTATGTCTCCGTGATGGTCGTCTCGATGCGGTCGAGTTCCCAGCGGTCGAGTCTCGGATCAACGCCAGATACCCAGAGACGCAAGCGGCCTCCATCTTCTGAATAATACTTCTGCTCTCTCTGGATTAACACCGTGTCCGATGAATCCTTCAGATAGACCGGGACGAAGTGATTGACGTCCCTGTTCACCGTGTCCGTCAGGAAGCGGTATGCAGGCAAGGCAACGAATCCGGCCGATACCGTCTTCACGGGGTATGGGAAGTCCTTATAGACAGTCACGGTCCGATATACGGTATCTACGGACGATTCCATCGGTCCGATACGCCACCTCTCGAAGCGGTCTCCCGCGTAGAAGGCGAGCGTCAGGACAAAGATAGCCAGGATCCACTCGACACACCTGACGAGCTTATTTCTTTCCTCCGCCAAAGTAGTATTCCTCCAGCATTTCCCGCAGCTCCGGAACGAAGCCTATCGGTGAGTTCGTGATCCAGATCTGCTTCTTGAAAGCCCGGCGGAGCTTATGGATGTTTGGATCTGAGCGGTAGATGCCGCACTTGAAGTTGTCGTAGTTGACGTCCAGCTGGAGCGGGATCCGAGTCGGATAGTAGATGTTGAAGTACAGATCCTCGAAGACGTAGCTCTCGTTCTCCATATCGTAGCGAGCCCATAGATCCTCGAGCTTCTTCCACTCGAAGTACAGCGGGATATGTGTCGTATAGTTCCGGATT
>Ga0310690_10004784_pt1 | contig 18902 bp, 13 predicted proteins | sample AusTroGonzalo_MG_2_FD_207661 | JGI IMG/M metagenome (GOLD analysis project Ga0310690, IMG submission 207661) | Bovine rumen microbial communities from tropical cattle in Woodstock, Queensland, Australia - Gonzalo_04 (v2) (version 2) | ecosystem: Host-associated > Mammals > Digestive system >...
CCTTCTCAAAGAATGACGGATATGATGAAGCCGCTGTGCGCAGGCATTATGATACGGTTGCAAAATTCCTTAATGTGAATAATCCGGACAGGGAAAAACTGAATTTTGAAAGGACTGTCCCGGCGGATCCAAAAAAACCGCAGCGGGATTACAATGTGGTTTTTGTCTTCATGGAATCCCTGGCATGGAACAAAACATCAATTTCGCTTAATTCTCAGAACGGACTTGACCCGCAGTATCCGGTAAAAAACAATACCGGCATAGACCCTACCCCGTTTGCAAAACAGTTAGCGGACAAATCACTGCTGTTCACCCGCATTTTCACCCCCACCCCTGCCACTGCAAGAGCGGTTTTCGCAACGCTTACTTCACTGCCTGACACATCAAGTTTTGAAAGCAATTCACGCAACCCGCTTATTGTTGACCAGAGAATGCTGGGCAATGACCTGAAAGGCTATGACAAATATTATTTCATAGGCGGCAGCGCAAACTGGGGCAATATAAGGGGCATTCTTTCACACAATATGGAGGGGCTTAAAATTTATGAGGAGAAAGATTTCCCGATAAGCGAAAGGAACGATGTATGGGGCATTTCAGACCTGTCGCTTTTCCGCAAGGCAGATAAAGTATTCTCGGAACAGAAAAAGCCGTTCCTTGCTTATATTCAGACCGCAGGATATCACCGGCCTTACACAATTCCGGATGACAATGACGGTTTTACTGAGGAAAACCCCGGTGAAGAAACCGTACAGAAATACAGTTTTGGCAGCGTGAAGGAATACAATTCAATGCGCTTTCAGGATTATGCCCTTAAACGTTTCTTTGACATGGCGAAGGGGCATGATTATTTCAAAAAAACAATTTTCGTCATTTACGGCGATCACGGCCTCGCTGCGGCAAGATCAGACAATATGCCGCGCGGCTTCGTGGAATACAATCTGATAAACAATCATATTCCGCTTATAGTACATGCGGATTTCATAAAACCGCAGATTGTGCGCAAAACAGGCAGCCAGCTTGATATATGGCCCACGGTAATGAGCCTTATGAACAGGCCTTACTCAACCGGCGCATTGGGACGCAACATTCTTGACCCGAAGAATACAGGCGGGGCATTCATTTTCGGCCTACACAGGCAACCCAACACGGTAAACTTCATACAGGATTATCTGTACTATATGAGCGACCCGGCGGACCCGAAGGGCGGGCATTTCTATGATGTTTCCGGAAAAGACTGGCAGAAAGACCAGCGGAACAACAAAAAACTGGCCGCAGGCGGCGCAACAGAAAAAATGCCGCAGCTGGCCGAAGGGTTCTACGAAACCTCCCGCTGGATAAAATACCATAACAAGAAAAACGAGCCGGCACTTGCCAAATGAAAATTATGCTCTGTTTCCATAGCATTGACATATCAATGCCATGAGCGCAGGCTTACAAAAATATCGTTAATTCCTAAACAGAAACAGGAGAAAGAATGAAAAAATACATAGACCGCAAAACATGGGACAGGGAAGACATTTTTTCATATTTCATAAACTATGAAAAACCTTTTTTCGTTTTAAATGCGGATATAGACGTATCAGGAGCTTATTGGCAGGCTAAAGAACAGGGAGAAAGTTTTTTCATATTATCTTTGCACCGCATAATGAAGGCTGTAAATTCCATAGAAAATCTGCGTTACAGGCTTGAAGGCGAAAATGTCGTTTTATACGACACGACACATGCCGGCCCTACAATAGGCAGGCCGGACGGAACTTTCGGCTTTTCATTTATTGAATATTTTGAAGATTATGATAAATTCCGCAATAATGCTAAGGCTGTTATAGAAAAAGTAAAAAACATGAAAGGGCTAAATCTTACCCCGGCAAATGACATTCCCAACCAGTTTTATTTCACAGCCGTTCCGTGGATTCCGCTTACGCAGATTGAACAGCCCAGGCGCGGAGGGAACGGCACCGGAGCGCCATGCGTTGCCACTTCAAAATTAAAGCATTGCAACGGCAAGGCAATCATGCCAGTATCCATTACAGCGCATCACAGCCTGGCGGACGGGTGGCATGCCTCGCAGTTTCTGCTCAAAGCGGAAGAGCTTATGAAATAGTAAGCCATTAAATAACGCCCTGCTCCCCCGGCAATAAACAAAAGCATTAAAGCAATGCTGAAACAATCAGTTTTCCAGCTTCTCGCCTTTCATCACATAATGCCATGTTATTTTGCGCAAAGCGTCCAGGCGGGCTTTTTCGGCTTCCAGCTCCGCAGCAGCCGGAAGAGGCTTCCCGTCAACAGATTCCGCTGAGTCAGATGAGAAATCCCCCATGGCATTTTTATAAAGGTAATTATAGGAATGAAGCCCGGCCTTATTCCCGCCGAAAATATCAGTTCCCAGAGCATAATACTTTTCGCCTTTCGGCAGAATGCGCTCCATTAAGGTTGCCGCAATGTCCATGTGCGCTCCGGCATAATTGCCAGTAAAATCTGCCTTGTTTATGCCTTTTCCTAAAATAAGAAAAGGAACTGCGCAGCGCTCAAATGCCGATGCCGAAGGATTCACGGCATACCTGTTGCCATGGTCTCCGGTAAGCACGAACAGGCTGTCCGGATATTTGGCAAGCATGCTCTCTATAAATTCCGCAATATGCTTATCCGCATATCTGAAATTCTGAAGCTTTACCGCCATGGCAGCCTTGTCCGGAAAATTATCCGGCAGCATGGCCTCATATTCCCCTGCCGGAGGGATTCCCTCCTCCCTGCTCATATCCACAGTATAAGGAGGATGGTTCGTGGAGGTAAGCAGCAGATTGAATGAAGGCTTATCCCCTGAAAATTTTTCTGCCACTCCATTTAAGAAATGCTTATCATCTATGCCCCAGGCATTATGCGGCAAGCCGCTGCCAAAGGAAGCCATGAAATAAGACCTGTCAAAAAGCTGGCTGTTCATGAAGGATTCCACATTTTCCCAAGAGGGATAGCCGCCATACCAGAAATAATTCTCATATCCCAGCTTTTTCAGCTGCGAAGAAATGGCCGTGACATAAGGCGAGGAAGCCCTGTTTGCAGTATAAAGATTTATCTCCGGCAGGCCAAGCAGCACGGAAGCGAGGCCGAACATTGTGCCATTGGAAGCCGGAAGGAAATTCTGAACAAGCACTGCGTCTTTGCGTGAGGCAAGGGCCTTAACGCCATCGGCAAGATGATAATCCGCATATTTTTCCCATAAAGGCCAGAGCATATAAGTTTCGCCCACAATCACAAAAATATGCCGCGGCTTATAAGGCTTATATCCCCTGGCTTTTTTCTCAAGAAGGGGCAGCAGAGTGTTTTCTTCATAAGGCCTGCCCGCTATAAGCCCTGCGGCAGCCCTTACCTGTTCTGCCGTCATGCTTTCGGTATTTTTAAGGAAATACTTAAATATGCGGCTGGCCTTATAAAGAGCCTGCACATCGTCCAGAATGGCTTCATTAAGAATATGCTGGCTCATGCGCCCGGCATTCTTCCAGTAAATGCTGCCATCGTAGGTAAGGCTGCCGCCATGCCGCATATAAACGGCAAACCATGGAATGAACAGGACTATTGCCGCTATCATGGCATATTTCCCGGCCCTGCCATGCTTTTCAGGCAGGCGCAGCAATGCAGCCAGCGGCCCGGAAAGCCTAAGCCATAGCCGCAGCAAATATGCGAAAGCTGCGGCAAGGGCAATTGCAACGGGAATGCGCCATAGCGCGCCATAAGTTTTTATTGCCGTGTCCGCTATGGCAAGCATGTCATCATGCGCCGTATTGAAAATAAACGGGTCAAAAGCATTATGAAATTCCTTGTAATAAGGAATCCTGGTCTGAAACAGGAATGACAAAACCAAAATAGCAAAAGCAGCCCAGCAGAAGCGAATCTTCTTTGCCGGCCATGAAGGCATAGCGAGAGCCGCAAGCGTTCCAAATGCGAAGCCTGGTATAAGCAAAGCGGCAGATGTTTTAAGGCTTATGCGCAAGCCATGCCACATGGCAAGCAGAATGTCTGAAAACGGAGTACCCTGCATAAGCTCCCCTGCGAAAAGCCATATAAAAGCGCCTCTATACACAGACAGCATAAAAAGGAAGAATGCAAAAAGCAGCAGATCCTGCGAAAAGTTCTCAAGAAAAACATAATATCTGTCTTTTTTTTCCATAATGCAAATAAATAATCATATAACAAACATCAGCTGTTTAGCGGTTCAGGGCTTTAGTCTTGCGAACGGCAGCCTCTTATTTCGCATTTGCGCCCAGTTTTTCTTCTGCCTGGAATGAGGCGGAAGAAGCCTGAGCAGAAAAAGATCCGCCAGACGCTTCGGCAGCCGGCAGCTTCATCAGATATGCCAGAAGAAAAGTTATTAGCGACAGCATGCTGGCCACTATGAACACGCTCTTATATCCGAAAGCCGCCCACAAAATGCCGCCCAATGCCGGTATTGTCATGGAAACAGCATGGTCAAGCGTAACGCCCAAAGAAAGGCTCGGAGTTATGTCGCTTTTTTTCTCCGCTATCTTGTTCATATATGTAGTTCTAGCTATGCGCATGGAAAACATCAGGTTATCCAGTATATAAAGGCAGAAAAGCAGCGGCACATAGGTTGAGAACACGAAGCCGGAGCATATCAGAAGCAGTATCATTCCGTCAGCCATGAACATTACCCTTTCGCCATATCTGTCAACAACTATGCCAAAAATCTGACGGAAAACCACGCCAAGGAAAGAAGCTATGAGCAGCAGCATAGCCATTGTGTCAGGGGCCGTGCCATATATGGTAACCAGCACCCAAGGGGCAAATGTCATGAAAATCTGCTTGCGCGCGCCAGAAAGTATGTTCATCGCATAAAAAATATTGTATTTCTTGCGATATACGAATTTCGCGCCTTTCGGCACAATGTTTTCCCCCTGGGCTTTCATGCGGCTGAAAACAAATGCTGCAAGGAATGCGCTTATGCCTGCGGCTAAAAAAACTATTTTATAAAGCAATGGCGAAACCGTATATCTTGCTGCAAGCCATATTATTCCGGCTGCGATGATTGCGGCGAAGTTAGTTGCGCCGCTTATCTGGCCCAGCCTGCGGCCCTGTCCGCCTTTTTTGGCAAAACGCAGGCCCATTACGCTTTCCACAGTCATGAAAAGATGCGTGCCTATGCTCCACAACAGCATCCATATAATCATCTGCCAATAAGAAGGGGGCAACAGGGCCAGGCACAGCAGGCCTGTTCCTGCAAAAAGGCCTGTCAGCACTGCCCATCTCTCAACCGAAAGGAAAGCAAGCGCGCCAGTCATGAAAACAAGGGCAAAGCCTGGAAATTCGCGCGGAAATTCCAGAATGCCGCGCTGCTGAGATGTAAGGCCCTGCACATCATGCAGATAGTTATTGAATGCGCCAGACACAATTCCGGAATTTATTCCAAGGAAAAGCACCCCGAAAAGGAAAAGCTTAAGCGACGGGTCGGCATCATGCCAGCGCTTGAGAAATCTGTTCATAAAATTGCCTCTTTCCCTAAATTTTAGCATTTTGCCCTTCTATAAATTTGTTATATTCTCAATCAATTAGAGCGTTAAGGCCCATATCTGAATAGGACTTTTGGCAATTAAAATATCTTTTTTCTTTTTATAAAATATAGCTAAGGAGATTTTAGTTTGATATGTTAAAAAAAACCGCTATTGTACTGATTTCTGCTTTATTAATTCCATGCCTTCAGGCTATGCCTGCCATTGCACAAAGGATGGATGAAGCCCCATTAAGCGCAGAAGAAAAGGCCCAGGCAGAGCAGGACATTCAGATTTATACGCAGCAGCGCAAAAAGCTTGGTCTGGCCCTATTCTACCAGTTCAATGAAAGATACAAGGAATCATTTCCGATATTAACCGAACTTACTCAAAAAGGCAATCCGGTTGCCTCATTTTACTATGCGGAAGCTCTTTACAATGGCTGGGGAACATCTCAGCCAAATGCTGCTAAGGCAGAAGAAATTTTCAGACAGGGAATAAAAAGAATAACCGCCATGAAGAAAAGGGGAGACGGGCTTATTTCTTACACGATATACTATGCCTACCTGAAAGGCCATGGCAAACCGCAAAACATTGAAAAAGCCATGCGCTGGCTTGACATTTCCATAGAACAGGGTTATGGCCTGGCTCTTTTTGACAAAGCTAAAATACAGGAAAACACAGGACATTTCCAAGAAGCCTTTGCGACATATCTGAAATCAGCGGAAAAAGAAAATCCCGAAGCCCAATTCCGCCTTGGCCTTATTTATGAAAAAGGCGAAAACGGAATCAAGCAAAATTATCCGCAGGCATTAGGATATTATTCTCAGGCAGTCAAATATGACCACACAAAAGCTGAAGCAAATCTCGCCAATCTCTATTACAATGGCTTGGGAACCGCAAAAAACCATAATGAAGCCCTTAGGCTTTTCCGGAAAGCGGCGGCAAAAGGCAATGCGGCGGCAATAAACGGCCTTGGAGTCATGACGCTTAAAGGCGAAGGCGGTTTGCCAAAGAACCAGAAGGAAGCCTTCAACCTATTTGCAAAATCAGCATCCCTGGGCGACGCAAACGGGCTGAAAAACTTAGGGAATATGTATTACAATGGCATCGGCACTGCGGCAGACCAAAGCAAAGCCTTTACATTTTATTACAAAGCAGCAATGCTGAAAGACGCGGATGCAATGCATAAGGTTGCGGTTATGTATGATAATGGCTTAGGCATAACAAAAGACAAAGCCAAAGCTGATTACTGGTACAATAAGCTTGAAAAAGAAGGATACACAGCAAACAGATAAAAATACGCATTTCCCAGCAACAAAAAAAGCCTGAGCTTAATAAGCCAGGCTTTTTTCATGCTTACCCTTAAATCACATTTTCAGGAATATATAACAAGCATTATTGTTTTATTCCAAGCTCTATAAATGCCTGCTGTTTTTTATCTTTAGGCAAAAAACTGGCATAAGCCGCATTAATGCGGCATTCTTCTATATCTGCAAGGCTAAGCCCTATTTTTTCAATCGCAAGCATATATTCATTATTCAGATCAGTATTCAGTATTTCAGGATCATCTGCCCCTATTGAACACTTAATGCCTGCTCTCAGAAATTTAAGCAGAGGATGTTCCTCTATTTTGTTTACTGCTCTAGTAAGATAATTGCTGCGCGGATTTGTTTCAAGCAGAACTCCAGCCTCTTTAACAGCAGCAATAACTTTTCCTGAACTGTCTTCAGCAGCCTTTATTCCATGGCCTATGCGGCAGGGCTTCAGCAGCATAAGCGTATCTGCCATATTGGCATAGTCCCCCTCTTCGCCTGAATGCACGGTAAGATTTATTTTATCAGAGCGCAGCCTCAAGGCAATTTTTTCATAAAGCTGCGGCGGATACATGCTTTCCGAATCCGCAAGGTCAAAACCGATTATCTTATTTTTATTGGCTATTGCGAAATCAGCTGTTTTCCATGCCGATTTAAGGCCATAGCTGCGGGAAAAAATTATTATTATCCCGCAAAGCATGGGATGTTTCTTCTCAAAAGAAGAAACCGTGCTGCTGATTATTTCAAAACCTTTCTGCCAGTCCAACCTGTCTGCAAGCATAAAATCCGGGCTGTATCGCAGCTCAAGCAGGCGCACATTTTCCTTGAAATATGCGTCTTCGCAGGCCTCCCAGGTTATTCTTTCAATATCATCATAAGACTGAAAACTGTTCTGAGCAAGCGAAAATCTCTCAAGTATTTTCTCTAAAGATTCGCCCTGCTCATATATGCGGTAATTTTTCTCAAGCTCTTTTATGTCATGGCTCGGAACGCTAAGGCCATGCCTGTTTGCTATTTCAAGCACAGTTACAGGCCTTATGCAGCCTTCCAAATGCCTATGAAGCTCAGGCTTTGGCAACTTAATCACATAATCCTTTCGGCCTTCCGGCGAATCCGGAACTTGCAATATTTTCAAAGACATAAGCGCCTCATTTCTGGAGAAATTCCTTTATTCCGTTCATTACCATCTGCGTTGAAATGGCTATCAGTATCATGCCCATGAGTTTTTCAACAGCCATGAGGCCGCGCCTGCCTAGCAATTTAGAAAGCCTGGCTGAAAATCCGCCCAAAATAACTGCGTTTATCAGCCATGCAGCAACTATTACGCCGGACCATTCAAGCAAATTTCCCTTATTCTGCATTGAAAGCAGCATTACTGTTGTTAGCACGGAAGGGCCGGCCACAAGCGGAACCGCCAGAGGAACGATAAACGGCTCTCCATCGGTGCTGTCTGTGCCTAACATGTGTTCAGTAGGGAAAATCATCTGCATGCCTATGATGAACAGGATGATTCCACCGCCTATGGCCATGGAGGTAAGGTCCAAGGACAAAGCCTTTAGAAAATATTTTCCAAAGAAAAGGAACAGCAGCATTAAAGCCAGGGCTATCACAAGCTCACGCATTACGACACGTGTTTTCCTCTTATCAGGCACTTGCCTTAGCGATGATATGAAAAGCGGAATATTTCCAAGAGGATCCATTACCAGCGTAAGAGTAAACACATAAGAGAAAAAAAGAGAATAATCCATTTATGCTGTCCTTATTTATGCCATATATTTTATTTTTTGTGCTTAACCTCTTTATCCAGCTCTTCAAAATGAACTTCGCCAGGGGAAGCAGGCATTGAAGAACGGAACACATGGCTGTTTCCGAATGATTCAGGAGCTTCCTTAAACTGAACGAGAAGAGCTCCTCCGACAAAGAAAATAAAAACAGAAACAAAAGCTATTATTTTATTCTTTATGAAAACATTTATGGCGGAAACAGCCGCTCCGCATATTATGGCATAGCATATTACCCTATGAATCTGAGCCATTACAGGAATTGCGTTGGAGCCATAGAATCTCGGATATGTATAAAACACAAATGCTATTATGCAGAAAAGAAGCATCTGAAAAATTTTCCAGAAAGACGGCATGCCCTTTGAAAGATACTGCATTATGCCTATGAGGCCGGCCACAGCTATAAGAACGTCAAGGCCAAGGAAAAGAAAAAAAATGCTTTCCTTAGACATGGCCAACAGAAGATTGTCCGGCGTTCCTCCTGTTTTATCAAACACTAACAAAAGGCCGGCAACACCAGCGCAGAACAGAATAAAGCTTCCTATTGCAGGAATTTTAAGCTTAGGCATTAATGCCGCCGGGATTTCAAATGCGGCAAAAACGAAAAAAGCAATGCCGGCAATCAAATGCTGAAGCGTGGAAATTTCGCTTATAAGAGCATGTGTAATATCCATAAATAATCCTTATAATACCGTGTTTCTGTCAAATTTTTTGGCAAGCTCAAGGCCAGTCATATAAAACATGGTTGGCCTGCCGTGCGGGCAATGAGCGCCGTCCCTGCAAAGACGCAAACCTTTCATGATTTCTTCGGCTTCTGCCTTATTTAAAACATCTCTGGCCTTTACAGCTTTCTTGCATGCCATTGTAGCAATGAGATTTCGCTTAACTTCTTCCGCCACCCGGCTGGGATTGCCGATTATGTCAGAAAGATATGACACAAATTCAGTGAATGAATTCTGGCTGAACTCAAAAAAAGAAGGAGCGCTGCGCAAAGCCACTGTCGCCGGCCCCCTTGCGTCTATCTCAAAGCCGGCGCTTTCAAGCCAATCTTTCCAGCGCATGACATTCTCAGTCTGGGAGCGGGTAAGATTTGCCTCTATAGGAATAAGCAATGGCTGCCTCGTTATGTTCTTATCCGCAAGTTCTTCCAGATAGCGCTCAAAGAATACCCTCTCTTGCGCTGCATGCTGGTCAACAGCCAGCAGGCCCCGCGCGCATTCAAAAAGCAGATAGCTTGAAGCCAGCTGGCCTATATATTTAAGGCTTTCAGTTCTCCACGCTGTGGCAGGGTCAGCGGGAGGCAGATTTTTTGTGCCTCTGAACACTCCAGGAATGCTTTCCACAGCAGAAGCATCATTGAATGGCAGAATGCCGTTTTCTGCTATTGGCACATTTTCCTGAATAGAAGAAGCCATGCCATTAGAGCCGGCCTCCAAAACAGAATTTACGGCATAAGGAATTTCCTGATTAAGGCCAGCGGCAGACTGAAAAGGCTGTTCCTTGGAATAATCGGCATAGCCATGGCCAGGCGGCTCTCCATGACCATAAACGGCATGCGGCGGCAAATTTTCCTGCGGCACGGATACAGAAACAGGCATTGCCTCCGGGCTGCGTTTTTCGGAATTTCCATAATCTGCCATGGCAGGGGAACCTGAAAAATCCTCCGCATCGGAAGCAGATATTCTGTTATCCGTAACGCTACGCACCGCAGCAGCCAATGCGGCAAAAATAGCCCCGTCATCAGCAAATTTCACATCTCTTTTCTGCGGATGCACATTAACGTCAAAAGCGGAAGGATCAAGCTCCAAGAACAAAACACAGGCCGGATGCTTGCCCAAAGGCACTACGGGATAAGCCTTGTAAAGAGCCTGCTTAAGCAGCTGCGAAGCAACAGGGCGGCGGTTCACGAAATAATACTGATTAGCCCTTGTTGAACAAAAGGCATTCATCACGGAAACATATCCATATACGGAAATGCCTTCGCCTTTAAAGCTTATTTCCTTCATGCCGGAAAAAACCTTTTTGCCAAAAACCGTTTCTGCCCTGCGCCGCAAATTTGCTTCCAGGCCTTCAGGCAATAATGGAACTGAAAATATTTCCGCATCCTCCATGCGCATGCTAAAAGCTATTCCGCAATTAGCCAGCACTGCCTCTTCGGCTGTCCTTATCAGATGCGCCCTTTCAGAAGCTGCGCTTTTCAGGAATTTAGCCCTTGCCGGGACATTAAAGAAAATATCCCTGGCTTCAATGACTGTGCCCTTAACCGGAGGGGCAGGCTGCATTGAAATTATCTTGCCGCCTTCTCCTTCAAGAGCAAAGCCCGTTTCTTCCCCCTCAGCAAAAGAAATCATTTTCAGTCTGGAAACAGCAAAAACCGAATAAAGAGCTTCCCCCCTAAACCCATAAGTGGACAGGGAATATATGTCATCAAAATTGCGCAGCTTGCTTGTGCCATGCCTTAGCAGGGCAAGCTTCATGTCTTCCATAGACATGCCTTTCCCGTCATCCCGAACGCGTATCAGGCTGCGACCGGCTTTTTCTATCTCAATATCTATGCGCTTTGCTCCTGAGTCAGCGGAATTTTCAAGCAGCTCTTTTAAAATGGAATCAGGCCGCTCAATCACTTCTCCGGCGGCTATTTTCGCAACCACGTCATCAGGGAGGACTTTTATTTCAGACATGCTTATTTCCCATTATCTCAATAAGGCTATAGCCGTTTTTTCCATTCTGAAATAAGAGCTAGGGCCTGCAAAGGCGTTAGGCTGTCAGGATCTGCCATCTTTATTTCATCCAGCACGGGATGCGAAGAGAACATTGGCAGCAGCGGAGCATCGTCATAATCAGACGCTTCAACCTCTATCTTGCCTTTTCTCTGAAGGGTTTGAAGAATTTGGCGCGCCCTGGCAATGGCGGAATCTGGCAGGCCTGCCAGCCTTGCCACATGTATGCCGTATGACCTGTCAGCCGGCCCTGCATTGACTTTGTGAAGAAAGACCACTTCTGTTTTTCCGGCAGAGCTGGTCCATTCTTTCACTGATATATTGAAATTTTTTATGCCCTTAAATTTTTCAGCCAGCTCAGTTAATTCAAAATAATGCGTGGCAAAAAGCACCCTGGGGCCTTTTCCGCCCCTGTAAAGATACTCCGCTACCGCCCAAGCTATTGAAATGCCATCGTATGTGGAAGTGCCTCTGCCAACCTCGTCAAGAAGAACAAGGCTTTTAGCGGTGGCAAGCTTCATTATGGAAGAAGTTTCCTTCATTTCAACCATGAAGGTTGATTCCCCAAGAGACATTCTGTCATGAGCTCCTATGCGCGTCATTATGCGGTCTGTAACGCTTATTCTAGCCTTTTTGGCGGCCACGAAGCTTCCAGCCTGAGCCATAATAACGGCTATGGCTGCCTGTCTCAAATACACAGACTTTCCGCTCATGTTAGGGCCTGTAAGAATTATCATTCCGGCATTCTCAGGACCGCCTATTTTGAGATCATTCGGCACAAAATTGCCAGACATGAGCAGGCGTTCCACTACAGGATGCCTGCAGTCCTCTAATTCCAGCGTGCCATCCGTAAGCATTTCCGGCCTGGAAAACTCATAAATGACTGCCGCTTCAGAAAAAGCGTAAAAAACATCCAGCTCGGCAACAGCTCCAGCAAATAATTTAATTTCTCCGGCAAGAGCATGGGCAGCTTCCCTTATAGTGCTAAAAAGATGTGCCTCAAGGCGGGCTGTTTTTTCTTCCGCTCCTAAAATCTTATTCTCAAGCTGCTTAAGCTCTTCGGTTATATACCGTTCCGCATTAACCAAAGTCTGCTTGCGCACAAAATATGGAGGAACTTTTGCGGCATTAGCTTTTGAAACCTCAATGAAATAGCCAAATACGGAATTATAGCCTACTTTAAGATTAGGAATCTGATTTTTTTCTCTTTCCCTAGCCTCAATTTCATTAAGAAATTTCTGGCTGTCTCGGCGAACAAGACGCAGCTCATCTAGTTCAGCATTCCAGCCTTCTCTTATAATGCCTCCATCAGAAAGCCTAGCCGGGGGATTGTCCGAAAGGGCTTTTTTCAGCATTTCAAGAAGGCCTTTAAGAGCGTCTCCGGCTTTCTCTATGCGGGCATATATGCCGGGAGCCGCCTTGAAAAAATCTTCTCCGCTGACAAGCTCCGTAAGGTCTTCTATATGCAAAAGGGCTGTCCTTATCGCCGCCATGTCCCTTGGCGATGCCGTAAGCCCCATTAGTCTGCCAAGCAGCCTTTCCACATCTGGTATTTCAGAAAGCACAGACTTAAGTCTGTCCCTGGCTTCAGCATTTTCAAAAAGGAAAGCCGTAAATTTCTGTCTGGCATTTATTGCAGCCAAGTCGCAGAGCGGCTCCAGCAGCCAGCGGCGCAACAGGCGAGTTCCCATGGCGCTGCGGCACAGATTCAGTATGCCCCATAAAGTTTTGTCCGAGTCCCCGTCTGGAGACATAACCAGTTCCAGAGTGCGTATTGCGGAATCGTCCATCTGTAATTTTGCGCTTGGCTCAAAATAAGAAGGAATGAAATTATCCTTTACCCCCGGCAAAGTCTTGCGCACATAAGCATTAATCTCTAATGCCGTTTTCATTGCATGAAGATGGTTCTGCCATACCGCCTCCGCCGTCCAAGGCAGAGCTTCCGGCTCAGTCATATTAAATTCAGTAACCGGCACAGGAGAAAAATCAGCGCGGCGCTTCTTCAGTTCCGCAAGCGTAGCGGAATCAGCTATTATCTCTGCCGGGGCAGCCCTGGATATCAGGGAATAAAGCTGGTAAAGGCCATGGTCATTCACATTCTGCGCGCATTGAAAATCGCCTGTGGAGGCATCAAAAGAAGCAAAGCCCCAACCTGCTATGTCTAATGAAACAGCAACCAGAAGCTTGGCATTTTTAGGTTCCAAAAGCTCATCTTCTACAACGGTGCCAGGAGTTATCAGGCGTATGACCTCACGGCGGAAAAGCTTATTTTTCTTTCCGTTAGGCTCGGCAGCGGCAGAAACCTGCTCGCATATAGCTACTTTATGCCCTGCGGCAATCATTCTGGAAATATAGCTTGAACAGGAATGATGAGGAACGCCGCACATAGGCACTTTCTGCCTATGCGTAAGAGTAAGGCCCAGTATGGAGCTGCCTTTTATGGCATCCTCAAAGAACATCTCATAGAAATCCCCAAGCCTGAAAAAAAGAAAGGCATCGGGATAGGACTGCTTTAGGCTGCTGTACTGCTGAAAAAGCGGAGTATCTGGCATTTCTATTTCTGACATAAAATTACCGCCTGGGCAAAATGCCCTTAATATATAATTATAACATAACTTAGAGAAGTATTTTGCTTACGGCAAAGCAGCAATAAATGCAGGCAAGGATTTATACGAAATAGCCTGTTTTTTACTTTAATCAAGCTTTTTCTTCATTACCAGATTTGATAAGAACATATATATGCCGGCTAAGGCCAATGCTGCAAGTATTATCTCCCAAAGATGCGAGGAAACAATGTCTTTTCCTCTATGCACAAGCTCCAGATATGTTATGTTTCCGGCGGTGCGTCCTAACCAAAAACCTGTTGCGGCAAGAATAGCAGTCCATATTCCAGCGCCAAGGCCAGTAAACAAGGCAAAATTTTTTTTATCCATGCCTGAAAGGCCTGCCGGTATTGAGATAAGCTGCCTTATAACCGGAATAAGGCGGCATACAAATGTCGTGCCAGCCCCGTACTTATTAAAAATCTCATAAGCGCGGTCAAGAGCTTCAGGCTTAATGAAAAACTTTCTGCCATGCTTTCTAAGGAAAGGTTCTCCAAGCTTTGCTGAAAGCCAATAATTGAAAAAAGCCCCGGCCAGAGAGCCAGCCAGACCTGCGCAAACAGCTAAAACAAGATCCGCATGCGGGCTGCCGCAGGTAAGCTCACCCCTTGCGGCAAGAAAACCGGCTGGAATCATCACTATTTCGCTAGGGAAAGGAATAAAGCTGGATTCCACAGCCATGAAGAAAAAAATAAAGAAATATCCCCATGCCGGAGCAAGAGCCGCAATATAATCTAAATAACCCGCCAAAATATCAAGCATATAAATCCCGACAATTATTTATTTTCTTTTCTGCAAATGCTTATAAGGCGGAAAAGAAGGCTCATGATTATTGAAACAACTGTGGCAAGAGCCATGCCCTTAAGAGTTACCGTCCCTATTGTTATGCTTGCGGTGCTTACGCCTATGCCCAATACAACTGCCGTAAGCATAAGATTCTGAGGATTATTGTAATCAATACGCTTTTCCACAAGTATTCTTATGCCGGAAACAGCTATAACGCCAAACAGAAGCATTGAAACGCCGCCCATAACCGGAGCCGGAATAGCCTGTATAAGCGCTGCCAGCTTGCCCATGCAGGAAAGCAGCACGGCAAAAACAGCCGCTCCGCCGATAACCCATGTGCTAAAAACCTTGCTTATGGCCAGCACACCGATATTTTCCCCATAAGTTGTATTAGGCGTGCTTCCGAAAAAACCTGAAATCATTGTTGATATGCCATTGCCCATAATGGATCTGGCAAGGCCAGGGTCTTTAGTAAGATCCTTGTCTATAATGCTTCCTATTACTATAAAATGGCCTATATGCTCAGCAATGACAACAAGCGAGGCCGGGAGAATAATTAAAATAGCATTCAGATTAAATTCAGGCTTATAAAAATTAGGGAGAGCAAACCATGGGGCCTCTTTAACAGCGCTCAAATCCGCAATGCCGCAGAAAATTGAAATCACATATCCGCTTACCACTCCGATAAGGATTGGAATTATGCCTAAAAAGCCCTTAAATGCCACATTGGCGAATATTGTTATGGCTAAAACAGCTAATGCTACGCCTATGTGCGTAAAATTAGGAGCAACTCCCTCCACAGGAACCAGCCCCGCCATATTTGCTGCAGTAGGCATGAGTTCCAGGCCGATTACAGCAACTATTGCGCCCATGGCAGCAGGAGGAAAAACAATGTCTATCCATTTTGTGCCAACAAAATGGATTATGGCAGCCACAATGCAGAAAACAATGCCCACGGCAATAAAACCGCCAAGCGCAGCGCCATAGCTATACTGAGCCAGTATCAAAAAGACTGGGGAAAGAAAAGCAAAGCTGGAACCCAGATATGCCGGAATTTTGCCCTTACAGATAAACAGATAAAGCAGAGTGCCTAAGCCATTGAAAAGAAGAACTGTTGCCGGATTTATCTTAAAAAGTATTGGAACCAGCACAGTGGAACCGAACATTGCAAAAAGATGCTGAAGGCTAAGAGGCACAGTCTGAAGCACAGGAAGCTTGGCATCTACAGGTATTGGGGCGCGTTCACTCACGATAATCACCTTAATTTAGGAATCAAAACTTCAATATGGAATAACAAAGCAATATTTTATAATATTTGCTATACTCCGCAAAGCATGGCAATATGAAATTGAAAATGTTTTTCATGATAGGCCGCAAAAAATAGGCACAATGGCACTTGTAAATACTTTTATTGTATATTAAGATATAATACAGTTGATAATATAAGGCGATTATTGCGCGAATAAGATGACCGCTAAGGATTTTACTATGAAAAAAAACAAAGAAGAAAAAAGAGAGTACAACCTTACCTCAGCTTTTTTTAATGCAAAGAATAAAGCATCAGCAGCCTGCATGGCTGCATTCCTTTTAGCCGGAGGCCTTATTTTTGTTTTCCTGGCTATAATGGGCGAAAAGGATTTGCGAAAAGATGACATTAAGTTCAGCTATGGCAATGTGCTGCGCGGGGCTTTCTCGCCAATAGAAGATTTCTTTACCGGGAAGGATAAAGCAGCTAAAACAGAACAGATTGCCCGCGCCAGAATGCACAACAGAGGGGCGGTATTTGCCGATGAAGCGGTAAGCCTGAATGATTGGCTTGATGCGCCTGCCGAAGGCAGCCTTTCCTCTAGCGGCAGATCTTCAGGAGCTTCAGGCCCTTCAACAAAGTCCAAAACTGATGGGAAGCGCAATCCTGGCGAAAATGCGCAATACAAAAAAATGGAAGCAGCACTTGGAAGCGCATTTGCCAGCAGCAGCGGCGGAACAAGCAAAACGACTGCGCAAATCTCATCATTTTCAAATGATTCGGTTTCTAAATCAGCAATAAACACAGATGGCGGAACAATCAGCAAAAATAGAGACTCAAATGGCAAAGGCGAAAAGCCTTCAGCCAAACAGACGCTTCAGGAAGCCAGGCAGGATTTGAGCGCAGCTTTAAAAAGCGGATCTGCAGCAGTGGCTAAAACAAACTGGGGCAGCAAATTTGACGGGAGCACGACTTCCGCATTCAATAGCGCGAAAAAAACAGAAATGGGGAAAAACTCCTCAGCATATGCAGATAAAGGACTTGTTAAGCTTGATGAAATAAAATCAGGCGAAATTGAAAATCTTAAAACAGATGGCAAGACAAGCATACCGGAAGCAAGCGTTCCCAAAATGGATGAAAGCAGTTCACAAAACAGAACTTCAACCGATCTCCTGAAAGACACGCTTGGCTCACTTACAAACACCCTTGGAGACAGTATTTCGTCTGGCATAAAAGGAAAAAAATCAGACAATAAAAAAGAAGAAAAAGGAAAATCTGACAAGAATGATGCTGATGCAAACCCAATGTCCAATGATGAAATATCAATGGCATCTGTTCCAGGCGCAAAAAACGAACCTCCTGAAAACATAAGAAACGTAATGGAAAATACGCGCAGCAGCAATGACCACTCTGAGTTTTTAGGGGAAGGAAATGCAATAACTTATGAAGACACCAAAGTAACTTATAACCAGAATGAAGACGGGAGCTGGACTGTTACTTATGAAGGCAAATATGCCATGATTGATACCAGCAAAGGCGAAAGGACTGAAGAAGGAACTTATAAAGACACTTTTAAAATTGGCCCAGATGGCAAGAAAGCAGACCTGGTAGGGATTGTCCAAAATGACCAAACCTTATATGATGAAATAAATCCTCCTGCAAATCAATTGCCACCAGCCACAATAACAGCTCCAGCTCTTTCTGTTATATAATTACTAATAAAGACATATCTTAAAAACATTTTCTGAGGTTAAGAAATGATAAGCCACAATAGGGAAGTAATACTTTTCGGCTTGCCGCCAGCCACAAAAGATGTGCCGGGAATGTGGCATAAAGGATACCCGGTGCACAAGGGGATAACAGAATCAAGCATGAACTTTGCTTCTCTTTATGCCCATGAAAATAACATCATACCAGACCAGAAGAAGCTGCGGGATGAATGGCTTAATTTTATTTATACTCTTTCCATAGCAGGCTTCAAACTAAACATGCTTCCATTCCCTGCGGAGTTAAACACGCCTGAGCATTTATGCCATGATGCCATATTCATAAGAGACGGCGGAATGATATACAGGGGATTATGGATACAGGGAAGGTTCAGCGTTGAAGCCCGCCGCATTGAAGGAGAATATCATACCCGGCTGATAGCTTCAAGGCTGAATAAAACAATAGTAACAGTTCCTGAAGGCTGCTATCTTGAAGGCGGAGAAATCAATTATTTAATCACAAAACAAGGCAGCTTTTACTTTGGAGGCCTTTCCAGGGCTAACAGGCAGGGGCATGATTTCGTGCGAGAAATAATCAGGCCAACTCATTATCTGTTAATAGAATCGGAAGGCTATCATCTGGATACGCTTTTTACGCCGGTAGTGGATGCAGAAAACAATCTTAAGGCTTTTATAATAGCATCAAAATCAGTAAGCCCTGACAGCCTTAAAGAGCTTAAAGAGCTTGGATTCCCAGTAATTGAAGCCCTTCCAGAAGACTCTTCCGGAGAAGGAGACAGCCTAGGCAATTATTCCGTTAATGCTCTAATCGCCCCTGGCGTAATGGTAAACAGCAGCCGTTTTTCCACGCCAGGCATAGAAGAAATGCTTCAGGTTTTGGGCATAGAGAGATTCGTATGCCCCTTGCCTAGTTTCAAATACGCAGGCGGTTCGGTACATTGCCTTACAAATGAAGTTTACTGATTTCTTCTAACGGAAATCCAATAAAAAACAGGCTGATTGCAATCTTATAAGATTATAATCAGCCTGCATGCTTTTTAGGTTAATTCATAACAAGCCATCAAATTCCGAAGAGCTCACAGGCATTGCGGTTTGTTATTTCCGAAAGCTCTCCCGTAGAAATGCCAAGATAAGATGCGACGAAAACGGCTATTTCGGGTATGAACGAAGAGTCATTGCGTTTTCCGCGCCAGCCTTCCGGCGGAAGATAGGGACAGTCTGTTTC
>Ga0310690_10004786_pt1 | contig 18899 bp, 18 predicted proteins | sample AusTroGonzalo_MG_2_FD_207661 | JGI IMG/M metagenome (GOLD analysis project Ga0310690, IMG submission 207661) | Bovine rumen microbial communities from tropical cattle in Woodstock, Queensland, Australia - Gonzalo_04 (v2) (version 2) | ecosystem: Host-associated > Mammals > Digestive system >...
GCTCACTTCGGAGAAGTCCGACGTGAATTTGCGGAAGAGGAGGTATATGTCGTTCTTGCGGTCCCGCAGGGCCGGGACGCGGATCTGGGCGGCGCTGAGGCGGAAGTACAGGTCCTCCCTGAACTTGCCGCGCTTGACGGCCTCGTACAGGTTGGTGTTGGTGGCCGCAACTACGCGCACGTCCGTGTGCTCTATTTTATTGGAACCCACCTTGCGGTATTCGCCGCTTTGCAGGACGCGGAGCAGGAGCGCCTGGGATTCCAGGGGCAGTTCCGCGATTTCGTCCAGGAACAGGGTGCCGCCGTTGGCGTCCTCGAAATAGCCCTTGCGGGTTTCCGTGGAGCCGGTGAAGGCGCCTTTAACGTGGCCGAACAGTTCCGAGTTTACGAGTTCCTTGGCCAGTGCGCCGCAGTTGACGATGAACAGGCTGGCGTTTTTCCTGGCCGAATACTGGTGGATTATGCGGGCGAAGTTTTCCTTACCCACGCCGCTTTCTCCCTGGATGAGCACGCTGAGGTCCGTGGGGGCGAATTTTACTGCCGTCTCCAGGGCCTCGTTCAGGGCGGGATCGTTCCCGATGATGTCGTACTTATTTTTGAGTGCCTGTATATCCATTAGATGCAAAATTAGTAATTTTTCCTTATATTTGTCGACTACTATATACCACAATCGTCAATAATTATTGTCAAACGATATGAAAAACATTCTTAAGATTTTTGTGGCGGCCGTGGCGGTCGCACTCGCAGCATCCTGCGGAAGCATGGAACAGATGGCAAAACAGGCGGAAGCGCTGGAAATCACCTGCGATCCTGCGGTGCTGGAGGTTGTGGGCGGCGCCATCGACGCAACTGTGAGCGTGACATATCCGGAAGGCTATTTCCTGCCCAAGGCCATCCTGGAGGTTACTCCCGTGCTGGTTTATGACGGTGGAGAGGCCAGGATGGAAGAGCCCTTCATGTATCAGGGAGAGAAGGTGAAGGACAACTACAAAGTGGTTTCGTCCAAGGGCCAGACCGTGAAGGAGAAAGTGCACTTCGATTATGTGGAAGGTATGGAGAACAGCTATCTGGAGCTCCGCGGCGTTGTGAAGGGCAAGAAGAAGGACATTCCCCTGCCCGTCGTGAAGGTTGCACAGGGTGCCAATACCACCTATATGCTTGTTAAGCAGAACGGCTCCCTCGCGGAGATGAAGGACAACTATCAGGAAGTTGTCACCACCGAGACCGAGGGCCAGATTCTCTATATGGTGAACAGCTCGGAGGTGCGTCAGAGCGAGCTCCGTTCCGCTTCCGTGAAGGATTTCCTCGCGGAACTGGACAGGATCAATGCCGATGAGCGTTCCACCATCACCAACACCCAGATCATCGCCTACGCATCGCCGGAAGGCGCCATCGACCTTAACAACCAGCTTTCCGAGCGCCGCGGACAGAGCGCCGGCAAGGCCTGGGACCAGCTCACCAAGGGCAGCAACATCATCGAACCCACGGTGGTGAGCCTGGGCGAGGACTGGGAAGGCTTCCAGAAGCTCGTGAGCGAATCGTCCCTGGAGGACAAGGAACTCATCATCCGCGTCCTTTCGATGTACAGCGACCCTGCAGTGCGCGAGAACGAAATCCGCAACATGTCGGAGGTGTTCACCGCCCTGAAGCAGGAAGTTCTCCCGGAACTCCGCCGCGCACGCCTTGTGGCCACCGTGGAGTATGCGAACTTCAATGCGGAAGAGCTTGCAGCCAAGTATAAGGACGATCCCGCCAGCCTGGACGAGGAAGCCATGCTGCGCCTGGCATCCGTTACTGAGGACGAGGCCGAAAAGGAGAATATCCTGAAGAAGGCCGTCAGCCAGTATGGCAGCGACCGTGCACAGTACAACCTTGCAGTCCTGTACCTGAACCAGGGTAAGGTCGATAAGGCCGAAAAGGCCCTCGCAGCGGTTAAGGACGGTGGCGACGACGTTGTGAACGCAATGGGTGTGCTCGCACTGCGCAAGGGCGACCTGGAAACCGCCGAGGATTGCTTCACCAAGTCCAAGGCCGCAGAAGCCAAGGCCAACCTGGGTGTCGTGTATGTGCTCACCGGCCGTTACGACCAGGCCACATCGGCCCTTGCCGATGCTCCCGGCTGCCCCGTGAACAAAGCCCTCGCATACATCCTTGCAGGCGACATCGACAAGGCTGAAAGCGTTCTCAAGTGCGGCAGCGACAAAGCCACCTACCTCCGCGCCATCATCGCCGCCCGCCGTGGCGACGCCGACAAAGTTGCCGAGAATCTCCACAAGATCAAGGACGAGGACCTCAAGGCCCGCGCCCAGAAGGACGTCGAGTTCTCCGGCTACGTGTGGTAAGCTTTTATGGCCCACTGGCCCGCGGGTTGCGTGAAATGTAACCCGTTGTAAATCAGTAAATAACGATAATCGTCTCCGGCAAAACGCCGGAGACGATTTGCATAAGCAGCTATCACTCAATCACTTACATTTCACGGCCGGTCCCGAAAGTGTGGTTTTTGCACCTGGCGGCCCTCCGACATCTCGCCCGCCTGCGGCGGGCTTTGCAAAAAGACCGAAAAATCGCGCTCAAGCAAGCTTGGCGCGACCTTTCAATCATTTTGCGGAGAGGACGAGATTCGAACTCGTGGTACCCTTAAGGAGTACGGCAGTTTAGCAAACTGCTGGTTTCAGCCACTCACCCACCTCTCCGGGAGCCTTTTGGCGAAACTCCGCCACGCGGGCGGACTGCAAAGATACGAATCTTTTTTCTATTTGCAAGAAAAAATGTATTGCGTTACTCTACGGCGTCCAGTGCCAGGCGGATGTTTTTGATGAGGGCGGTGGAGGAGTAGGTGGCGCCGGAGACGGCGTCGAGGGGCGTTTCGCGGGCTTCGGCGGGGGTTTTGCCGACGAGGGCGTTGAGGAGGCCGCTGTCAAGGACGCGCTGGAAGAAACGGGGCGTTTCCTGGTTGGGGAGCGCTTTGATTTCTGTGATGACGCCGTTGTAGACGCACAACTCGATGGGGGTGGGGCCGTTGAAGCCGATGATGGCGGCGCCGGTTTCGAGGGTGTTCACTTTCAGGGTGTCCGGGCCTTTGGTGCGGGTGCGGGGGCCGCAGGAGCCGCTCACGAGGCAGGCGCCGGAAAGGACGAGGGCAATTGCCGACAGGAGGAGAATCTTATGTGTTTTCATATAGTTCTTTGGGTTTGACGGAGTGCAAATATACGGAAAAATTGCTATCTTTGACCAATTAAAACCAATACCAATGAGCCAACTGCACGTCATCGACCACCCTATGATCCAGCACAAGCTGACGATTATGAGGGATAAACGCACCGGATCCAAGGATTTCAGGGAACTTCTGAAGGAAATCGCACTTCTTATGGGATATGAGGTCACGCGGGACCTTCCCCTGGCCGACTATAAGATTGAAACTCCCATCTGCCCTATGGTGGCAAAGAAGGTGAGCGGCCGCAAACTGGCCATCGTGCCCATTCTGAGGGCCGGTATGGGTATGGTCGATGGGCTGCAGACGCTTGTGCCCGTGGCAAAGGTGGGCCACATCGGCCTGTACCGCAACGAGGAAACACACAATCCCGTGGTGTATTACTGTAAACTTCCGGAAGACATCCAGGAGCGCCTTGTGATTGTTACGGACCCTATGCTCGCAACGGGCGGAAGCGCCTGCGACGCGCTTCAGATGCTTAAGGAGAAGGGCTGCACCAACATCCGCCTTATGTGCCTTGTAGGAGCCCCTGAAGGCATCGCGCGTGTGCAGAAGGAGCACCCGGATGTGGACATCTATCTGGCAGCCGTGGACGAGCGCCTGAACGACGCCGCATACATCGTCCCCGGCCTGGGAGACGCCGGAGACCGCATCTTCGGAACGAAGTAGCCTTGCGGCCAGCACGCAGAAGCGCGCTACCTGCCCGCAAATCATGCGTCCAAGTAAACTGATAACGGTTATCGTAGCCCTGGCCATAAGCATGGCCGGCAGGGCATACGATATTCCCTTCCCTTACAACAGGATAGCACAAGTCCCGTCCGCAGACCCCATACAGGTTCCCGTGGACAGCAACGACGTCGAGCTCATCACCAGCGGCGAACGCTTCTTCGAGAGCCTGCTGGAGGATATCGCATCGGCCCAGACTTGCATCAACATGGAATGCTACAAGCTCCTGGACGATGAAACCGGCCGCATGGTGCGCGACGCCATCATCGCCAAGGCGCACGAGGGGGTGAAGGTGCGTGTGATTATAGAGAACGTGACGCATTTCACCCAGCCGATAAAGTTCTATGAAGACATGCGCGCGGAGGGGGTGCACGTGCTTTATGCGACAGACATGTACAGGCCCCTGGAGCCTATAATCAAGGAAATTAACAGCCGCGAGCATCGCAAAACCACCATCATCGACGACAAAATAGTGTCCACCGGAGGGTTCAATTTCACCAAGAAATACTACAGCGAGTGGACCGACACCCACCTGCGCATAACCGGCCCCGCGGCAGCTTCGTATGCCAGGCTGTTCTACAATTACTGGCACTACCTTGGCGGGGAGTTGCCGCCGGAGCATATCGAGAGACCTGCGCCCGCAGGTGGGGTTACCGTGCAGCCGCTAAACGGCGGCCCGGGGCTGTCGTATATCCCGGACGGGATAATCAAAGCCCTGGACAACGCGCAGGACTATATCTGGTTCCAGACGGGATACTTTAGCCCGCCGGACAACATCCTGGAGGCCCTCGGCCGCGCTGCCGCACGCGGAGTGGACGTGCGCCTGCTAATTTCCGAGCGCGTGGACATCCATTTTGCCGATTTTCTGAACGAGTATTGGCTGAAGAAAGCCCTGGAGCTGGGCGTGAAGGTGTATCTTTACCAGCCCTGCTTCAACCACAGCAAAACCATAGTCTGTGACGATGAATTCTGCGCCGTGGGCTCCGCCAATATCGTAATCCGCAGCATGTACATCAACTACGAGAATTACACCTTCATTTACGGCCGCGACTTCACCATGAAGATGAAGCAGATGCACATGGAGCGCGAAAAAGACTGCCGGGAACTCACCCTGGAGGAGGCCAACGGATGGAACTGGTGGCGCCGCTTCCGCCAGCGTTTCGCCAACATAATCCATCCCCTGATGTAAGGCTATTTCATATCATCGGTCTGCGGGCGCAGCACTGTGAGTTGCAGTGTCAGCGCCACTGCCGTTATGCCGCCAAGTATGGCGAACGACAGGCCCAGATTGGAGATGCGGCCCAGGAGCTGGGTGCAGAGCGCGCCCATGGCCACACCTACCATATTCATAAATCCGTACGCGGTTGCGCGCAGGCGTGAGGGCACGAACTGGCAGAGGATGGGCATATTGTTGGTGTCGAACATACCGTAGCCCAGGCCGAAAATGAGCCCCGAAGCCACCGCCGTAACGATTCCATGGCCCAGCCCCATAAGTACCAGTGCGGGAATCATCATAGACAGGCCGATGGCGCTGGTGTAAATGCGCCCCTTGAGGTTGCGCTTTACCCAGCGGTCCGACATCGGTCCGCCGATCATAACGCCGATGAACGAGGAGAACGCGATGGTAATCGTGGCCACGGGCCCGGCCACCGCCATTCCTCCGTCGATGTGCTGTGCGAACAGCGTGGGCAGCCAGTTCTTCGTAGCCCATCCGGGCAGCGATGTGGAGGCGAAGAAGAATAGTATAACCCAGAAGGCTATATTGCTGAAAATCAAGCCAAATGACTTGAAAAGAGACTGTTTGTCGACAGCAACGCCGCCGGCCTTGGACACGCGCCGTTCTTTAAGACAGAACACCAGCACAACAGCATACAGCACGCCGATGATGCCGAACCACTGGAACGTCATCCTCCAGCTGAGGGCCGATGCGAATATAGCCCCGAAGCCGCCCACGGCCTGGCCCAGGTACAGGCCCGTCATATGCAGGCCCACGGCCATGGAGCGGCTCTTGCCCTCGTGATAATCGGCAATGAGAGACAGGCTGGAGGGGATGTACAGCGCCTCGCTCACGCCCATAAGGCCGCGCAGCCAGTACATCTGGGAGAAGGTTTGGCAGTGGCCCATAAGCAGCGTCACCAGCGACCATACGCCCAGGGAGCCCACTATGAGCCATTTGCGGCTGAGGCGGTCGGCAATCGACCCGGCAAAGGGGCTCACTACGGCATAGACCCACAGGAAGATCGCCATAAGGCGGCCGAAGTTCTGGGCCACCTGGAGCTCCGCGATGTCCACGCCTATGGCCGCCTGCATCGTGGAAAGCATCTGGCGGTCCAGATAGTTGAGGAAGGCCACTACCGACAGCAGGCCTACTACAACCCAGGGGTATATGTTCTCTTTCTTCATTTCAAAAGGTGGATCAGGGGGCTGCGTACACCGGGTTTTATCTCTCCGCCGGCGATGAGCACGGAGCCGTCGGCCGCGGCGGCCACGCCGGGCCCGGCAAGGGCGAAGGCGGCGTCATCGACCAGGACTGTCCAATCGTCCCCGTCGAAAACCAGCACCTTGCTGCGGAAATGATACTCTTCCGGAGCCATGGAAAGGTAGGGGATGCGGTCTTCCGGGGTGTTATGAAGGGCTTTGGAGAAGACGACTCGGTTAACTCCGCCGGCGAGAACCATGCGGCCGTCGGGAAGGACTGCGGCCGTTGCCCCCACGGACATTCCGTCGTCGGGGATTTCAGGAGCGGCCATCCATTGCAAGTCGCCTTCCAGAGAAGCGCCGGTGAGCATCCAGCCGTAGGTGTTCTCTTTTTTGGTTTCCGGATTGTAACCACACCAGATATAAATTCCCTGTGCACAAGCGTACAGCACGGGTTGAACGCCCTGTTCCGGCATCTTGGCTATCTCCTTCCACTCGTATTCGCCCACAGCACAGCAGAATACGGAACCCTCTCCGGCAAGGAGAAGATGGCTGTCGTATATCGTCCATCCGGCTTCGGCCAGAGGCACGGGAAGCGGAGGGAGTGTGTCCAGGGCCATCATACCGTCCTCGGCAAGCCTCAGAAGATACACCTTGTCCGATGGCTTGCCATCCACCTGTCCGCCAGCGAGCACGAGGCCCTCCGGAACGGGGAAGGTGGCGCCGTAGGCCACCGAGTCCGGCAGGAGGCCGATGCGGGTCCAGGCGTTATCGGCAAAAGCCCATATATCGCGGTAAACCCGCTTTGCACCGCCTTCCAGAAGGGGTTTGTCGGGGAAATTCGCCCCGCCGGCCACTATTGCAACAGGGCCGATGAAGCCGCAGAAAGGGGCCGATACGCCCTTGGCATACGCCTCGTCGGGGATGGGCGGCAACTGCTTGATGTTCATAGTGCAGGAAATTAGTAGGGCCGAGGCCAGGATCCAGGGTTTCATAATACGTTGCAGCGCTGGAAGAAGCCTATCTCCTCCAGCTGGCGTTTAAGTTCAACCTCTTCTTCAGGCGTAATGTTGCGCCAGGGCACGCGATTGGGGCCGAGGTCCAGGCCGATGAGTTTCATTATGCGTTTTCCGCCAACGATGTTGCCGCGGAAGTTGCAGATTACGTTGATGACCGCCTGCGAGAAGTTCTGCAGCTCGCGGGCCTTTTCCAGGTCGCCCGCGGCCCAGGCTTCCCCGATGGCCACCTGCTCGCGGCCGTTGTAGTTGGTGGTGCCGCAGATTCCGCCCTGGGCACCGCCCTGGGCCAGCGAAGGCAGATAGGTTTCGTCCTGGCCGTGGAGCATATCGAACTTGCCGTCCTTGTACAGGCGGCACTGGTTGTACTCGTACAGGCTCTCGAAGGTGTATTTGATGCCGGCGAAGTTGGGGATGCGCCCATCGACAGCCTTCAGGAAGTCCAGCATCGGCAGGAAGGCGCCGTTGAAAGCGGGGATGTGATAGAAATAGAACGGGAGCTCCGGCGCGGCCGCCGCGATGGTCTCACAATACAGCACCAGCTCTTCTACACGGCCGATTTTCGGAAAAGGCGGAGCCATTGCGCCTATGCCCCACGCACCAATCCCGGCGGCGTGTTTTGCCAGCTCCACGCTCTCCCGGAGGCAGCAGCTGCCAACGTGCACAATCACCTTGAAGCCTTCCGGAACCGCCTTGATCCACGCTTCCGCCAGGGCCTTGCGTTCGTCGGTGGTGAGCATATAGCCCTCCCCGGACGAGCCGTTGATGAATACGCCCTTGAGCCCGTTTTTAGCCAGCATTGCGGCATATTTGGGGATGGGGGCAAGGTTTATGTCCCCGTTGGGGAGCATAGGGGTGAAGGGGGCGTCGATTAGGCCCTTGATTTTTTCGAATTGCATAAGCGTTATATTGTGGTTTCAACAAATATATGAATTTTTACGGAATAATGCTTATATTTGTCAAGTTGACACTAAACACATTAACAATATGAAAAGGATTCTCATTCTCGCTGCCGCCTGTCTTGCAGGCATTCTGATGGCAAGTTGCACCAAGGACGAAACTCAGGACATCGTTAAAGTTGGCGATCATTCCTACGCTGTTACCGGGGCCATTTCCTTTGAGTATGAAGGAGAAGTCGGCATCGACTTTGACACGGAAAACGGCACCCACGGATTCCTCAAGAATCTCCAGAGCTGCGTTGGCAAGACTGTGGAACTGGGCAAGGAGCTTTCCGGCATCGAATACTCGATCGGATGCAACGGAGACCCCCAGCTGTACACAATGCTGGAAGGCGGAAAGTTCATCTATAACGACTTCAAGTCCGGCAAGATGACCATCAAGAAGAAGGGCGACGGCTATCGTCTCACCATCGACGCGGTGCTTGCCGTAGGCGGTGAGAAATTATTCATTGACGTCTACGCCCCCCTCGAAAAACTCTAAGACAAGAGGATGGAATACATCAAGCCCATCGACCCGGTTGAGTTTATGGACGCTGCGTCCAAGGAGCTCAACAAGTGCGTAACCCATTATTTCCGGGAGATATCCCTGGAAGAGGCTGCCAATCCGGAAATCCTGGACGCAGACTACACGGAGGACTATCTGGAGCGCGTAATCGGCGACTATTACAGGCGCCTGTCGATGATCTGGGAGCGCAGTCCCCTTGCGGCATACGCAAATTTCTCGTCCGTGTACCACGTCCCTGCGGTTGAGGAAATCGGGGACCCGGCGGAGCTGGCCAAGGCCCGCAAGGACGCCACGCGCCGCACCCTGTGGGAGCGCCTCACGCGTACTAATCATAAGGATGTGTACGAGTACAGGGAAATGCTGAACACATACGGGGAAGCCCTGCTGAACACGATGCTCAATCGCTTCGCCGACGCAATTATCGCCACTCAGCCGCGCTAGATTTCGAAGATTTCGTGCCGGTCCCAGGTGCTCCAGTAGCGGAGGGCGGTACGACGGATTTCTTCCCAATAGGCCGGGGAATCGCCAAAGGATTCCCTGGCTTTTTGTATGTCCTGCCGGATCCTAATCGCATATTCAGCCTTCAGGCGCACCAGGATGGTTTTCCAGTCGTGGGTGAATTCCGCCTGGGGAATGCTCCGCACCTCCGGGTCTACGTCGATGAGGCCGCGCCCGAGGGTGGCGCCGGTGCTGATCTGAAGGCCGTCGTTGAGGCAGCTCATCGGCGGTATCGACCCGGCAAAGGAGCGTATGCGCAGTGCGTGGGCATCGGCCTTGAAATAATCCAGGGCGAAGAGGCCCATTTTCACGCCGATGAGGGAATAGATGCCAAGATGGCCGTGCACACTGTTGGTGAGCACGGCCTTCTCCCATTCGAGGGCTCCGAATCTTTCTATTGTCGACGGGCCGATTGCGGCCACATCGGCCTCCGGGCCTACCATTTCTCTATGGCCTTGAGGAGGGCCCAACCGCCCACGATCTGGATGAGGATTCCGGGCCAGCCGATGCGCACGTCCTGAAGGGCGTGCAGGAGGTTGAAGTCCATGAAGAACTCCGCGATCATGCCTACGAGCTGATACGACAGCACGGCGATTGCCACGGCCCAGATGGAGAAGCCCATCTTACGGCTTACGATGGCCACCGCAAGCACCAGGGCCAGCGATTTGATAAGGATCGCGGGCAGCGACGCCACGGGCGGCATGCCGAAGAACAGGCAGTTCACGAGCGGTGAAAGCACCGCGGTGAGCAGGCCCACCTTCCACCCACACTTGAACGCGCCGATGAGCGTGAAGAAGTAGATGGGCAGGAAAATTAGGCCTCCGTTGGGGATGAGGTGGCACAGCTGGGGCACAACGATGTTGCCCACGATGAATATCGCCGCCGCAATGTAGGTGCGCAGGCTCTTGAAATTATATCTCTCGAGTGTTGCTGCTGAAGAGTAGCTCATGGTTTTAGGTTATTTGTGCAAATATAGCAATTATTCGCTACAATCCCTCCAGGATGGACGTGAAGCGTATGCGAATGTCGCTCAGGATGCTGCGCCAGTCCTTGAGGGAGCCGTCAAGATTGTCGGAAACGGCCTTGAAGCAGTAGAACGGGATATCGTGCGTGCGGCAGAAAAGGGCTGCGGCATAGGCCTCCATATCGAACAGGTCGTACTGCTTCGACAGGGCCTTCACCTGTTCCGGGCTGAACGTCTGCGTGCTCATGAAATAGTCGCCGGAGTGCACCAGGGCGCCTTCGCCGGGAAGGTCGATGCGGTCGTAAATGAGCTCGGAGCCGCCGTTGACGAAGTGCCTTACGTTCACGATCTCGCCGATTGGATACTTTGCCGATCCGGCGCTGCCGATATTCAGGATGATCTTCCCCTGCTTCTTTCCGCCGGCGTACCACTTCTCCAGCGCATTGTACATACGCATCTTGCCCATACCCGTGTATACTACCGGGAACCTTATATCTGCCTCTGAAATTTCGTCGATATCGGCCACGAAAAGTACCACGTCGCGGCCGCGGAGCTCATTCAATACTTTTTCTTCAATCATAATAATCAGATATTCATACCTTCCGTTTCAAACACCGCGCGGCCCTTGAGGGATTCCAGCTGAACCTCGACGCATTTGCTTTCGCCGGGCATAAGGAAGAAATAATTGTCCGAGTACCACACGGGCAGCGCAAGGTCGCCCGTGGCGCTGTCTTTCACTTTCAGCCTTATCATCAGGGCCGGGGTTTCCCCGCGGTTCTCGAGCGTAACCGCATAACTTGTGGCAGACAGCTTCTTCACTGAGGTGTGGAGTTTTGTCTTGGCCAGAGAGCGTAGCGCCCTGTAGTTGCCTTCCTCGCGGCCCTGCCAATAGAAGTTGTCGGAGAGAACCTTGCCGGAGGCATCCGTGAGCGTCAGTTTTACGAAATACACCTCGCTGATGTCCTGGGGAACCTCAAGCGGGAAGCAGGTTGCGGTGGAGTCTTCCGCAAGATCCAGCTGTGTGCTGTTGCTCCAGGCTTCGCTGCCGTCCATGTAAAGGATGCGGGCTTCCGCTTTCAGGCCTTCGCGTGCGCCGGCGTGATAGTTCACCACCTCAACGGTGCCCTTGAGGGAGTTCATCTGGATGTGCAGGGGCTCGCAGGCCTTCTTGCAGCCGAAGAATGAGCCGATGGGCTCGAAGAAGTAGTCGTAGGTCTGCCACACCATCGACGGCCAGGCCGGGTGACTCATCCACAGGATCATTCCGCGGCGGTACTCGCTGCGGGCCTCGAAGATGGCCCTGTAGCCGTCGTAGTTTATCCACTGGGCCAGATACGAGAATTCCTTGGCGTCGGCAGGCTCGCCGAAGCCTTTTTCTATCATCTGGTTGAAGCTGTCGGCTGCCTGTGCAGCGCTGGCAATCACACCCAGGGTATAGTCGTGAAGGCCGTACATCTGGTTGGGATGGGCCATTGTGTTAACGGGCTCGACACCGTTCTCCCCGAACGCGCGCACCATATTCTCGTAATTCATTACAGACGGCATTCCGCGCTCGCTGTGGAACTTGTCGTGCCCGTGGAGCTGGAAGTACTCCTTCACCGGAAGGGCCCTGTAGGGGCCGCCGCCGGTGACTCCGTCGGCCGCGGAATGGGGGATGTAGAACATTCCGGGATGCTCCTGCGGAATCATCGTCTCCAGATGGTTCTCAATGATTTCAGGGGGATAGCCTTCGTTGCGACCCACGTACAGAGCCACGGAAGGGTGGTTGCGGATGCGGCGCACGTAACGGGTGGCCACTTCGTTGAATCTTTCCGGATTGGCGGGGTCGGGGCCGTCCCAGGGGTTGGCCAGCCAGAAATCCTGCCAGATCATTATGCCGTACTTGTCGCAGGCCTCGTAGAAGGCCTTGTTGTCCGTCATTCCAACCCAGTCGCGGATCATCGTGAAGTTCATTTGAGCGTGGTTGCCTACGGCTATGTCGTATTCGCGGGCGGTGTATTCCAGGTTTTCTTCCGGGAAGCCCCAGTTGCCGCCGAAGCCGATGAAGCGGCGGCCGTTGACGTATAGGCTCAGGCGCTGGTTGGTGTTCTTTTCGTCGAACACGTTGCCGCTCACGGGCTCGTAGGGCTCAAGTGTGTATGTCATCTGGCGGACGCCGGAGAGGAAGGCCACCTTGTCGGAGGCGCCGTCTGCTGCGAACGTGAATTCCACAGGATAAAGTTCCTGCTTTCCGTAGCCGTTGGGCCACCACAGGCGGGGATTCTCCAGCGTAGCGGGATCAAGCTGTACGAGCTCGCTGCCACCCGCCGCCAGGGACACTTCCTTATTAATCGTAAGTTCCCCGAACTTCACTTCCAGCACGCCGCTCACGGGCTGGTCGCCGTGATTGCACAGCCTTGCGCTGGCGAATACTTTGGCGCTGGTAGTGTCCGGAAGAGGCAGTTCGCAGCGCACGAAGGGCTCGTCCACGGTGACATCGGCCTTATAAGTAAGGTAGACGCTGTCGTATATGCCGATATTCCTGCCGCGCACGGTGGGAATCCAGTCCCAGCCGATGGAGGCGTGCATGGTGGGGTTGTCGGCCCCCAGGATTCCGCCGTTATTGTCCGGCGTGAAGGCGGTCTGCAGCTTTGCCGAGCCGTAATGGGGCGGGCAGATGATTTTCACCGCAATGCAGTTCAGGCCTTTCTGCAGGATGCCGGTGACATCGAACCTCTGTGCATCGAAAGCACTGCCGATGCAGCCGACGTCCTGCCCGTTGAGGTAGATCCGGGCCTGGTAGTTCACGCCGTCGAAGTTGAGGAACTGGCGCGGCGAGTCGGGATTGGCCTCAAAGACGCCCCTGTACCAGAAATCGCTCCTGAAATAGGAGTCCGATATGTAGAGCTGGTTGGCTTCGAAATGGGGGTGATGAACGGCGCCGGCGGCGATGTATGAGCTCAGGACCGTGCCGGGGACCTTGGCGTCCATCCAGCCGGAATCGTCGAAGGTGGCCGATGAGATCTCGTTCCCGGAAGGGTCCGTGGCCGATGCCCTGACCAGCTTCCAGCCGCCGACAAGGTCCTGCCTGTCGCCGATGCGCGGATTATCGGCCTTATGCTGCTGTACGGCCTTTTTCTGGCCGATGATCTCCCATTCCGACAGCTCGAAAGGCTCTCCGTTGGCCGTGCTGTCAAGGACGGCGCGGACATATCGGCCCCTGGCTCCTCCAAGGTCGATTTCCTGTTCTGTGCCGATGATGGCGACGTCCTTCCAGGACTTGCCGTCGCGGGATACCTGCACTTTGCCGGACGCCGCAGGGTTGAGCCAGTGGAAGACCGATTTCTCCAGGGTACAGGTGGCGCCCAGGTCGACATCGACCCATTCATTCTCGCTGCCGGCGCTTTTCCAGACGCTCTGGAACTGCGTGTTGGGCATTATTTCCAGGAGCTGGCCGCCCTTGAAGAAGAAGAGTTCGTTCACGGTGCCGCTGCCGCCCGGGAGGGTGAGGGTGAGTCTCAGGGCTGCGGGATCCGGCTCCATCGACAGGGGGACAATCCATTCGTCGCGATACATTATAAGGTCGATGCTTGGCGCGGTACGGCCCTTCTTCCGGCCGGCCTCCATCCACTCGCTGCCGTCCTTCGACACCTCGATTATTGCTTCCGAGGTTGCCGCGTTGCCGCCATAGTTGTTGCCTGCGACCACCACTTTGTCCGCGTCCAGCGGAATCCCGTGGAATTCCAGCTCCACGGTGATGCTTCCGTTTTCCACCTGGAGGGAGGTGTGGTTATGGTCCACCATATAATTGCGTTCCGGCAGGGGCACGTCCTGGCCGTTGCGCTTCAGGTTTACCCACGCCGCGTGGTCCCCGGAGATGATTCCGTCGGTGACAAGCTGGGCCGTCTGGTTCATGTCGAAGGCTGAGGAATGGCGGGCGGCCCTCATCAGGGCCAGGTTACCGCTTTCGCCGGTGCAGGATGCGAGCACACAGATTGCTGCTGCGATGAAGAAGGGGGATTTTTGCATATCGTTTTTATTCTTGGCGTAAAAATACGATTTTTTCCGATATTTGTAATATGAAAGGAAGGCGGTTATTCGTTTTTTTGGCGGCCGTGTGCGCTGTGGTGTGCTCGTGCGGGGTGCAGAACAAGACGCGGCACCTGGCCGGGGCGCAGGATCCTGTGTTCGGGGAACATTTTACGGACTCCACGCTGCGGTTGGACTATGTGTTCTGCGGTGATGCGCAGCATCAGGCCATATATCTTCAGGGAATGGTGAAAACCGGCCCCTGGGCTGGCAGGAGGCATAATTTGCAGGAGCCGCTGCTGCGCGGTAACGGGCAGGTTCTGGTGAAGGATCCTTCGTCCGGCGAGGTGTTGTACTCCAACAGTTTCTCCACGCTTTTCCAGGAGTGGCAGGACTATGAGGAGGCCCAGAGCACGCCCAAGGCCTTCGAAAACTGCATTCTGGTGCCTTTCCCGAAAGAGGACGTGCGCGTGGAGGTTGAGCTAACCGATAGGCATGGGAAGGTATCGTCCCGGATCAGCCATCTTGTATCGCCCCGGGACATCCTCATACGCCGCATCGAGCCTCAGCCCTATGAAATGTGCGTTCTGTGTTCCGGAGGGCCGGCGGAAGGGGTCATCGACATAGCCATCCTCTCGGAGGGATATACCGCCGGGGAGAAGGATTTGTTCTTTGCCGATGCCGCCCGCGCCCGCGACGCGCTTCTGAATCACGCGCCCTTCTCCGACAGGGCTTCGGAATTCGCCATTCGCGCAGTGTTTGCCCCGTCTCAGAGCTCCGGCCCCAGCATCCCGCATCTTGGGCAGTGGCACAACACGCTGGTGGACAGCCATTTCGACACGTTCTACAGCGAGAGATATCTGACATCGTCGTCCGTGCAGAAAGTGCACGATGCGTTGGGGACGGTGCCGTTCGAGCATATAATTGTTTTGGTGAATACTCCCGTCTATGGCGGCGGGGGCATTTACAACAGCCTTACCATAATGGGCAGCGGGCACCCCACTTTCGACCAGGTGCTGGTGCACGAGTTCGGCCACGCCTTTGGCGGTCTGGGCGACGAATACTTCTACGGAGAGCAGACGGAAACCCCCTACCCGGCGGACACGGAGCCCTGGGAGCCAAACCTCACCACGCTCAAGGATTTCGCATCCAAGTGGAAGGATATGCTGCCTGCGGGCACGCCCATACCCACTCCCGTGGATTCATTGGAGATGGTGGATGTACGCCGCATCTGGCACACGTTCACCCAGGAGCAGAAAGATATACTTAATATGAAAGTTGGCGTCTACGAGGGCGCCGGATACCAGGCGCACGGCGTTTACCGTCCCGTGCAGGAGTGCCGTATGAAAATCAACGAATGCGAACGCTTCTGCCCCGTGTGCACACGTGCAATTATACGGATGATAGACTACTACACTCGCTAGAACTGCAGGGCCAGTCCGCTGGGATTAATCTTGAGGATAAGATTGTCGTTTATTTGCTGCTGGTTTTCCAGGAGCTTCATCCCGTTGATGCCAAGATAAACGGCGCTACCGACGGTTGTAACGCCGCCCAGGCCGATTAATATAACACCAAATGTGGTGATGGGGTCGACGTCAGTAATAGCACCGCTAAAAGCCACAACTCCACCAAGGCCAAGGGTTCCAATTCCCGATACGGCTACGATTGTGCCGATATTCCTTCTCTTGAGAAGTTGGTTCTGCTCCTGGAGAAGTTTCAGGTATGCGCCGCTGGAGAATTCTGCGGCGGGAGCCTGCAGGGAGGTTTCCGCTGTGGCTGCGAAATCCGTGTAAACGGGAGCCATCTGCGCGTGGGCTGTGTAAGCGGCAAGGCAAAGAGCCAAAAGGACGATAAGCTTTTTCATATGGTTAGAAGTTATAGGTTATGCGTCTTTCAGTGCTAACAAATATAGCAAAAAGACATATTTTCTCCAACGGAAAATACTTATCTTTGTAGGGAAGGAACAAATTCACCTAATATAATGAGCGACACAACTAAAACCAGGGAACTTTACGGCCTGTATGTCCAAAGGTTCGGAAACTGCCCGAGAACCCCTTATCAGGCAGACTATTACAGGAAATGGCTGGACTTGCTGACTTCCTGCACCTCGAATGAGGAAGCGGAGGCGAAATCCAAGGAAAACGGGCTATATACCGCCGGAGCTGCGGCTGTGGCCAAGGACAGGGTATACGCGAACAAGCAGGCGGCGGAAAAGATGGGATGGACCGACGTTGCGGAGTTCTGCGATGAAATTATCGGGAAGATAGAGGCCGATCCTTACTATGTTTTCACACACAGCGGCCTGTGGGGAGACCTCCAGGCTCGCAAGAACGGATGGCTCCGGACTATCGACGGCTTCCATCGGCTGTTCGTGGATTTCCGGGAATACGATGATGAACGCACTGAGCCGGAGCGCGCTGTTTCCGCCATCACGCAGGACCTGAAAATGCTCTCGAAGCCCACTTTTGATTTTGTAACATTGGCCGCTCTGCCGCAGTTCAGGGCCATAATTGACTGCAGTGACGAGTATTATAAGGAGTTCGTGGAAGTCATCGGCAAAGTTGCATCGACAGGCCGGCTAGACGCCATTCAGTGGAGCGCAGACAAGGATGCGGTAGCGGAGCTCTGGAAGGAACGGGATTCCCTGAAGGGCGAATGCGCACAGTGGTATAGCCAGGCGGTGAAGCCCTGCTGCGTGAGGCTGTCGCCCTCATCGGCAGATGGAAAATATGAACTTAAAGAGATCGACTGATATGGACCCTACTATTAAAATGATGATTCAGGGCTATATCGACGGCCTTGACGGTATGAAAACCACGGACTCCGCGCTGAAGCAGGACGTGGAGGCTTTCAAGAAGGAGCTCACTGCTTTTGCGGAGACGCAGAGCGACCCCATGACCTTCTTCCCAAAGTTTCAGGATTCCGGTCTGATGGGGAAATATATGGACCTCACGGCAAAGTTGACGATGGCGGCACAGGCCCCGGCGGCTGGGCCGGCGGAGGAAAAACCGCAGCAGAAGCACATCGCAACGCCATCTGAATGGCTGGAACCTTTCAGGACGGCATACGACTATATCAAGAACCTGCCCATCCGCGAGCGCGGCCTGGCAGTTTACCGCCGGCTCTTCGAAATTGGCGACAGGCACACGGACATCACGGAATTCCTCGTGGAAGTGGAGAAGGAGAACCTCCTCTGGAAACTCTGTTCGGAAGACACTCTGGGAATCCTTGCCATCACCCTCACAGGAATGGATCCGCTTTACAAGGGCGTGACCTATGCCACGCTCAAGAACATTGAGGCGTGGGAAGCCTCTGTCTGCGAGGCCGATGCATACTACCTGCAGGACCTCCTTTCCGAGGATATCGCCAAGAACGCTCCGCGCCTCATCCAGAGGGAGCATTACGTAGCCTGCCTTGGCAAGCACCTTATGTTATACAGGGGGCCGAACGGCAAGGAGGGCATTCTGGAGATGATCGCCACCGGGAACATCGTGGAATCGGAATTCAAGGGCAAGGCCAACAATATGACCATGGCCAAACTCCAGGCCCGACGCACGATGGAAATCATCCGGAAAGCCATCGGCCTTACCTTCGACGACATTATGGCCGATGAATACCTCCGCTACAAACTCATCGCCACATCGAACGTCTGCGGCCTGTCCAGGGCCTATGTCCAGAGCAATCCGGTTATCCTCGACATCCTTGCTGACACCTATCGGAACGAAATCGTCCCTGATATCTCACTTGTCGATGCCTTCCGCCGCGAATCCACCCTGCATTTCGGCCGATGGAGGATGCCGGAGAGTCCCGAGCACCAGAAAGCCGCGGCTATCGCCCGGGCAGTATACGCCGATCTCCCGTACTTCAAATACGAGGATCAGCTGCAAGGTGGCAGCGTCCACGTAGGCACGGGAGAGGGATTCGATATCAAGCTACCGTCGTCAGCGGGCCTTGGTTAGCGTGAGGTGCCGATAGGAGAGATCGCCGGCTTCAAGTTTACCGTTAAGGTATTCCAGGCCGTGTTGTTCGCCTTCCTCACTGGTGAGGATGATGATGTTCCCCTTAACCGTGTACGTGCCTTTCTCCGTCCACGTGGAAGTAGATTCGGGGTGGATGTCCACGGTGCCATCGGCGTTCATGTACATGTTGGGGTATGCCGGCATGTACATGATGGTCTCGTAGACATAATCTTTTGCGGAGGTGAAAGTCAGGTTGGTGGTGATGGTCATGGTTCCGGCATCGGCCACGAACTCCTCCACCTGGCACGTCCATGTTGTGTTCTTGAAGCTATTTTTCTTGCACAGAATTGAGCAGGAAGCGCACAGGATAACGACTGCGGTTATAAGAAGAATATGTTTCATATGCGGTGGTTTATACCGCAAAGATAACAAAAACTTCATTATTGCCTCCGAACCCGCCCCCACCCCGTATATCCCTACGAGGCGGCGTGAAATATAACTTGTTGATTTATAATGAATAACGCAAATCGTCTACGGCACGTGGATTCAAGTACGAAACGCAACTTTAGGATCAATCTTGGTTAGGCTCTTAAACGCTTCGTACGGTGATGCAAAATTAAGTTTTTTTCTGGGTCT
>Ga0310690_10004788_pt1 | contig 18896 bp, 18 predicted proteins | sample AusTroGonzalo_MG_2_FD_207661 | JGI IMG/M metagenome (GOLD analysis project Ga0310690, IMG submission 207661) | Bovine rumen microbial communities from tropical cattle in Woodstock, Queensland, Australia - Gonzalo_04 (v2) (version 2) | ecosystem: Host-associated > Mammals > Digestive system >...
ATCTCACGGCTCACTGTACCTGTACTGACCCCGATTACTTCTCCAATCTCCCTCAAGCTCATCGGTGTCTGCAGCAACGCCTCAATCGTATATCGCTGCTCCCTTGTTAAATGCTTGTATCCCATCTTCTGTCGCTTTTTCTGTTTATGACAGTAAAGTTATACTGTCAGACTTCAAAGCATTGCACTTCAGAGTAGAATCCAGCCCGATCTGCTCACGATCATTCCGCTGCAGATCCCTTGCATCAAGGCCAAAACTATGGCGGAGTGTAGGAAATCCTACGAAGTTTTGTTATTTTTGCTGCAATCAATGAGCAAGCATATGTGTACCCGTGAGGAATTGTTGGCAGAAATCGATGGGCTCGATCTGCCGGAGCCGATCCTGGAGACTTTCCGCCGTGTGGTCAACACGGTGGAAGAGGACCTGACTCCGGAGCAGTGGCGAGATTATGAACTGGACTTGGACAAGTACCAGCGTACGATGGGAATCATCCGGACCGGCCGCATTGAAGGTCGTGAAGAAGGTCGTGAAGAAGGTCGTGAAGAAGGTCGTGAAGAAGGACGAGTCGAAGGTCGAGCCGAAGGACGAGCCGAAGGACGAGCCGAAGGACGTGTCGAAGGTCTAGCAGAAGGTCTTGCGCAAGGCCGGGCGGAAGAGAAGCTTGCTATTGCCAAAGCGATGAAAGAAAATGGTGCTGACCCAACTTTCATTGCAAAATGCACAAACCTGACTGAGACAGAGATAAGCAATCTTTAATACTGCAATTATGTAGCGGATGGCCTTCGGACCATCCGCTTTTTTTGTCACTTTTTCCGCTGCAATGTACGCAGCAGATTATCAGTCGTTTACTTCAACTCCTCCCCTTCTCCGCAGAGGGGAGGAGTTTGCGTAAGTTGTTGACTGACAAATGTGTACATTGCAGCGGAAAAATCACGGTATTTTTAGTAACTTTGCAAATATGCGCAACTTCATCTTTTCCCTCCTCTGCCTGCTGCTGGCCGGAATCCTGGCGGCGCAGGAGATACCCGTGCCGGAGAAAGTCTATGTTCACCTCGACCGGACCTGCTATGCCGTGGGCGAGACGATCTGGCTGGCGGGCTACGTGGCGAATGCCCAGCCTGCGGCGGATACCAGCCGCTTCCTCTATGTGGAGCTGCTCGATCCGGACCAGGGTGAGGCGGTGCTGCGCGGGAAGATCAAGCGGCGTCCCTACGGCTTTGCGGGCGCCCTCAACCTGCCCGACACGCTCGCTAGTGGCACCTATCTGCTGCGAGCCTACACGCGCTGGCAGCTGAGCTGGCCCCAGGACCGGCTGTTCCATGTACCGGTGCAGATCTACGGACTGGACGGAAGCCTGCCTGAAACCATTCATGCGGCAGGCCTTGATGTGAGTTTCTATCCCGAAGGCGGACGCTATTTCGCGGGTGAAGCGGCTTCCGTGGGCTTCAAGGCCATGAATTCGGAAGGTCGGGGCGTCGATCTTTCCGGAAAGTTGGTCGACGACCAGGGAATGACGATTACGACAAGCCGGACCCAGCATGAGGGTATGGGGTTGCTGCATTTTACGCCTGAGGCGGGCCACCACTACCGATTCGTGCCCGATGACGGATCGGAAACCTGGCCGTTGCCCGATCCGAGCGCGGAGGGTGCTACGCTTCAGGTCCGGCGCATTGGGGAACAGTTGCTGGTCAATGTCATCAACCGGACCGGCGCATTGTGCCGGCTGTCGCTTTGTGCCTCCGGCCAGGAAAGCGTGATCAGCGAAGTGGAGGGTGTGTCGAAGACCCTTCGCGTCGAACTGGCCGATCTGCCGGCAGGCCTGCAAAAATTCCGTCTTTCCACGCAGGATGGCCGTATTCTCTCCGAGCGGGCCGTGTTCCGCGAGAGCGGGGATGTGGCCCCCATCTTGCTGACCGTCAAGAGCGAAGGGGAAAGCTATTCACCACGCACACAGCGCAAGGTGCTGCTGCGGCTGCCCGCGGGCGTCGATACCGGCATCGTCTCGGTGTCGGTGGTCAGGCACGCTTTTAGCCCTTATCAGCAGGAAGGCGGCATCGGCAGCTATATGTTGCTGGGCAGCGAGCTTCGCGGCTTCATTGCGAATCCAGACTATTATTTTGACGCGACCGTGCCGGAAAAGGAGCGGCGCAATGCCCTCGACTTGCTGCTCCTGATCCAGGGCTGGACCTATTATGATTTCATCCCGGCCCCTGTCCAGGGACGGGAACGGATGCAGTCGATTTCCGGCGAGGTGCGTGGCATGACCAACCGCACGCCCCGCAAATACGTGCTTTCCGTGATGGCGCCCGGACTCAACTATTCCCAGGTGGCGGAAGTGGCGAGAGGCGGGCGTTTCGTGGTGGATTCGCTGGATTTCCGCGACAGTACGGTGTTCATCCTGAACGTGACGCGCGATGGTACCCTGCAGAGCTATGCTCCCGTGATGGACATGGATCCCGTGGCACCGGCATCTGGTCCCTGGGCAGCCCGATGGCCTTTCTTCGATACCCGTCGCAACCGGGCAGTCCCAGACGAGGCACCGGTCTCTCCGGAGGCAGCGATCCCTTTCACGGAAGGTACCTTCCATCGCGACTCCATCCAGACCCTCACCGTGCAAGCCGATTATGTGCGCATCAAGTCGCCCTTCGGCAGCACGCCGCGTGCCGGTGCCAAGACCCGCGAGCAACTGGGCCCCTACGACCATATGAACCTGCTCGACTACGTGCTGCTCATCAAACCGACCTTCACCAGCAGCACTTCGGAAACCGGCGGTACCGTAGTGCGCAATGCGACCTCTTACGAATTCGGTGATATCAAGCTGTGTGTCAATGGCATCGTGATGGATTGGGACCTGGGCCAGACCATCCATGTCGGCGATGTCGAAAAATTGAGCATCTCGACGCGCGACAGCGACAGTTTCATGCTGCACGCCGACGGCGTGGTGCTCGTGGAGTTGAGCGGTGCGGGCAATAGGACATTGGAAGAGCAGGGCAGTACACGTATCTATGTGCCGCTGGGCTGGCAGAGTCCGCAGAATTTCTACCATCCGCGCTACGACCGTCCCCACACTTGGGTACCAGACTCTCGGAACACCATCTTCTGGAATCCCTGGGTGTCCCTGCGGGGTGGCCGCTACATGAGTTTCACCTACTTCACCGACGACCAGAACGACGGCCCGTACTTCCTGAGAGTGGAGGGACGGACACCCGACGGCCGCTGGATCTCCACTTCAGCTATGCTGGAATAAGGCAGGTCAGTACCTGTCCTTGAATTTCTTGTTGGCGTTCTGGGAGGCCTTGGTGGTGACCAGGGCTACGCCGTTGGCACCGCGGACGCCGTAGCTGGCGACGCGGGAGTCCGTGATAATCTCGATGGCAATGACATCGTGCGGGTCGATGTCATCGAGCGTCTGCACCTCGAAGCCGTCGACCAGCAGCAGGGGCTTGGTGCTGCCGTGGATAGTACTCACGCCACGGGCGGCGATGCCGTCGAAAAAGTGCGGGGAAATGGCTTCGATGTAGTCGTTGAGCGAACGGTAATTCAGCCACGGCTGGTCGCTGTTGCCGCCGTCGTTGATCCAGCGGCCGCCCCCGCAGGACGCCAGCAACAGGAGGCTAAGTAAGAAGATAAGAGTTCTACGCATGGTTGCAAAGATAGCAAAAATATCTTACGCCCCGTTTCCCGCCGCCGAGGCAGCGGAAGAACTACCAGCTGACCTTCAGGATGTAAGGCACGCCGTTCAGGACGTCGGTGCGGCCGGTGTACTGTTCGCCGTAGAAGCTGTCGACAGTGTCGACCTTCGTGGCGCAGTACACGGAGATGTAGTAGCGGCCGGGTCCCACGACCGGGAGGGTGAAATGCTTGTCTGTGCCGTGGCCGACATTCTTCCAGCGCGCGTTCTCACGGAAGGCGAAGTCTTCCGCATCGGCGAAGAGCCACAGGTCGAAGCGGTCGGTCCATTTGGCCGGCGCAGCCAGCTCGACCGTGATCTCCTTCACGCCGCGAGGCACGTCGACCGCGAAATGATGGTACTGGCGGTCGCCGATGCGGGTGAAGGCGGGATCGTTGTCGCTCGTGGTGCGGACCATCTCGCGCGCAACGCCATTCTCCAGCACGCCTTTGAGCCGGGCTTCCCCGTTGCCGTCCATCGCATAGCGGAGGAGGGCCGCCATGAGCTCCAGCCGGTCGCCTTCGACCATCCGCTCCGGGTGCGAGCCGATGACCACGACGCGGCCCGTCTGCGCCGATTCCTTCCAGGCCCAGGCGCTGACCTTGTCGTGGATGGGCTTCTTCAGTTGCAGCGTATCAGCGATATAGCGCAGCAGCACCTCCGTGCCGGCGGGCACGTTTTCCTCCATGTAGGCATAGCAGCCGCCATTGTGCCGGACCGAGTCGATCTGCATGTCGCCGCCGAAATCGTAGTAGCGGAGCAGGGGAGAGCCCGGTTCCACGCGCATGCCCGTGGCCGATTTCTCCAGTCCCGTGCCCACGGTCCAGCCGGGCCACAGGCACAGGTAGTCGGGACGCGGCACATAGCCCGTGTCGCGCACGGCGCCGAGCGAGACCATGAAGGCCCCGGCACAGGTTCCGACGATGCTGCCGCCGTTTTGCAGATAGGTGCGGAAATGCGCGCGGCCCTCCGCGGTCAGCGAGCGGGTGTGTCCCAGGGCCTTGCCGCCATTGAGGTAGACTACGCGGAAGCGCGGGGCGCCGTCGGGGTAGAGCAGGATGCCGTTCTCATCAAGGGCATTGCCGACCAGCCGGTCGTTCTGGGCCAGCGTGTCGAGGCGGGTCATCTCGAGGCGCGGCGCGGTGCTCAGCTGTTCCATCGTCAGTCCCAGCCATTCGGCGGCCGGCAGGTCGGGATAGGAATTCAGGGAGCAGCCGCCGTCCATGAAGAGGTCTTTGTAGTAGCCGTCGGTGCAGACTTTCTGTGCGGCTGTCTTCGCGGCGGGCTGTGCGAAAACGGCCGTGCACGCCATGGTGAAGGCGAGCACGGCCGCTGCTATTTGCAAGCGTCTCATTGTCAGTATACTTTCGCGACTTCGCGGCCCTGCATTACGCTGAGGCCGTTGTGTGCCAGGGCGCCCATTTCATCCTCGCCGGGATAGATCTTCACGGGGGCAATCCAGTCGACGTAGGTGGCCAGGTCGGCCATCATGGCCTTGCCGTAGGCGATGCCGCCGGTCACCAGGATGGCGTTGACCTTGCCCTTGAGTACGGCAGCCATCGCGCCGATCTCCTTGGCGATGTTGTAGAGGTAGGCGTCGGCGATGAGCTTGAAGTGCGGATCGTCGGCCATCTTGTGCTCGATTTCGATGAAATCGTTCGTACCCAGATGGGCCACCGTGCCGCCGCGGCCGTTGATCATCTTCTTGACTTCCAACGGGGTATACTTGCCGCTGAAGCAGATGTCGGCCAGCTGCTGGGCCGGGAGGGCGCCGGAGCGCTCGGGGCTGAACGGACCGTCGCCGTTGAGGGCGTTGTTGGTGTCGATCACGCGGCCCTTGCAGTGGGCGCTGACCGAGGTGCCGCCGCCCAGGTGGACGACGATGAGGTTCAGGTCTTCATATTTCACGCCCTGCTGCGCCGCGTACATCTTGGCGATGGCTTTCTGGTTGAGGGCGTGGAAGATGGAGATGCGCTTGAAGAGCGGATGCCCGGCCACGCGGGCCAGGTCGCAGAGCTCGTCGACCACCACCGGATCGGTGATGAAGGCGCGGCAGCCGATTTCCTGGGCGATGGCGTGGGCCAGGATGCCGCCCAGGTTGCTGGCGTGCTCGCCGTATTCGCCGCTGCGCAGGTCTGCGAGCATGCGGTCGTTGACTTCATACACGCCGGAGGGGATGGGGCGCAGCAGGCCGCCGCGGCCCACGATGGCCGCAATCTCCTTGAGGGCGATGTCGTTCTCTTTCAGCGCGTCGACGATCATTTTCTTCCGGAACTCGAACTGCGACACGATGTTGGGGTATTTCCCGATCTCCTCGGCGGAGTGCCGGAGGGTCTTGGTGAACACCTGTTCGTGGTCTTCGAACACCGCGATCTTGGTCGAGGTGCTTCCGGGATTGATGGCAAGAATCTTCATACTGCAGGCGGGCTATTTGGCGGTCAGGGCGGCCAGGGCGATGGAGTTGAGCTTGGTGTCGATGCTGTCGGCGCGGCTGCTGAGCACGCAAGGGGCCATGCCGCCAGCCATGATGGCAGCCTGGCGGACGCCCGTGCAGAGCTTGGAGTTGACCTTGTAGAACACGTTGGCGCTCTCGATGTTGGGGAAGAGGAGGCAGTCGGCGTCGCCGGCCACTTCGCTCTTGACTTTCTTGATGGCGACCGATTCCGGGTCGATGGCCACGTCGATGGCCAGCGGTCCGTCGACCACGCAGCCGGCGATCTGTCCGCGGTCGGACATCTTGGCCAGCAGGGCGGCCTCGACGCAGGCGGGCATGCCGTCGAGCATCTGTTCGGTGGCGGCGATGGCAGCCACTTTCGGTTTCTCGATGCCGAGGGCCTTGGCGGTGGCGGCGAGGTACTTGCAGATGGCGAGTTTCTGTTTGAAATCAGGCAGCGGGATGACGGCCATGTCGCTCACGATCATGAGTTTGTGGTAGTTCGGGTTCTCGATCACGGCCACGTGGCTCAGGACGGCCTTCGGCGGGAGCAGGCCGCGCTCCTTGTTGAGGATGCCGCGCATGTATTTGTCGGTGCTGCAGAGACCCTTCATCAGGATGTCGCCATCACCGTCGCGGACCATGGCTACGGCCTGTGCGATGGCGTCCAGCTCTTTCTTGTTGTCGATGATCGTGAAGATGGATGGGTCGATCTTCTCGTTCCTGCAGACTTCGAGGATCTTGTCCTTGTCGCCCACGAGGGTGACTTCGACAATGCCTTTCTCGATGGCCTTTGCGGCGGCGGTGATGGTGTGATCGTCTACGCCCCAGGCAGCGACCATGCGTTTCTTGGTGCGGGAACGGAGGGTTTCGAAAAGTTCGTTAAAGTTGGTAATCATATCCGTATCAGTTTTATTTATTGTTTACAATGTTCATCGTATCGGTGGCGATCACCAGTTCTTCGTTGGTGGTCACGGCCACGACCTTGACTTTCGAGCCGGGACGGCTGATGAGCACGTCCTTGCCGCGGACCTGGTTGACCTGCGGGTCGAAATCCACACCGAGGAATTCGAGGCCCTCGCACACCTGCTCGCGCACCGGCCAGGCGTTCTCGCCGATACCGCCCGTGAAGACGATCAGGTCGACGCCGCCAAGTACGGCCGCATAGGCACCCACATATTTCTTGATGCTGTAGGCCAGCATCTTGCGGGCCAGGATGGCGCGCTCGTTGCCGGTCTTGGCTGCGGCTTCGATGTCGCGGTTGTCGGCCGACACGCCCGAGATGCCCAGCAGGCCGCTCTTCTTGTTGAGCAGGGCGTTGGCCTGCGCAAAGTCCAGATTTTCCTTTTCCTGGATGAAGGTTACGGCGCCTACGTCGAGGTTGCCCACGCGGGTACCCATCACCACGCCTTCGACCGGAGTGAAGCCCATCGAGGTATCAATGCTTTCGCCGTTGCGGATGGCAGTGATGGAGCTGCCGTTGCCCAGGTGGCAGGTGATGATGCGGCTCTTCCTGATGTCCATGCCGACGAATTTGCAGGCCTTCTCGGCCACGTATTTGTGGCTGGTACCATGGAAGCCGTAACGGCGCAGGCGGTATTTCTCGTAGAAACGGTAGGGGAGCGCATACATGTAGGCGTAGTCGGGCATGGTCTGGTGGAAAGAGGTATCAAACACGGCGACCTGCGGTTTGCCGGGCATCAGCTTCTCGACGGCCTGGATGCCCATCAGGTTGGCGGGGTTGTGGAGCGGCGCGAGCTCGCAGCACCGGGCGATCTTGTCCATCACGTCGGGGGTCACACGGACGCTCCGGTCGAAAAATTCACCGCCGTGCGCTACGCGGTGGCCGACGGCGTCGATGCGGTCGAGTGAGTCGATGACGCCCTCTTCGGGGTTGACCAGTGCGTCGAGCACCAGTTTGATGCCGGCGGCGTGGTCGGGGACTTCGGCTTCGCCGATGCGTTCGACAAGGCCCTTCTTCATCAGGGTGTAATCTTGGGCGCTCCGCATATCGAGCAGCTGGTACTTCAGCGAGGAGCTTCCGCAGTTCAGGACAAGGATGATCATATTTTTCGTTTATTTTACAGGTTCGAATCATACAAAGTTAGGAAAAAATATCGTACCTTGCTGAAAAATTGAGAGGATGCGGCAAGGTAGGATGATCATCTGGTGTGCGCTGGCCGTTCTGGCCGGCAATGTGCTGGGCGATGCGCTCCCGCTGTCCCAGGCTGCCTATCTGGCTCTTTTGCTGGCTTTTGCGCTGGTCGCGGCCGTACGGCCGCGGTGGGGGTGGCTGTTGTTTTGCTTTCTGTGGATGGGGGCGGCGGCAGTGCAGCTGGGGCGGATGGCTCCGGCTGCCGGGCCGCCGCCGCTGGCCGTCTGGGCATCGGGGATCAAAGCCTCCTTTTCGGCCTGGCTGGGCGGGTTGCTGCCTCCGGGCGATGAACGGGCCGTCCTCCAGGCGCTTTCGATCGGCGACAAGAGCGCACTGACGCGCGATTTGCGCCTTGCGTACCGCGAGAGCGGCGCGATGCATCTGCTGGCGTTGAGCGGCCTGCATGTCGGGCTCGTGTATGCCCTGCTCGCGTGGCTGCTGAAGCCGCTGGGCGGTCACATCATTATGCGTTGGACGCGCAGCCTGCTCATCCTCTGCCTTTTATGGGCCTATGCCATCATCACCGGCATGAGCGCCTCGATCTCCCGTGCCGTGCTGATGATTACCTTCTACGAGATATCGGGCCTCCTTTCAGGCGATCGCGACGGGCTGTCGGCGCTAGCTGGCAGCGCCTTGCTGCTCATGATCTTCCGGCCGGAATCGCCGCGCGACATCGGCTTCCAGCTGTCCTACACGGCTGTCCTGTCCATCCTGCTGCTGCATCCCCGGCTCTCCGGCCTCCTGCAAAGCCGCTCGCGGCTGTTGACGCGGGTTTGGGAGCTGCTCAGCGTCAGCATCTGCTGCCAGGCTACATGCGGCGTCCTGGCCTGGATGTACTTCGGTACATTTCCTCGGTATTTCCTGCTGACGACCCTGCTGGCCATCCCCCTGACCACCGCCGTCATGTATGCCACGGCAGCCACTGTCGCCGCAGCCGGCCTCTCCGCGCTGTTTCCCATTCTCGTCCCTGTCGCCACATGGACGGCCGAAGCCCTCCGCTGGCTCATCCATCTGCTGAATACCCTCCTCCGGCTCATCGCCTCCCTGTGATATTTACAGGAGTACCTTGATGACGTACCAAAGTCCGATGGCGCCGAACAGGACGATGAGGATGGTGGGCCAAAGGCCCAGCGTTGAGACCATCGAGTCCCACACCAGGTCGAAATTGATAGCCAGCCAGATGCAGAGGATCGTAAAGACCAGGATTCCAAGGGCGTAGAGCAATGCTTTGCCCCGATAACCGATAATCAGGAACCAGGCTTCAAGGATGACGGCCGCTCCGAGCAGATAGACGAACCCTTTCCAGCCGGTGAGAACCCGGCTTAACCAGACTTGTGCAAAGGGGAAAAAGAAATAGCTGATCACGCCGACGGCGACCAGGCCGATGGCCAGTATAGTTCCATAGGCCTTACGGTCGGTTTTCTTTTCTTCTTCCAATTCTGCTTTGCTTTTCGTTACCATACGTCAGAATATCAAGCTGAGAATAAAAACTTCCACCATCGCAGCCAGTCCGAGGACCAGCGTCATCAGGGTCTGCGTGCGGTAGCCGTCCCGCAGGGTCAGCCTGCCGAAGCTGGTAACCACCCAGAAGTACGAGTCGTTGGCATGGGAGACCGTCATGGCGCCGGCGCCGATGGCAACCACTACCAGTGCAGCATCGACGGGCGTTACGAAGCCCAACGCAGCCATCAGCGGTGTCAGGATGCCTGCCGTCGTAGTGATGGCCACTGTCGAGGACCCTTGCGCGCTCTTCAGCACCGCGGACAGCAGGAACGGGAAGAAGATGCCCACGGCTTTGGACATATCGGCGTGGGACGTAATGAAATGCACCAGGTCGGACGAGGCGATGACCTTGCCCAGCACTCCTCCCGCCGCCGTCACAAAGAGGATGGGCCCGACATTCTTCAGCGTGTCGTTGGTCAACGTATAGAAATCTGCGCCTTTGCCTGCACGAAACAGCTGGATTATGGCCAGCACGACTCCCACCGAAAGGGCCATGATGGGCGTTCCAAGAAAGACCAGGATGTCGGCGAAACAGCCTTCTCCGTGCATCATGGACACGAAAGATGCGATGGCCATCAACAGAATGGGCACGAGGATCGGCGCTATGGCGTCCAGCGCGCCGGGCAATTTTCCGTATTCGGCCTTCAGTTCTTCGTAGGTCTTGACGGTCTCGCCGCTGGCTGCCGTTTCGTCGGCACTCTTGACTTTCTGGCCGATCCGCCGGGCAAAGAAGTACCCCGCAATCAGTGGAAAAACGGAGCAAAGAGCGCCCATCCCGATGACCAGCAGCAGGTTGTGCTCCAAGCCGAGTGCCTGTGCCGCGGCGAGCGGGCCAGGTGTGGGCGGGATGAACACGTGGGCGATGAAAAGGCCGCACGACAGGCACATCGTCATGGTGACGCTTGACGTACCGGTCTGCCGCACCAGCGCCTTACGGATGGGATTGAGCATCACAAATCCGCTATCACAGAATACAGGGACCGACACCACCCAACCCATCAATTCCATAGCTATTTCCGGATGCTTCCGCCCTACGAGTCGGATGACCATGTCGGCAAGCTGGAATGCGGCGCCTGTCTTCTCCAATATGGCGCCGATCAAGGCACCCAGGATGATGACGATGCCAATAGAGGTAAACGTTCCGGCAAAGCCACTGCCGATGACTCCCGGTATCTGTCGGAGCGGGATCCCCGCCAGCAATGCCAGTACCAGCGATACGGCGAGAATAGCCAGGAACGGATGCACCTTGAATTTCGAGATCAGCAGGATCATGGCGACGATGGCCACGACGAATGCGATGATGAGGGGGATGCCAGTCATAATTGATGGCAAGTTACGAAAAAAAGCGATGCCATGTGCCGCCTGTCCCTATTTCTGCTGCAATGTACACATTTGATTAACAGCTGGTTGTGGAAACTCCTCCCTTTGAAAATAAAGGGGAGGAGTTCTCGTAAAGTATTGAATGACTGCTGCGTACATTGCAGCGGAAAGTATGGAAAAACTTGCTGAAATGGAGAGAAAATCGTATCTTGGCAGATATGAAACGCAGAGATTTTATAAAGACATCGGCGCTGCTGGCTACGGCGGCAGGAACCGGTGAACTTTTGAAAGCATCTTCCCTTCCTTCGATGGACGAGGGTCCGGAAGCAGAGGCTGTTCCGGATGCGGTCCGGGCCGATGACCCTGTCGGCGACCGGCTCATCATTTCGGCACCGATGCTGCAGAATTTTGCGGCCACGTCCATGGGCGTCACCTTTGCCGTGAGTGCGCTGGCCAATGGCTATGTGCTTGTGGGCGAGCGCCCCGGCCTGTCGGATGCCCGGAAAGTGCTGTGCGGCGGCTACCGGGTCACAGACATCGATGACCGGGTCATCCGCGTCAGGCTGACCGGCCTCAAGCCGTCCACGAAATACTACTACCGGATTGGCGCCGACCGTATCAGCTATAAGGGCGGATACAAGATGAAAGTTCTTGGCAACGAGGAAGATCCACGAACCTATAGTTTTACGACAGCCGGCGAAGGATCGGATGCGCATTTCTGTGTCATCAACGACACGCATGTCCGCATGGAGCCTTTCGGTCTGGCCGTCGAAAAGATTGCCGAACTGGCACCGGCCTGCGTCATCTGGAACGGCGACGCCAGCAACGTGGAGGAGACGGTCGAGGACCAGATCCGCATTTTCCTGAATCCGGCCATCGAGCGGAAGGACTATGCCGCTGAGATACCATATCTTTTCTGCCCCGGCAACCACGACAACCGCGGCATGGCCAACCGGCATCTGGAGCGCGTGTGGATGTTCCGGCAACCCGAGGAGCGGCAGCCCCGCGACTGGGACCTGGGCCGGAATTACGCCATCCGCCTGGGTGACATTGCGTTGATTGGCCTGGATACCGCTGAGGATAAGTTGGACACCAACCCGAAATTCGCCGGCCTGTTCACCAGCGGGCCCTATCGCGAAACGCAGACGGAATGGCTGCGCGATGCACTTGCGCGCGAAGAGATCCGCACGGCCCCTTTCCTCGTGGCGTGCTGTCACATTCCGCTCTTCGACAGCAATCCCCGGCACAATCCGGGCGATGTTGCTCCCGCCGACAGCGATCCGCAGTACAGCACGGACTATGCCTACTGGCAGCGCACCTGCGCCCGCATGTGGGCACCGTTACTGGAAGCGGCAGGCTGTCAGCTGGTTATCACTGCGCATCAGCACCGCTATCGCTATGACTCCCCAACGTCCGAACGCCCTTGGGCACAAATCGTCGGCGGTGGTCCGGAGATGGGCTTCACTGGCTCGGGCGACAAGCGTCGCGAAGACGCCGGGAAGTTCCCTACCGTCATCGAAGGGGCAGTCCGTAATGGCCAACTGGAGATAGCCGTCCACAATCTTGCGACCGGTGCCGTCCGGGACCGCTTCTCGTTCGAACCCCGTCGATAACACCTCCATTCGTTCGCGTCCGGCCATCCGGCCTCGCGCTCCCCTTATTGCGCTGCAACGGACGCAACTGATTGACAATCGTTTACAGAAAGTCCTCCCCTTCGCTGCGAAGGGGAGGACTTTCTGTAAGGCGCTGAATGACTGATGTGCACATTGCAGCAGAAGGATAGTGGGGTGAACGATCGGTGCAAATCGATTTGCAAAAACCGAAAATGTTCCCGAACTTTGAAATGCAGTAGCTGCATGGTGCGGCTCCTGTCAATTCTTTTTAGAGGCGAACGATATGAAGGGAAGGAAAAAACTTATTGTCAGGGCAAATGCCGTACATCATGTCTACCAGAACACCCGGAACGGATATTTGATCTTTTATTCCGTCAAGGACTATTTAATCCTATTTTCAGTCATCACAATCATCGCCCGCCGCTACGGGATTCAGATCCTGGGTATCAGCATGATGCCTGATCATATACACCTTATCGTTTATGTGCGTGATCCTGAACGGTTCAGGGCATTTGTTAGAGACTATACCAGCATTTTTACAAAGCTCTACAATCGGCATTACGGGCTTACGGGTCCGTTATTCAATACGCCTTTCGGCCGTGCTCCCAAGTTGATACACAAAAAGGTCCGGTCGGCCATCGCCTATGTTTATAACAATCCGGTCGAGGGCCACCTGGCGCTTAAGGTGGAAGATGGCCAATGGAACTTCCTGGCCTATGCAAACGCTAAGCATCCCTTTTCAGAAAAGCTGCGCATCGACAAGGCCCGGTGGGCTCTGCGGAAGGCGCTTTATACCGTAAAAGCGTGCAGGAAAGGTAGGAGGTGGCTGGATTATACGGAAATCGAAAAGGTTACGGATCATCTGCCGCCCCGTGAATTGCGACAGTTTACAGATTATACGATTCGAAAGTACAATTGCATCGATTATGATGCGGCTATCTCCTACTATGGGTCGTACGAAGAAATGGTGACTGCCTTGAATGCTAACACCGGCAGCGAGTATGACTTGACGGAAGATACCTATGCCAAGGATTATCGGATTTACAAGACAATGATCCTGGCACTATGTTATGGAATAAAGATGGAGACGATGGAAAAGGTGCTCCGTATTCCCCGCCCAGACAGGTATCGACTGAAACGGAGTTTGATACGAAACAAAAGTGCGACGGACCTGGAAGTCGCCAAACTACTTCGACTTTGATGGGGGAAGGGTGGCGAGCAGTGCGTGGCAGCCTTTCAGGATGTCTTCGTATGCAGTTTTGAAATCGCGGGTATACCAGGGATCGGCCACGTTGCGGTGCTCGCCGGCGTAGTCGAGCAGCAAGTGTATTTTTTCTTCTGGATCGCCGCCGGCGATGCGTTGGATGCCACGGATATTGGCCTCATCCATGGCAATGATCATATCATAATTCTCGTAGTCAGAAGCTTTCATTTGACGGGCAATTCTTTGTCCATCGTAGGCGATGCCGTGATGGCGCAAGATTTCTGCTGCCGGCGGATAGATCGGATTGCCCCATTCTTCCTCGCTGACGGCAGCTGAGGCGATCTCGAATTCGTCGGAACGGCCAGCCTCGGCAGCCAGATGCCGCATCATGGCCTCGGCCATCGGACTCCTGCAAATATTTCCCAGGCAAATGAACAGAATTTTCTTCTTTTTTGTCATGGTCGCAAAGATAATCATTTTTTTCGCTGCAACGGACGCACTTGACGGACAGGCGATTATGGAAAGTCATCCCCTTTCTGAAAACAGGTAGGACTTTCTGTAAGATGCTGAAATACTGCTGCGTACATTGCAGCGAAAAATTGTGGATGTACAAAAGAATACGTATTTTTACGACATGGAAACAGAGCGACATCCCTTTGAGCCTTTCCTGCCGGAAAAGGCGACCATCCTTTTCCTCGGCAGTTTTCCGCCGCAGCCGAAACGATGGTCGATGCCGTTCTATTACCCGAATTGGAACAACGATTTCTGGCGGGTAATGGGGTTGCTGTTTTACGAGGACAAAGACCATTTCGCCGTGCCCGGACAAAAACGGTTTGACCAGGCCAGGATAGAGGATTTCTGCCGGGCGCAGGGACTGGCGCTCTACGACACGGCCTGCGAGGTCAAACGTCTGAAAGACAATGCTTCCGACAAGTTTCTCGAGGTGGTGACGCCGACTGACCTGCCGGCCCTGCTGGCACGCATCCCCGAATGCCGGACGCTGGTGACCACCGGCCAGAAGGCCACGGACGTCATCGTCGATACTTTCAACTGCGCAGAGCCGCCCGTCGGCGGGTATGTTGCGTTATCGACGGGCCAAAGCCCGCTGACTTTCTGGCGGATGCCTTCCACCTCCCGCGCCTATCCGCTCGCCCTGGAAAAGAAGGCTGCCTTCTACCGCCGACTCTGGTCCCATTTGCGCTAACACTTTTTTTGTATATTTGCCAGATATGGCAGAAAACATTCCCCTTGAACTGGGTACGGAGCCGGTGGGCAAGTTGCTGAAGAAGTACGCCACGCCTGCGATCATCGCGATGACCGCCTCCTCGCTCTACAATATGGTGGACAGCATCTTCATCGGGCAGGGATGCGGCCCGATGGCCATTTCCGGCCTGGCGCTGACCTTCCCGCTGATGAACCTGTCGGCCGCCTTCGGCACGCTTGTGGGCGTGGGCGGCGCCACCCTGATCTCGGTGCTGCTGGGACAGAAGAACTATCTGGTGGCCAAAAAAGTGTTGAGCAACGTCTTTATCCTGAATATTCTGGTCGGCGTGCTCTTCTCGGCCATTTCCTTGATCTTTCTCGATCCGATCCTCCGCTTCTTCGGTGCGAGTGACGCCACGCTGCCTTTCGCCCGCAGCTACATGATCCCGATCCTGGCCGGCAACATCATCACGCACCTCTACTTCGGCCTGAACTCCATTGTCCGCGTGTCGGGACACCCGCAGAAAGCGATGTATGCTACCATCCTGACAGTCACCCTCAACATGATTCTCGACCCGATCTTCATCTTCGTCTTCAAGATGGGCATCCAGGGCGCGGCTATCGCGACGGTCATTTCCCAAGCCACCTCGCTGGTCTGGATTATGTACATCATTTGCGACAGGCGCGAGTTCCTGCACCTGTCGCGCGAGACCTTCGGCCTGGACTGGGGCATCGCCCGGCGATCGCTGGCCATCGGCCTGGCGCCTTTCCTGATGAACGTGGCTTCGTGCTTCGTGGTGATCTTCATCAACAACCAGTTCAAGAAATACGGCGGCGACCTGGCTATAGGTGCTTACGGCATCGTGAACCGGCTGGTGTTCCTCTTCCTGATGATCGTGATGGGTTTCACGCAGGGCATGCAGCCCATCGCGGGATACAACTACGGCGCGAAGCAGTACGACCGTGCGTTGGAAGTGCTGCGGCTGACCATCAAGTGTGCCCTCGTGGTGACGTGTACCTGCTTTCTGGTGGGTATGCTCATCCCGCGGGCGGCGGTTTCTCTCTTTACGCGCGACGAGGAACTGATCGGCCTGGCGGCGCATGGCTTCCGCATCACGGTGCTGTTGTTCTGCATCGTCGGCCGTCAGATGGTGATCTCGAACTTTTTCCAGAGCATCGGTATGGCCAACAAGGCGATTTTCCTGTCGCTCTCCCGCCAGCTGATCTTCCTGCTGCCCTTCCTGGCCATCCTGCCGCTCTGGTTCGGCGCGGATGGCGTGTGGTTCAGCATGCCGGCCTCCGACCTGGCAGCCGTGGTGGTCTCGGAGATCATGCTGGCCGGACTCAAGAAAAACTTCCGGCGCGAGATGGCTGCCGCGGAAGCAGCCGGGAAAGTGGAAGAAGCACATGTCCCTGAGCCTATTGAAGTAACTGATACAATTTGACGCGATATGGCATCTCATCTGATTATTTCCATCGGACGGCAAATCGGCGCAGGCGGGCTGGGCCTGGCCCGGCGCCTGTCTGAAGAATTCGGCCTGAAGGTTTATGACAAGGAACTGCTGGTCGAAGTGGCCCGGGAAAGCGGGCTGGACGAGGCCTGCTTCGAGCAGCGCGACGAGCATTCCACGCGGGGCTTCCGCACGGCCCTGCAAGGCTTCCGGTCCCTGATCGGGAGCGCTTTGTACAACCGCGCCGGCACGAACACCGTGATGACGGAAGAGCAGCTCTTCAAGATCCAGAGCGAGGTCATGCAGAAGATCGCTGCGAAAGAAGATTGTATCATTGTGGGTCGCTGTGCGGACTACATCCTCCGTGAAGAGCCAAAGCTGGTGACGCTGTTCATCTGTGCGGATCTGGAGGACAGGGTACAGAATCTGATGCGGGTCGGCGGGAAGACCGAAGAGGAGGCACGCCGCTTCATCGAAGTGGGCGACCGCAAGCGCGCGGAATATTACAACTACTATACGTTCAAGAAATGGGGGGATTCTGCGAGCTACGACCTTTGCATCGACGCCTCGAAACTCGGCAACGACATCGAAAAAGTCGTGGATCTCATCAAATTCTACCTGAAACAACGCAACCTGATTTGACGTTATGGCCGACGAAAAGATCATCTTCTCGATGAACGGTGTGAGCAAGATCCTGCCACACAACAACAAAGTCATCCTCAAGGACATCTATCTCTCCTTCTTCTATGGCGCCAAGATAGGCATCATCGGCCTGAACGGGGCCGGCAAGTCGACGGTGATGAAAATCATCGCCGGCATCGAAACTCCGACGCACGGCGAAGTGGTCTTCGCCCCGGGCTACACCGTGGGCTACCTGGAGCAGGAACCGCAGCTCGACAACAGCAAGACCGTGCTCGAAGTGGTGCAGGAAGGTGTGCAGGAGGTGATGGACCTGCTCAAGGAATATGAGGAAGTGAACCTCAAGTTCATGGAACCGATGGACGACGACCAGATGAACGCGCTCATCGCCCGTCAGGGCGAGCTCACCGAGGCGATCGACCACGCTGGCGGCTGGGATATCGACGCGAAGCTTGAGCGTGCGATGGATGCGCTGCAGTGCCCCGACCCGGACGCGTCGGTGGCCACGCTCAGCGGCGGCGAACGCCGCCGCGTAGCTCTGTGCCGCCTGCTGCTCCGCGAGCCGGACGTGCTGCTCCTCGACGAGCCCACGAACCACCTCGATACAGAGTCGATTCAGTGGCTTGAGGCGCATCTGCAGCAGTACAAGGGTACGGTGATCGCCGTGACGCACGACCGCTATTTCCTTGACAACGTGGCGGGCTGGATTCTGGAACTCGACCGTGGCGAAGGTATTCCCTGGAAGGGCAACTATTCTTCCTGGCTGGAGCAGAAGAGCGCCCGGCTGGCGATGGAAGAGAAGCAGGAAAGCCGTCGCCGCAAGACCCTGGAACGCGAGCTGGAATGGGTGCGGATGGCCCCCAAGGCCCGCCAGGCCAAGGGCAAGGCCCGTCTGAACGCCTACGAGAAGATGCTCAACGAAGATACGAAGCAGAAAGAGGAAAAGCTGGAGATTTATATTCCCAACGGCCCGCGCCTGGGCAACAAGGTGATCGAGTGCAAGGGCGTCAGCAAGGCGTACGGCGACAAGGTGCTCTTCGAGAACCTCACGTTCTCGCTGCCGCCCGCCGGCATCGTGGGCGTCATCGGCCCGAACGGCGCCGGCAAGACCACGCTCTTCCGCCTGATCATGGGCTACGAACAGCCCGACGCCGGTACGTTCGAAGTGGGAGAGACCGTGAAGATTGCCTACGTCGACCAGCAGCACAAGCAGATCGACCCCGACCTGACGGTCTATGAGACGATTGCCGAGAACAGCGAATACGTGAAGCTGGGCAACCGGGAGGTGAATGCGCGGGCGTATATTTCGCGCTTCAACTTTGCCGGCGCCGACCAGGAGAAACTGTGCGGCGTGCTGTCCGGTGGCGAGCGCAACCGCCTGCACCTGGCCCTGACGCTCAAGGAGAACGCCAACGTGCTGCTCCTCGACGAGCCGACCAACGATGTGGATGTCAATACGATCCGAGCCCTCGAGGAAGGCCTCGAGAACTTCGCCGGCTGCGCGGTCGTGGTCTCCCATGACCGCTGGTTCCTCGACCGCATCGCCACCCACATTCTTGCCTTCGAAGGCGACTCCCAGGTCTATTTCTTCGAAGGTACCTACAGTGAGTACGAAGGCAACCGCAAGATGCGCCTCGGCAACACGGAACCCAAGCGATTTAAATACAAAAAGCTGAAAGACTGACGATTATGAGTTTCGAAACC
>Ga0310690_10004789_pt1 | contig 18891 bp, 14 predicted proteins | sample AusTroGonzalo_MG_2_FD_207661 | JGI IMG/M metagenome (GOLD analysis project Ga0310690, IMG submission 207661) | Bovine rumen microbial communities from tropical cattle in Woodstock, Queensland, Australia - Gonzalo_04 (v2) (version 2) | ecosystem: Host-associated > Mammals > Digestive system >...
TTTCTTTGATTATCAAACATATATCAACTACACACCAAATAGCAGATGGACTTTGGATATTATCGGCTATATCTCGGAGAATCACTACAATTTTAAACCTATAGACCGTGAGACATCGTTTGGTACGATGGAGGATGTAAAATCATTTAAGGTCTATTTTGACGGTCAAGAGAAGGACGTGTTCCGCACGCTCTTTGGCACCGCAACTATTACTCGAAGTTTTGGAGACTCTACAACTGTAAAATTCCTGACATCCGCCTTCCACACAAAGGAGAAGGAAACCTACGACATTATGGGACAATACTGGCTCGATGACACAGAATCGTCAGAACATCTTGGCGTAGGTACATATATGGAACACGCCCGTAATTACCTGACGGCCGACGTGGTCAGTTTTAAACTGATGGCCAATCACAAGACACAAAGGCACGATATAGAAGCCGGTGTCACCTACAAGACAGAGCACATTAGTGAACAAGCACGAGAATATGAAATGCGCGACTCCAGCGGCTACTCCATCCCTCACTCTGCCGAACGTCTCGACCTGATCTACACGCTCAGTTCTAAAAACGACGTAAAGAGTCATCGCATTGAAGCGTATGTCCAGGACACCTACCGGTTCGCCATCGGAGAAACCTTTTACACACTAAACTATGGTGCAAGATTATCCAACTGGTCATTCAACAAGGAAACAATTGTCTCGCCACGCGCCTCACTGGCCATTGTACCTGCTTTCAACCACGATTTAATCTTCCGTTTTGCCACAGGCCTCTATTATCAAGCGCCTTTTTACAAAGAAATGCGAGATACTGTGACAGAGAATGGTATCACAGTAGCCAAATTGAATGAGAAGATCAAGAGTCAACGCTCGTTGCAGTTCATTGCCGCAATGGACTATCGATTTAAGATGCTTGACCGCCCCTTCCGTTTTACGACAGAGGTCTATTACAAAGCACTTTCAAACCTCATCCCGTATAATATCCAGAACGTCAAAGTGACCTATTATGGTGAAAACCTGGCCTCAGGCTATACAACAGGTCTCGACCTGAAACTTTACGGCGAGTTTGTACCAGGTACCGATTCGTGGCTTACCTTCTCGCTGATGAAAGCACAAATGAAGATGAACGGGATAGTGTTCCCACAGCCTACTGACCAACGATGGGCCGTAAACCTGCATTTCACAGACTACTTCCCAGGAACTGATCGCTGGCGGATGACACTAAGACTGGCCTATGCCGACGGACTGCCCTTTGGTGCACCACACAGAGGCATCGAACGACAGAATTTCAGAGCCCCAGCTTACAAGCGCGCAGACATCGGAATGAATTTCCGTGCTATCAAAGACGGAAAAGGAATAAAGAACCTATGGTTGGGCATCGATTGCCTCAATCTGTTTGGGATCTCCAATGTCAACAGCTACTATTGGGTTACCGACGTCAATTCACGCCAATGGGCCGTGCCAAATTACCTAACAGGACGTCAAATTAACGGAAAAGTAACTATAGAACTTTAAATTATGTTAATTGTTTGATGATTTCTTGCATTTATAGATAGAAATCAAAAGAATTTGTATAAATTTGCAGCCAAACAATGAAACATTAAACAATAAAGCAATATGAAGTTCAAAAATCTATTCCTTTTCGCTGCATTCGTTATTATTGCGTCTTGTGGCAAATATGAATTTGATGCAACCCAGGTTAGTAAGGAAGTGGCAGCCCAGAATGCCAGAAATCAATTGGGTGTTGAGATTGACCCCAATCAGAACTGGAAACCCATCCGTAATGGAAGTGTGACCATTACAGCCAATGCCGATTTAGAGAACATCGTCCGTGTTGAGGTACTCACAGAGTCTCCATTCAACAATGAAGACGCTATGGTTCTCAACAGCATGGAATGCCAACCCGGACAGCAGGTAACACTCACCTATGAAGCACCAGACTATCTGACCCAGTTGATGGCGGCTTGTGTAAATGACAAAGGTGTGTATTATGTCAAGGTGTTCGATATTGACAGTCAAGCCGTTGATTTCAAAACGGCCAATGCTCCTACGCGTGCTTCAGAAGGTGGATTCCCCAATACAATTGTTCTCGGCAAAGGCACCAAATCGTTCAACGCTCTGCGTGCAGAGGAATCTCAGAATAACCAGTTTGGTATAAAAATCAACGATGGTAACAAAACTAGATGGTATACAGCCTGGAAAGACAATTCTTGGGCCAACGACATGCTTTGGGTACATAAAACTGTAGAAGGAGAAGGTGGATGGTATATACATCCCAAAAACAAAACGGTTATCTGTCGTGACATTACTGACCAAGGCGATTTGGCAACCCTTAAGGTCAACATTGAGACTTATCTCAAGAAATATGCAAATGGAACTAGTGGTGCAAAAGCCAACAATTGGAAAAGCACCATTCAAACTAATCCCAATTTCACCATCAACAATAATGAGTTGGTAAGTGATGGTAAACCCCTCGTCATCATCCCTATCCAGATGAACACGACTGAGGGTGGAAACAACTCCGTCTATTATTACTATTACAATCCAGCCAAAGCGCCCACAGAGAGTAATGCACTTGCCAATTATATCAAGAGCCTGCCCAAATTCAAGGCCCTCTGGGGTTATAATGACGCTACTTTTAAGAGAGAAAAGGAATATCTTCTTCCCTATTACGGTGACGAAATACCTGTTGAAGGCACTTGGGGAAGTCCCGTCATTCCGAAAGGCTACAAAATCGGATTCCTCAATTGTAAGAACAAAGGCAATAGCATATACAGCAATTCATGCGGATGTGTTTATGGCATAGGTGATCTGAATGTAGAAGTAAACCACCTGATTGGACACTTCAACAGTGCTATCGACAACAAATTGGCACAAGATGTTATTAGTAATGACAAAGGTGATACAGAAAAAGTATATGGAGGATCTGCTAACGGTATGGATTGGAATAGCCCCCGTATCGCCATATACAACGCAAATAATCGTTCCTATCTCTGTTTTGAGGACGGTTGCGACCTTACTTTCTGCGATATGATTGTAGAGATCGTGCAGGGAACCGAGATTATCCTTGAGACGGTAGCTCCAGATGTAGAACCCGCTATGTACACTATGTGCTTTGAGGACAGGCCTGAAACGGCAGATTATGATATGAATGACGTTGTCCTGACTGCTAAGCGTGAGTCCTCCACCAAAATAAAGTTGACGCTTGCAGCCTGTGGAGCTAAAGATAAAGTAGTCATACAAGGTGTGACAGGAAAAGGTGCTGATGCATTCAATGGAAAAGAGATTCACGAACTCTTGGGCTTGACAGACGAAAATCCTTTTGCCAACACCCAGATAGGTGGTAATACCTCAAAAGGTTTTTCAAAATCCATTATAGTTGATGCAAACACGACAATTGTAGACTTTTTGTCAAGTATATATATTGAGAATTACACGACCGGTAAAACGGTCAAGATGGCCGCAACAGGTGGAGATCCATACGTTATTATCGTTCCTATGAGATTCAACTATCCGAAGGAAGGGACCAGTATTAAAAAGGCCTATCCAGAATTCCTGAAATGGGCAGAAAACGCGGGAGCCAGCAAAGACTGGTACAGAAGCCTTGAGGGCGTTGACCGATTCCCCACCCTCTTCCTGAAGTAATAACAAGGTTAAAACAAACCGATAATCACCAAGATTGCCGCCCACATGGGTGGCAATCTTTATTTTAGTATAAAAAAAGCCTAAAAAAATAAAGGATTCGCCTTATTCTGCAGTTTATTGATTACCTTTGCACATATTTTATAAATATATACACTAATTTATTAAAGATATGAAGATTTCCCACATTGAGCATCTGGGCATCGCAGTCCAGAGCATTGAGGAAAGCCTGCCGTACTTCACTGAGGTACTAGGCTTGGAGTGTTATGCAACAGAAGTAGTTGAGGACCAGAAGGTAAAAACTGCCTTCCTGAAGTGTGGCGAGGTGAAGTTGGAGCTCCTGGAGCCGACATCACCCGAAAGCACCATCCAGAAGTGGCTCGACAAGGGTAACAAGGGTGTTCACCATGTGGCTTTCTGCGTAGAGGACGGTGTTGCCAAAGGTTTGGCAGAGGTATCTGAGAAGGGTGTACGCCTCATCGATGAGAAGCCCCGCAAGGGAGCAGAGGGTCTGAACATTGCCTTCCTGCATCCGAAATCTACCTGTGGTATTCTCACAGAACTCTGTGAGCATCCGGAATAATGAATTGTGAATCGTGAATAATTATATAAAGCAATGAGCAAACAATTAGAAAAGATCAAGCAATTGATTGAGAAGCGTGAACAAGCACGCCTCGGTGGTGGTGAGAAAGCCATCCAGAAACAGCACGAACGCGGTAAGTATACAGCCCGTGAACGCATTGAGATGCTGCTCGACGAAGGTTCGTTCGAGGAGTACGATATGTTCAAGGAGCACCGCTGCCACAACTTCGGTATGGAGAAGAAGCAGTTCCTTGGCGACGGTGTCGTAGCAGGTAGTGGTACCATCGAAGGCCGTCTGGTATTCATCTTCGCACAGGACTTCACCGTTCATGCCGGTTCTCTGTCAGAGACCATGAGCCAGAAGATCTGCAAAGTGATGGATATGGCCATGAAGATGGGAGCTCCCGTGATTGGTATCAACGACTCAGGTGGTGCCCGTATTCAGGAAGGTATCAACGCATTGGCTGGCTACGCAGAAATTTTCGAGCGTAATATCCTGGCATCTGGTGTGATTCCTCAGATTTCAGGTATCTTCGGTCCTTGTGCTGGTGGTGCTGTATACAGCCCTGCTCTTACAGACTTTACCCTGATGATGGAAGGTACATCTTATATGTTCCTGACAGGTCCGAAGGTGGTGAAGACTGTGACGGGTGAGGATATCGACCAGGAACACCTTGGCGGTGCCTCTGTACACGCTACGAAGTCGGGTGTAACACACTTCACTGCAAAGACCGAGGAAGAAGGTCTGCAGATGATCAAGATGCTGTTGAGCTATATCCCTTCAAACAATATGGAGGTGGCTCCCCGTCGTAAGTGCGACGATCCCATCAACCGTATGGAAGATACACTCAACGAGATCATCCCCGAGAATCCCAACGAGGCTTACGATATGTATAAAGTGATCGGTTCGATTACTGATAATGGCGAGTTCTTCGAGGTACAGCCTAAGTTCGCCAAGAACATCATCGTAGGTTTTGCCCGTTTCAACGGCCAGAGCGTAGGTATCGTTGCAAACCAGCCTTCTTGCTACGCTGGTGTGCTCGACGTGAACGCTTCTCGTAAGGGTGCCCGTTTCGTTCGCTTCTGCGACGCTTTCAATATTCCTATCGTATCACTCGTTGACGTTCCTGGATTCCTGCCAGGTACAGGTCAGGAGTACAATGCCGTCATCCTGCACGGCGCCCAGTTGCTCTATGCCTACGGAGAGGCTACTGTACCCAAGATCACCGTTACCCTGCGTAAGTCGTATGGTGGTTCACACATCGTGATGGGCTCCAAGCAGCTCCATACCGACCTGAACTACGCATGGCCCTCAGCCGAGATCGCTGTGATGGGTGCCTCGGGTGCCGCCGCAGTGCTCTACGCCAAGGAGGCCAAGGCCAAGAAGGAAGCCGGTGAAGACGTTAAGGCCTTCATTGCTGAGAAGGAGGACGAGTACAACGAGCTCTTCGCTAATCCGTATCAGGCCGCTAAGTACGGCTATATCGATGATGTGATTGAGCCTCGCAACACCCGTTTCCGCATCTGTCGCGGTCTGGCCCAGCTTGCTACCAAGCGTGACGCCCTGCCCGCCAAGAAGCACGGTAACATTCCTATGTAGTTTATTGTTTACAGTTTATAGTTTATAGAATGAACAACGAAGTATATGCAGCCATTGCCCTCGCCCTGCATGAGCACCTGGGCAATAACGTTCACGACCGCGAGCCAGGCATTATCACCATTAATGCCCACACGACTCAGTGGAACGGCTACGCGCTGTCGTTTACACCACAACCCTAAAAACTTTGAAGGTTATGAATGAATATAAGTATACAATCAACGGCAACAAGTACGAGGTGGTTATCAGCGATATTACTGACAACATCGCCACACTGACCGTTAATGGTGAACAATATACCGTAGAAATGGAGAAGCAGGCTGAGCCTGAGAAGCCCAAACCCGTTGTACGCAAGGCCTCAGACGATGCCAACGAGAGCAGTTCTCCCGCATCTTCCGGTTCTGCTAGTGGCACAGCTATCAAGGCTCCGCTACCTGGTGTGATCACAGAGATTTGTGTAACCGAAGGTCAGGAGGTTACAGCAGGCGACACTGTCGTCGTGCTCGAAGCCATGAAGATGGCCAATGCCTTGCAGGCTGAAAAGTCTGGCAAGATTTCCGCCATCGTTGTAAAGGTTGGTCAGAGCGTGATGGAAGACGAGGCTCTCGTCTACATCGAGTAATGATTCACATACACTAAACAAAGAATCCCCAGTCTCACCTATAGAGTCTGGGGATTTTTAGTATGATACTAAAGGTCGTCTAGTATGACACTAGAGGGTGTTTAGTGTCGGCATTTGTCAAGCCACTCTTTGAGAGCATAGCGAGGGACGCCCCGTTTGATGGCCGCATTTAGTTCTTCTCGAGCTTCATCCATACGGTATTGGGCGATCAGGATATCAGCCTTTGAAACGACATAGCCTGACTGAAGAGGTTTGCGACGGATTGCCTCATCCCAGTCATAAAGGGCTAAATCATATTGTTTCAGCTCCGTCTCAAAGGCGGCACGCGCAGCATAAGCATCAGCAGAATCAGGGAACATCTGTACCAGACGGTTTAACTCGTCTATGGTATCCGTCTTACGTCCCATTTTCTGCAAGACATGCGCCAATCCCAAACGAGCCTCGAAATGCGTAGGCTGCAAACGCAAGAAGGCCTCATAGTCGACACGCGCCAGATCATAATGATGCTGCTGAGTGTGAATATAGGCACGGAAAAAGAGAGCTGCGAGATTCTTTTCGTCGGCATGAAGTATCTTACCATACTCAGCAAGCGCATATTCCCATTGCTCAAGATTGATATTAGCCTCAGCCTTCAGAAGATGTAAATTGAGGTTCTGAGGATCTTTGGCAATCTGGGCATTCAACACCTCAAGTGAGTCACGCCATTGCTGACGTGTCTGAGCCTGAAGGGAAGTCAATGAGAACAGAAGGGCCGTTCCTATCAATATATACCTACGCATGCTTGATATAATTTACAATCCATTCGCCTACTTCACGGGTGCCATAGTGAGCCCCACCCTCCACCTGAATCTCAGGCGTACGGACATTGGCATTAAGCGAAGCATTAACAGCCTCACGAATCAAGGAGCCTTCCTGGTTGAGTCCGAAATGCTCCAACAACATGGCAGCAGACAGAATCTGAGCCAGGGGATTTGCCAAGTTCTGTCCAGCAGCCTGCGGCCAGGAGCCATGAACGGGCTCAAAGAGCGGTGTATGCTCACCTAAGGATGCTGATGGCTGAAGTCCCATCGAACCTGTGATACAGGCCGTCTCGTCGGTAAGGATATCGCCAAAGGTGTTCTCCGTCACAATGACATCGAAGAAACGCGGTTCCGTAAGCACACGCATCGAAGCATTGTCGATAAACATATAGTCGGTCTTTACCTCTGGATAAAGCGGTTCTATTTCCTTCGCAATCTGACGCCACAGACGGGAAGAGGCCAGGATATTGGCCTTATCGACTACCGTCAGATGCTTACGACGTTGCATCGCCATCTCGAAACCCAGTTTTACGATACGTTCAATCTCAGGACGGGTGTAGATATCCGTATCGTAGGCTTTGTCATTATCCTGATATTTCTCACCAAAGTACATGCCACCCGTCAGTTCACGCAGCACCACGAAATCTGCTCCACGAATCAGTTCATCCTTCAGAGGCGACTTGTGAAGCAGGCAATCGAAAGTAGCCACAGGACGCACATTGGCATACAGGCCAAGTTTCTTACGCATAGCCAGCAAGCCTATCTCAGGACGCACCTTCGCTGTAGGATCATGATCATACTTCAGGTCGCCCACAGCAGCAAAAAGCACAGCATCCGCCTGCATACAGACCTCATGAGTCGTATCAGGATAAGGGTCTCCCACCTCATCGATAGCATGAGCGCCACAGATGGCTTCCTGATAGCAGAACTCATGTCCGAACTTTGCTGCGATGGCATCCAGCACAGCCACACCTTGTTTCATAATCTCCGGACCAATACCGTCGCCCGAAAGAATGGCGATATTCAGTTTCATAATTCTTTATTATATTCGTTTTCAATAATGTTCAACATTTTAAAGGTAGCCTTAATGGCGGCTTCAGTCTGGTCAGCATCAAGACCACGGGTACGGAACAGCCGACCATTATCATTCCAGGTAATGACGGTCTGTACTAAAGCGTCTGTACGTCCACCTGGTGGTATGGTAACGGCATAGTTGGCCAGAATCGGGAAGGTACGATCCAGATACTTCTTATAGATGTACCGCAATGACTTCACGAAAGCATCATACTGACCATCACCCGTAGCACTGGCCTCATACTGCTGACCATTGATCTCAATCTTGATATTTGCACCAGGTTTCAGACCATAGGCCGTAGAAACAATATAACTGACGAGTTTCACTTTGTCTTCAGGCGCATCATGTTTGAGCACATCACTCACAATGAAGGGCAGATCCTCCTGTGTCACCCGTTCCTTTTTGTCGCCAAGTTCTGTAATGCGTTGCGTGACCCTACGAGTTTGCTCCGGCGTCAATTCAAGGCCTAACTCTTCAAGATTCTTCGCTATGTTGGCCTTGCCGCTATTCTTGCCCAAGGCATATTCACGCTTACGTCCGAAACGCTCTGGTACGAGGTCATTCTGATAGAGATTATTCTTTTTGTCACCATCGGCATGGACACCAGCCACCTGTGTGAAGACATTATCACCGATAATCGGCTGGTTGGGGGCTACAGCAATGCCGCTATAACTCTCTACCAATCGCGAGATATCATTCAGTTTATTCTCATTGATGTTCGTCTTCGCATGAAACTGATCCTTCAGAATCACCTGCACGCTCGACAACGGTGCATTGCCACAACGCTCACCTAAACCGTTTACCGTAACATGCAGTCCCTTGGCACCACTTAGCACAGCTGCCAACGAATTCGACACGGCAAGGTCATAATCATTATGCGCGTGGAAATCGAAATGGGTATCAGGATAGCGTTTGATCATTTTTCGGAAATACTCAATACACTGGAGGGGATTCATGATTCCCAACGTATCAGGCAACATAAACCGTCGGATACCACTGTCACAAAGCTTATTCATAAGATGATAGACATACGAAGGCGAATCCTTCATACCATTCGACCAATCCTCCAAATACAGATTAACGGTGACACCTTTGCTACGGGCATATTTTACCACCTTGAGGATATCCTCGATATGTTCGTCAGGCGTCTTCTGGAGTTGCTGGGTGCAATGCTTCAGTGAGCCTTTCACCAGTAGATTCAATGTCTTACATCCACACTCAAGTATCCAGTCTACACTCTGACCGTCATCCACGAAGCCAAGGACCTCTACCCTATTCAACTTATCTATCTTCTCCGCATAACGACAGATCATCTGAACCGCCTCTTTGTCACCCTCTGAGACACGTGCTGATGCAACCTCAATACGATCCACATTCAAATCGTGAAGCAACATACGTGCCATCATGAGTTTCTCATGTGGCAGAAAAGAGACGCCACTAGTCTGCTCACCATCTCGCAGCGTAGAATCCAGGATTTCTACAAAGGGTTGGATACGCTTGTAATTATTTACTTTCTCTGCTGTTCCCATGTGATTGTCTTATCTTGATTCTGAACCAAAAAATCAATATCATCGAGACCATTGATCAAACAATGCTTCTTATAGGCATTGATCTCAAATGACTCACTATGCCCCGTTGAGAGATTCGTAACTAGCTGATTAGGCAGATCAACCTTTACCTGGGTCTTCGGATTACGCTGAATACTCTGAAAGAGTTCTGCAAGGAAAGCCTCGCTCACCTGTACAGGCAGCACAAAATTATTCAGTTCATTATTCTTATGAATATCCGCAAAGAAACTACTGATAACCACTCTGAAGCCATAACCGGCGATCGCCCATGCGGCATGCTCACGTGAGGAGCCCGAACCGAAGTTCTTACCTGCCACAAGGATACATCCTGAGTATTTGGAATCATTCAGCACAAAATCCTGATTAGGAGTCCCATCTGCATGATATCGCCAATCACGAAAGAGGTTATCACCAAAGAATTGCTCCTCACGCGTCGTTGCCTTAAGGAAACGGGCTGGAATAATCTGATCTGTATCCACATTCTCAAGCGGAAGCGGTACACACGTTGATGTTATGATGTCAAATTTCTGTTTCATAATAATTCTCTTGGATCAGTGATTACACCTGTAACAGCAGCGGCTGCAGCGACTAAAGGCGATGCCAATATAGTACGTGCGCCAGGGCCTTGACGCCCCTCAAAATTACGATTAGAAGTAGAGACCGAGAGTTTACCTGCTGGAATTTTATCGTCGTTCATCGCCAAACAGGCAGAACAACCTGGCTGACGAATCTCAAAACCAGCATCTACAAGGATCGAATCGAGGCCTTCCTCACGAATCTGACGATCGACAGCCCATGAGCCCGGTACCAACCAAGCGATGACATTTTGAGCTTTCCTTCGCCCCTTCACAATCGAGGCAAAGGCACGGAAATCCTCAATACGACCATTAGTACAAGCCCCCAGAAACACATAGTCGACTTTCACACCTAGCAGCTTTTGGCCAGCCTGAAAACCCATATAGCTAAGGGCTTTCTCAAAACCAGCCCCACCTTCATTTGGAATCGCCTCAGTAATGCCAATACCCATACCAGGATTCGTACCGTATGTGATACGAGGTTCAATGTCAGCGGCATCAAAAACATATTCCTTATCGAAGACAGCATCATCGCCGCTCTTCAAAGTCTTCCATTCTGTCACTGCCGTCTCCCATGCCTCACCCTTCGGAGCAAATTCTTTTCCTTTGATATAATTAAAGGTTATCTCATCAGGTGCAATAAGACCACCCCTTGCCCCCATCTCTATCGAGAGATTGCAGAGTGTGAGGCGACCTTCCATTGACATCGCTTTCACCACATCGCCAGCATACTCCACAAAATAACCTGTAGCTCCCGACGTTGACAATTGGGCCATGAGATAAAGTGCGACATCCTTAGCAGTTACGCCCTTACCTAATGATCCGTTGATACTGATACGCATCGACTTAGGCTTCTGTTGGAGAATACATTGTGAAGCCATCACCATCTCCACTTCTGAGGTACCGATGCCAAAAGCCACAGCCCCCATAGCGCCATGTGTAGAAGTATGCGAGTCGCCACACACAATCGTCATACCTGGCAAACTCAATCCTTTCTCAGGGCCAACCACGTGGATAATACCGTTATCCGGTGACATCATACCATAATGTGTCAATCCGAAATCGGCAGCATTCTTGGCCAACATATCCACCTGATTCTTCGATACCGGATCTTCAATGGGTTTATCCTGATCATGGGTCGGCGTATTATGATCTGGCATACAGAAGATTTGTTGGGGACGGAAACACTTCAATCCTCTTGCCCTCATACCTTCAAAAGCCTGTGGCGAGGTCACCTCATGACAATAAAGTCTGTCAATATATAATTGCGTGGGACCATCCTCTATCTGTTGGACCACATGTTTGTCCCATATCTTGTCAAACAGCGTATTCATTCGTCTGCTTTTTTAAACTTGTTGATACAATCAATATAGGCTTCCACAGAGGCCGTCACGATGTCTGTGTCGGCACCGAAACCGTAATAGAGGCTGCCATCATACTCCACCTGCATGTGCACCTTACCCACATCGTCAGAGCCCTTAGAGATAGCTTGAATGGTAAACTCCTTCAACGTCATCTGCTTCATGATAATCTTCTTCAGTGCCTTGATGGCAGCATCCACAGGACCATTACCCGAGGCTGCAGCCTCAAATTTCTGTCCGGAGATATCGAGTCCGATAGAAGCAACACTCTTCACGCCCTTACCGGTTGTCACCTGCAGGAAGTCGAGCTTCACGGCATGAGCCTCAGCTGTATCAGCACCCGCCAACATCAGCACGTCAGCATCACTCACCTCTTTCTTCTGATCTGCCAGTTGCAGGAATTTCTCATAGATCTTGTCGAGTTTCTGCTCTTCCAAATCCACGCCATTCATGTGCAGACGATGCTTCAGGGCAGCTCTGCCGCTACGAGCTGTCAACAGGATGCTGTTATCATCGATACCGACATCCTTTGGATCCATAATCTCATAGGTATGCACATTCTTCAACACACCATCCTGATGAATACCGCTCGAATGCGCAAAGGCATTGCGCCCGACGATGGCCTTATTCGGCTGGACGGGCATATTCATCAGCGAGGATACCATACGTGAGATGGGATAAATCTTCGTGGTGTTGATATTCGTATCGATTTCAAGGTTCTTATGGCATTTCAGAATCATCGCTATTTCTTCCAAAGACGTATTACCAGCCCGTTCTCCGATGCCGTTAATGGTCACCTCCACCTGTCGTGCACCTGCCATCACACCGCTGAAGGTATTGGCCGTCGCCAATCCCAAGTCATTATGACAATGTGTAGAGATAATAGCCTTATCAATGCCGTCGACATGTTCCTTCAGATATTTGATCTTCTCGAAGTATTCCTGAGGCAGACAGTAGCCCGTCGTATCAGGGATATTCACCACTGTGGCACCTGCCTTGATGACAGCCTCTACCACCTGAGCCAGATATTCATTATCCGTACGACCGGCATCCTCGCAATAAAACTCCACATCGTCGACATAACGCTTGGCATACTTGGTAGCTGCCACCGCCTGCTCCAGGATCTTCTCGCGGGTAGAGTTGAATTTAAATTGAATATGTTCGTCACTAGTGCCGATACCGGTATGGATACGCTTGTGCTTGGCGTATTTCAAAGCTTCAAAAGCCACGTCGATATCGCGCTCAACCGCACGGGTCAACGCACAGATAACAGGCCATGTCACCGCCTTTGAAATCTCAATGACGGAGTTGAAGTCACCTGGACTACTAATGGGGAATCCCGCTTCAATCACATCCACGCCGAGTTGCTCCAGCGCCTTGGCCACCTGGATCTTCTCTACAGTGTTTAACTGGCAACCGGGCACCTGCTCTCCGTCGCGGAGTGTCGTGTCGAAAATGTAAAGTCTGTCGTTCATTTTTGTTTTTATTTATTATGATCTTTTTGTTTATTTGCCTGAAATCAAAAAAGCCTTTCACACTCGGAAGTGAGAAAGGCTCTATATCATTTCGTATCGTATACCTAATTTATATATACACCCAAATCACTTCCGACTACGCCTTGCAGTCGAATAATAATAATGGTGCTAATTAGGTTGAGATTCAACATCTTTTTTCTTCTTTTATTTAATTTCGGCTGCAAATTTATAACTTAATTTTGAAACCAACAAACATTTTGTCGTTTTTTTGCTGATAAAAGTATCAAATTTACACTTTTTACTCTAAATCATACACTCCACTGGGCATTTTCCGCTTCAAAACTTCCAGTTCAATATCCTTCCCAGGAATGATACCATAACTGCGCAGAATAGCCTCTACCGTCTTGCGCGCCAGCTCTGGGTGATTGTTCTCCTCACTCAGATGGCACAACCAGACATGCTTCAGGCGTTCCGTCATATTCTCTGCCAAAACCTGGGCACAATCCTTATTCGACAAATGACCATTAGGACTGATAATCCTGTCTTTCAGATATTTGGGATAAGGACCGCCCTGCAACATCTCCACATCATGGTTTGCCTCGATTACCAGATAATTAGCCTCAGCGATGAATGCCTTCATCTCCTCCGTCACACTGCCGGCATCCGTCATAATGACAAAGACAACATGATCGACCTCAATTTTATAACCCACATTCTCACTGGCATCATGAGGAACGGCAAAGGGAGTAACCAAGAAATCACCCAGCCTGACGGTAGTACCCGGCTCAAGAAACATTTTCAGTTCTTTCGGCAATTTCTTCTGTACACAATAATTATGCTCTATACCCACATGAACTTTCTCTGTGGCATAGATGGGCACCTGGTAATCATGGCTAAAGGCACCGACCGACTTGATGTGGTCTGCGTGATCATGCGTAATCAGGATTCTCCGCACCGAACTGAGACTGATGCCATAATCCCTTGCATGCTTCTTGAGCGTTCTTAAGCCAACTCCTATATCTATAAATAACCCGTCAGTTGCGGTACCGAGATAATAGCAATTACCACTACTACCGCTCCCGAACGATATAAATTTCAGCATTTTAGTTTATATTTTGTGCAAAAGTACACAAAAAAGACTGTACGACCAAAGAATTATACATTTTTAATGTTTCAGAACGGCAGACCTACGGCGAAATGGAAAGCGAAGTCACGACCCAGTCGTGGGTGGAGGATGGCATAATGCTCTTCCTCTTCTGTTTTATACGCCGGATTCACAGCCTTCATACCCAGATCAAAGCGCATGATGAAATAATCAAAATTCAGACGGAGGCCCAATCCATAGCTCACCGCCAAGTCGCTGAGGATATTCTGAAGCTTGAACTGGCCTCCAGGCTGCTGTTCGTAATCACGAATCGTCCAGATGTTTCCCGCATCCACAAACAAGGCACCACCGAACTTCCAGAACAGATGTGTACGGTATTCCAGATTCAAATCCAGTTTCATGTCACCCGTTTGTGTGATGAAATTAATATTGCCGTCACGTCCTTTATAGCGTCCAGGACCCAGACTTCTGACGCTCCATCCTCGCACACTGTTGGCACCGCCTGAGAAATAGCGCTTCTCAAACGGCAATACCGTACTGTTACCGTAAGGATAGGCAATGCCCAGACCACAGTGGAACACAAGCTGGTCCTCATAGTTCGGCAGCAGGTTACAGGTGAAATCCACATCACCTTTCACATATTGGGCATAAGCGATGTTAAACACGCGATACTGTCCTTTCCCATCCTTCTCAGCATGAAACAGTCCGCTGCCCAGGTTAAGCAGGTTACCCGCCGTTTCCAGATTTGTCTTGACAGCCACAACACTATTATTGTAACTAAAGCCAAAACCTGTCTTCATAATAAACAAGTCCTCGTAGTTATACCTGAGGATGACATTATAGTTACTGTTATCCTCCAGATACTCGTTCTTGAAGGTCTCACTGACCCAGGGCATGAAGATGTAGTTCAGATCGAGGAGATCCAACTGATACTGGTCAAAACGTGCCTGAGGCTTCCAACGGTAACGCCAGCCAGCAGAAAGCACGCGACGATGAAACTCCGGACGGTTCTGAGTATCGAAAAGTAATGACACTTCACTCGTGGCGATCGTCCTCCGACGCATATCACGACTCAGGAAAGGCATGATAAAACGCGGAAAAGTCAGACGGCTCTCAACGCTATATTCCACGTAGTCCTGATTGCGGTAGCCCTCCAGACCGCGAATCGCCTCATAGGCACCACGTAGCTGCACACTGAACGTTTCTGAGCCACGGAAGAGGTTCCGATTCTGATAGGTCAGCGAGGCAGCGGCACCAAGGTCTCCTGCCGTATTGGTACCTTCCGGCTGAAAACTGAGCGTCGAGGGCTTATTGGTCTGCACCTCCACATCCATATCGAGCTGGGCAGAATCAGGCACCATCTGGAAATTGATATTGGTATAGCGCACTGCTCCCAAACGACCAAAGTGGTTATAGGTATTCTGAAGTCCTTCTGCCGAATAGGGCTGTCCTTCTGTCAGCATGGTGTTCTCGCGCAGCACACGGTCGCGAAGATGAATCACGGAATCCTGCGCGTCACCACTGGAATAGTTGATGTGCCTGACAGTATAAAGTGTATGCAGCGTGTCCTTGATGTTACTCGTACGATAGGGGCTTAACTGGAGAGTCAGATCCACCTGACGGGATGCCTGAACGGAATCTGCCTGATAAGAGATAAACTCCTTGTGGAAACGGAAATAGCCTTTATTCTGCAAGAAAGAGGTCAGTTTGGAACGTTCTTCGTTGAGGGCATTCACATTAAACGTCATGCCCTCATGAAGCCCGCGTCGGAAACTCTTCATCACATCTGCTATCACACTGTCCTGAATATCATACTGCAGATTCCTGATGTAATAGTGACTACCGGGATGAAGCACATAATAGGCGTTGAGCTTCTTGCCCTTAAGGTTCGTAAACAACTCCACTTGTGCATCCAGATAACCAAGATTACGAAGGGCCAACTGCAATTCCTCACACGTCTTACGAGCCTGCAGCGAATCAAAAAGCACAGGGGCCTCACCAATAGCATGAAGGGTTCGGTTAATCCAGCGCGTGCTGTCTTTTCCTGCTAGTTGGTAAATTCCCAAAGGTATCTTTGCCAAAGAGAACCAACGGGTATTGCCTTTCTGTCGCACATAGCTCTTCAGCAGCGATGTATTGATATCCTTATATTTCCCATCAGCCACTACCGACACGCGGTCCAGCATAACCTCACCTTCCGTGATGTCACGCGAAGTCGAACATGCACAGAAAAGCATGAATAGGGGAACGATGGCCAACAGGCCTATTTGGTGTCTTGACATCAATATCTCTCGAATTTGTTTGCAAAGATAGAAATAAATATTTATCTTTGCAAACAAAAAGCGAAATGATTAGCAAAAATCAGATAAAATATATCCGCCAGCTGGAACTGAAAAAGTTCCGCAAGCGTGAAAACTGTTTCGTGGCAGAAGGGCCAAAAGTCGTCGGGGACCTGATGAAACGATACCAACCCAAGGCCATTTTTGCTACCGACGAGTGGCATCCCTCTTCGATGCCCGACGCCACCGTCCTCACAAGAATCACCGACGATGAACTCCGTCGTATCAGCTTCCTCCAGGCTCCCCAACAGGTGCTCGCCATCTTCCCCATCCCAGAGGGAATGAAAAGTGAAGGCGTGAAAAGCGGGAAGTTGTCGCTCGCACTTGATGGCATTCAGGACCCTGGTAACCTCGGTACCATCATCCGCATTGCAGACTGGTTTGGGATCGATACCATCTATTGCAGCGAGGATACGGCCGACGCCTATAACCCCAAGGTTGTACAAGCCACGATGGGAAGTCTTGCACACGTACACATTATCTATTGCAACCTGCTGCAACTCTTCCAGTCGCTCCCCCCATCCTACCCTGTCTATGGCACGCTGCTCGATGGCAACGATATCTACCAACAGTCTCTGTCACAGGAGGGTATCATCGTGATGGGCAATGAGGGCAACGGCATTTCCGAAGCGGTCCGTGAGCGCGTCACCCATAGACTGCTCATCCCCAACTTCCACCAAGGTGACAGTGCTGAGAGCCTCAACGTTGCCATTGCCACCGCTATCACCTGTTCGGAGTTCAGACGAAGAGGCACAAAATGAAAAGAGACCTATCTTCTCAGACAAGCCCCTTCGCTAAAAATGGAAAATGATAAATATAGATTAAAATTACTAGTTATCGCTTGCAAATGTAAGCATTATCAGATAAAATTCCAAATTATTCCCCAAAAATGACGTTATGAAAGGTCATTTTTGTCATATTAGAACAGTTTAAGTTCTTTATAGATACGTTGTACGGGCAATCCCATCACATTGAAATAGCTTCCATTCAGACTTGTGACGCCAATGTAACCTATCCATTCCTGGATGCCATAGGCACCGGCCTTGTCCATCGGCTGATACTTTTCAACATAATAGGATATCTCGTCTTCTGTCAGTTCCTTGAAAGACACATCTGTCTTCACCGCGAAACTACGCTGACGCTGACGCGTCATCAGACAAACGCCTGTAATCACCTGATGGGTTTTCCCGCTTAACGCACGCAGCATCCGTTTGGCATCCTCTGCATCGACGGGTTTGCCAAGCACCTCATCGCCCAAGACCACGACGGTATCAGCCGTAATAATCAGATCATGCTCAGTCATCAGATCCTTATAGGCAGCCGCTTTCTCTGTGGCGATATAAACCGGAATGTCGGATGTTTCAAGATTCGCCGGATAGTTCTCCTCGATATCTGGCAACACCTTCACCTCAAAGTCGAGATCCAATCCGGCGAGCAGTTGTCGACGGCGGGGGGAATTACTGGCAAGGATGATATGATAATTCTCTAGCATAGCCGTTTGGTTTACCACCCGAAGGCTTTCTCGTCCATCACCCATTTGCCCTGGGCCCTGAGCGTCTGCTCTATCACATCACGCCCACAGCCATGACCACCGATGCAATGGCTTACATAGACACTGGCTTCTTTGATTTCAGGACAGGCATCCTTGGGACATACCGGACAGCCCACCCGACGCATGACCTGCAAATCGGGGATGTCGTCACCCATATACATCACTTCCTCATCAGTGAGACCGTATTGTTCCAGGAAGGCATCATAGGCCTTGATCTTCACGGCACAGCCTACGTAGATATCCTCAACGCCCAACCCCTCATAACGTCGGCAGATGCTCGACACATTAGCCCCCGTCATAATGGCGATACGGAGTCCGAGTTTCATAGCCAGCTGAATCGCATAGCCGTCCTTGATATTCACCGTCCGCAGGGGCACGCCATCTGATGACAGCGTGATGGTCTCCGCACTCAGCACACCATCGATGTCGAAGATGATGGCCTTGATTTTCTTCAGGTCGTAATTAATCATGGCGATATTTGTTCAGATGCACATTCTCCCATTTCAGTTTATCCTCGTTCTGCGGTTTCCGCTCATCGGCCTTATGTCCCACGGCGAGGATACAGAGACAGTTCAGATTCTCAGGAATATCGAGCACGCC
>Ga0310690_10004790_pt1 | contig 18885 bp, 12 predicted proteins | sample AusTroGonzalo_MG_2_FD_207661 | JGI IMG/M metagenome (GOLD analysis project Ga0310690, IMG submission 207661) | Bovine rumen microbial communities from tropical cattle in Woodstock, Queensland, Australia - Gonzalo_04 (v2) (version 2) | ecosystem: Host-associated > Mammals > Digestive system >...
AGCGACAAACGGGCTCGCTGGGGCTGGTTCACTATGGCCATTTCGCCCAGCCTGTTCACTGCTAAGTGGTGAGATGTGGAGTGTGGAGTGTGATGTGTGGAGTGTGGAGTGTGAAGTGTGGAGTGTGGAGTGTGAAGTGTGGAGTGTGGAGTGTGGAGTGTGAAATCGTAAAATCGTGAAATAGTCAAATCGTCAAATTATATGAAGAATTCTTTTTCATCAAAAATTGGAGTATTATTGGCCGCCGCTGGCAGTGCCGTTGGTCTGGGTAGTATCTGGAAATTCCCTTATATCGTAGGAGAAAACGGCGGTGGCGCGTTCATCATCCTTTACATCGTCTGTTCCATGATTTTCGGATTGCCCTTGGTGATGAACGAGTTTTTGGTTGGCAAACTGTCGGGCAAGAGTGCCTATGGAGCCTTCCGAGCGTTGAGCGGCTCAGGCCGCTGGCAGTGGTTTGCATGGCTGACGATGGTGTCGGTGATGCTACTGATGAGTTTCTATTTCGTTGTCACGGGCTGGTGCTTCTTCTATCTGGTAGAAGCGGCATCGAACACCTTTGCCAACATGGATTCGCAAGCGCTGATGACTTATTTCAGAACATTCGAACGCCATGCTCCTCTGATGACGATTTATGCCATTATCGCTATTGTCTTGACAGCATCGGTCTTGTGGTTCGACGTCAATAAGGGCATTGAGCGACTGAGCAAGATTCTCATGCCGCTGTTGTTCCTGATGCTCATCTTGATGGCTTTCCACATGGTATTCCTCGACGGTGGCATCACTGGACTGCGCTTCCTGTTTGAGCCCGACTTCTCGAAACTCACGCCGAAAGTCATCTTGGAGGCAGTCGGACTGAGTTTCTTCACGTTGTCGCTGGGCATCGGCGCCCTCATCACCTACGGCGGCTATATGCCCAAAGAGCAGAATGTCACCACCACCTCGATCCAAATGATCGTGCTCGTCATCGTTGTGTCGTTGCTGTCGGGAATGATTGTATTTCCCGCCGTGTTCGCCTACGGATTCAGCCCCACGGAAGGACCCGAACTGACGTTCGTCACGCTGCCGGCGGTGTTCCAACACATGTTCAGCCCGACCCTGACCAGCGTTTCATTCTTCGCCCTGATGTGTGTAGCCGCCCTCACCTCGACCATTTCGATGATGGAGGTGATTGTCGCCTTTGTCTGCGAAGCAACGGCCGAAACCAAGCGACCGCTCAACAGACACCAGAGCGTGATACTCGTCGCTGCGATACAAATCGTCACCAACACGCTGTGCATCCTGTCGATGACGGGCACTGTCAGTTGGCTCACGGTGATGGGCAACAACTTCTTCGACGCCGCCAACGACCTTGTCACCGACGTCTTAATACCGATTGGCGCGCTGGGCATGGCCGTCTTCACCGGATGGTTTGTACCCAAGGCAAGGTATCAGGGCTCACGCGTCGCCTCTTTCATCTATCTGGTGATTCTGCGCTGGCTCGTACCCATTGCGCTCATCATCATTTTCCTCAATTCAGCCAAGATTATTTAATCGATCAATAACTTAAAACCATTTGAACGATGAAAACTGCACCATTATCCAAAGTACAATATGGCATCTACGCCGAGTGCATCGCACATCAAGGTGAGATTTGCTATAACCTTCCCTATCTTTTCGTGCTCGATGGCAGTCTGGACGAAGAAAAACTCAAGAATGCCATTGAAACCGTCGTTGCTGCCCACCCCACCCTCTTCACACGCATCGGAGTGAACGAACAGGGCGACCCAATTCAGACCCTCGACGAGAGCGAGTCATTCACCTTGACCGTCGAACATGAACCGACGGACATCGAGGCCGAAAAAGCACGGTTCATCAAGCCGTTCGACCTCACCAAAGACCGATTGTTCCGCATCCGTCTGCTGAAAGATGCCGAGCATTTTCATCTCCTGCTCGACATCCACCACATCATTTGCGACGGTGTTTCGATGGAAGTGATTCTGGCCGACATCGACGCCGCCTACAACGGCAAGACGCTCGAACCCGAAGCCATGACCATGCAGGAACTGGCTCTTGCAGAAGCCGACATGCGCCAAACACCTGTTTTCGAGGAGAGCAAACAATGGTTCGCCCAGAATTTCGACTGTGGCGACACCTTCACCCAACTCATTCCCGACCTCGAAGGAACGGAACGCGCCGAAGGCTCGCTGGTTCGACCGCTCAGCATCGACCAAAAGAAAGTGGAAGCCTTCTGCAAGGCCAACAACATCTACAAAAACACCCTTTTCACGGCGGCATACGCCTATCTCCTGGCGAAGTTCAACAACGAGCAGGAAGCGCTGTTCACGACGGTTTACAACGGTCGAACAGAACCGAAATTCCAACATTCCATTGGCATGACGGTGAAAACGCTGCCCGTTTATGCCAAATTCACCGACGAAACCACCGTGCTCGACTTCCTGAAAGCCCGTCAAGAGCAAATGACAGGTTGTCGCGAACACGACATCTATTCCTACACGGACCTGATGGGCGACCTCAACCTGCAAAGCAACTCCATGTTTGCATGGCGGGGCGAGATGCTGGGCGTCACCCAAATGATGGGCAAGCCCGTGCAGACGATACAACTCACCAACTTCACGCTGGAAATGTCGCTTTGCATGATGGCCTATTCCGTCGGCAACCAATACCATCTCAGGGCAGAATACAACGCCGGCGAATACTCCGAGGCACTCATCAGCCAGTTCATGGAGAGTTACGAGGCGACTTTGGAGGGTTTGCTCACCCAAACCAACCTGCGCGACATCGACTTCACGACGGCATCGCAAATGGAACTGCTCGACAGTTTCAACCAGACAGACAAGTCCTACGACGACACGCAAACCATCGTGTCGCTGTTCCGTCAGCAGGCCAAGGCTACGCCAGAGAACATCGCCGTGGTCTTTAAGGACAAGAAATATACCTACGCCGAGGTCGATAAAATCAGCGACCGCATCGCAAACCACATTGTTGCCAAGGGATTGGGAAATGAAGATGTCGTTTCCGTGCTGATTCCCCGCTGCGAGTGGATGGCGATTGCCTCGCTGGGTGTGCTGAAGGCCGGCTGTGCCTATCAGCCGCTTGACCCGTCGTATCCGAAAGAGCGACTGAACTTCATGATGCAGGATGCCAATGCCAAGTTGCTGATTGCTGACGAGGAACTGCGTCCCATCGTTGATGAATACAAGGGCGAAGTGTTGCTGACAAAGGATTTGAAGGGGCTTCCTTCGCTCACCGATGAAGAAAAAGCGCAACTTTCAACGCTCACCGCTCAAATCAAGCCCGGAAACCTCTTTATCTTGCTCTATACCAGCGGTTCCACAGGCGTTCCGAAAGGTTGTCAGTTGGAGCATCGCAACCTCGTCTGCTTCTGCCATTGGTATCAGCGTTATTTCGACTTGAAACCTGAGCACAACGTGGCTGCCTACGCTAGTTACGGCTTCGATGCGTGTATGATGGACATGTATCCTGCGCTGACCTGCGGTGCCAGCGTCTATATCATTCCCGAGGAGTTGCGTCTAGACCTGATTGCCCTTAACGAATACTTCGAACAGAACCAGATTACCCATTCGTTCATGACCACACAGGTGGGTTATCAGTTTGCCACCAGCATTGAGAGCCACTCTCTGAAGTATCTCTCTACAGGTGGTGAGAAACTGGCATCGCTGACACCTCCGACGGGTTATCATTTCTATAACGCTTATGGACCGACAGAGTGCACGATCTACACAACCACCTTTATGGTGGACAAGAAGATGAAAGAGATTCCCATCGGTAAGCCACTCGACAACTTGCACCTCTATATCGTTGATTCACAGGGTCGCCGTCTGCCTGTAGGCGCTGCCGGAGAATTGTGGATTAGCGGTCCTCAGGTGAGCCGAGGATACTTGAACCGGCCCGAGAAAACGGCTGAGGTGTATATCTCCAATCCGTTTGCTGAAAATGGTGAGAAATACGCCCGTGTCTATCGTTCGGGCGACATCGTGCGCTATCTGCCTTCGGGTGACATCCAGTTTGTGGGTCGTCGCGACGGACAAGTGAAGATTCGCGGATTCCGCATCGAACTGAAAGAAGTGGAAGCCGTGATTCGTGACTTCCCCGGCATCAAAGATGCCACGGTACAAGCCTTCGACGAGGAAGGCGGTGGCAAATTCATCGCCGCTTACATCGTTTCCGATGATACCATCGACATCAAGGCGTTGAACGACTTCATCCTCGACCAGAAACCGCCTTACATGGTGCCTGCCGTGACGATGCAAATTGATGCAATTCCTTTGAACCAGAATCAAAAAGTGAACAAAAAAGCCCTTCCAAAGCCAGAAAAGAAGGCCGCAGACGTGGAAATGGACTCGAATGTGCCGATGAACGTGCTGGAGAAGGAAATCCACGACATCATCGCACAAATCATCAACACCGAGGACTTCGGCGTGACAACCGTGCTGGGCTACGTCGGTCTGACTTCCATCATGGCCATCAAACTGGCCATCCAGATGAATAAGCGCTTTGGCGTGACTTTGGACTCGAAGGCACTCGCCAAGACGGGCAGTGTGCAAAGCATCGAAAACGAGATTCTGACCGCACTGATGAGCGGCGGAGCCACACAGCAGCAGGCTGCCGAGGCGAAACACGCCGACATGAGCAACATTCCGCTGTCATACGCACAGATGGGTGTCTATGTGGACTCTATCAAAAACCCCGAATCCACCATCTACAACACGCCGGTCATCGCCCGTTTCCCAAAAAACGTGGACATTCCGTTGCTTGTCAAGGCGATGGAGACGCTCGTCAAGACGCACCCCATGCTGCAGGCTCATTTCGGAAGCGAAGGAAGCGAAATCATCCAGATTGTGGACTTCGACCAACCCATCGAAATCACTCAAAGCCAGCACAAGGAGGAAGACATGCCCCAATACAAGTGGGAATTCGTCAAGCCGTTCAATCTGAGGCAAGGACCGCTCTACCACATAGAAATTGCCACGACCGAGCAATGGGTTTACCTGATGATGGACATGCATCACCTCGTGGTCGATGGTGGTTCCTTCGACGTGCTCCTCTCGCAACTGTTCGACCTGCTCAACGGCAAGGAGATTGAACCCGAGACGTTCACCTATGCCGACTTCGTGGCAGCGCAGAAAGCCGCTGAAAGTAGCGAGGAATACGCTGCCGCCCACGACTTTTTCCAACAGCGTCTGGGCAATGTGGAGGGCGTGACGGAAGTTCCGTCAGACCTGACAAATCCACAAGAAAAAGCCATCTCGGAAACGGTGTATAGCGAACTGGATTTCGAGGCCATCGAGAATTTCTGCCGCCAGCACAACATTTCGCCGGCACACCACATTCTCGCCGCCACGTTCTACACGCTGTCGCGCTTCACCAACAACGAGCAACTCTGCATCACCACCATCAGCAACGGACGTTCCGACCTGCGCATCCAAAACACGGTGGGTATGTTCGTCAATACGCTGGCACTGAGTGCCGAGATTGGTGAACAGAGCGTCTTGGAATTCCTCAACGAGACCAGTAAGAACTTCGACGAAACACTGCAACACGAGTCTTACCCGTTTGCACGCATCGCCGCCGACTACGACCTCTCCGCCGAAATCCTGTTTGCCTATCAGATGGGCATTTTCGAAGACTACAAGTACAAAGGCCAGTCGGTTGCCATCGAGTTCTTCGAGTCGGATACTCCGAAGTTCCGCCTCGCCTTCTTCATCATGAACGACCCGTCGGGCAAGCCGAGCGTGTGCTTGCAATACGACAAAGGACGCTATAGCCACGAAACGATGCAATGTCTGGCACAGTCTGTCAGCAATGCGGCCAATGCTTTCATCCGTCAGCCGGAAATGAAGTTGCAGCAAGTGTCGCTGTTGGATGCCAATCAGACTGCTCTCCTCGACAGTTTCAACCAGACCGAGGTGCCTTACGACACGACGCAGACCATCGTTTCGCTGTTCCGCCGTCAGGTGGAACTGACGCCCGACAACATGGCGGTGGTCTATCACGAAAACAAATACACCTACCGCGAAGTGGACGACATCACGGAGCGTATGGCAGCCTATCTCGTGGCGAAAGGTCTTGGAAGAGAGGACGTTGTCTCGATTCTCATTCCACGTTGCGAATGGATGCCCATCGCCGCCCTCGGCGTGCTGAAAGCCGGTTGCGCCTATCAGCCTTTAGACCCGAGCTATCCCGCCGAGCGTCTGAATTTTATGATTCAGGACGCTTCTGCCAAACTGCTCATTGCCGACGAGTCGTTGCGCGACATCGTGAACGAATACCAAGGTGATGTGCTGTTGACCAAAGACATCAAGCAATTGCCAGCGGTTAGCGAGCCTGTCAATGTCACCGTCAATCCGGCTGACCTCTTCATCTTGCTCTACACTTCCGGTTCGACCGGCACGCCCAAGGGCTGTCAGTTGGAGCACCGCAATTTGGCCGCGTTCTGCCATTGGTACCAAAGGCGCTTTGAACTGAAAGCCGAACATCATGTGTCGTGCTACGCCAGTTACGGCTTCGACTGCTGCATGATGGACATGTATCCCGCCCTGACTTGCGGCGCGTGCGTGTATATCATCGGCGACGACATCCGCCTGACTTTGCCGGAGGTGAACGATTACTTCAACGAGAACCACATCACTCACTCGTTCATGACCACGCAGGTGGCCTACCAGTTTGCCACCAACATGGACAACCACTCGCTGCTACACTTGATTGCGGCGGGCGAAAAGTTGGCTTCGCTGGTGCCGCCGAAGAACTTCAAGATGCACAACGGCTATGGCCCGACCGAAGGCACGATCCTCATTACGGAATACGAAGTTGATGAAGAACTGAAGGACATTCCAGTAGGAAAACCGCTTGACAACTCGCGCCTCTATGTTGTTGATAAGCAGTTCAATCGCTTGCCTCAAGGCGCATTGGGAGAACTGTGGATTAGCGGTGCTCACGTCACGAGAAGCTACCTCAACCGTCCTGAAAAGACCGCCGAGGTCTATATCGACAACCCGTTTAGCGACGAACCGAAATTCTCCCGCATCTATCGTACCGGCGACATCGTGCGCTATCTGCCCGACGGCAACATCCAGTTTGCAGGTCGTAAGGATGGTCAGGTGAAGATTCGCGGTTTCCGCATTGAGTTGAAGGAGGTCGAGGCAGTCATTCGCCAGTTCCCGGGCATCAAGGACGTTACTGTGCAAGCCTTTGAGTATGATAACGGTGGCAAATACATCGCTGCCTACATCGTGAGCGACGAACAAGTCGATATCAAGGAACTCAACGCCTTCATCGGACAGCAGAAACCGCCTTACATGATTCCTGCCGCCACGATGCAAATCGACGCCATTCCGCTCAACCAGAACCAGAAGGTGAACCGCAAAGCACTGCCGGCTCCCGTCATTCAGGCGGCAGACCACGAATATGTGGAGCCTGTCAACGAGGTCGAAAAACTCTTCTGCAAGATTTACAGCGACATCCTTTCGATGGACAAGATTGGCGCGACCGACAACTTCTTCGAATTGGGCGGCACCTCGCTCATGGTGACCCGCGTCATCATCGAGGCTGACAAGGCTGGAAAGCATATCGCCTACGGCGACGTGTTTGTCAACCCGACTCCACGCCAACTGTCCAACTTCATTTCAAGCGACACGAACGACGATGACGAAGAAGCCCGCAACTTCAACTACGGTGCCATCAACACCGTTCTTGAAGGCAACACGCTCGACGCTTTCCAAGGCGGAGAACGGCAACCCATCGGCAATGTATTGCTGACGGGAGCCACTGGATTCTTAGGCATCCATATCCTTCAGGAACTCCTCGAGCGCGACGACGTGCCCACCATCTGGTGCTTGGTACGTGGCGAGACAGACGAAAAGGCCGAACGGCGACTGAAGAGTCTGATGTTCTACTACTTCAACAAGAACTACAACCATCTGTTCGGCAACCGCCTGCGCGTCGTCAACGGCGATGTGACGCAAGACATCAAGGTCGATGGCAAGATTGACACCGTGTTCAACTGTGCCGCTGTGGTGAAGCACTTCTCGAAAGGCACTGAAATCGAGGATGTCAACGTGGGTGGAGCGCTCCACTGCGTCAAGTTCTGCTTGCTCAACGACGCCCGACTGATTCACGTGTCAACCTACAGCACGGCCGGTATGTCTGTTGACGGAATCCCGTCGGAAAATTCGATGTACTCGGAACAGAAACTCTATTTTGGCCAGAACCTCGGCAATCAGTACATTCATTCCAAGTTCATCTCCGAACGAATCGTGCTCGATGCCATCGCCATGCACAAGCTGAACGCCAAAGTGATGCGTGTGGGCAATCTGTCACCGCGTTCCACCGATGGAGAGTTCCAAATCAACTTCAATACCAACAGCGCGATGGGCCGCATCCGCGTCTATCAGATGCTGGGTTGCTATCCCTACGACCTGAACGACGAACCTATGGAGTTCAGCCCCGTCAACGAGGTTGCCAAAGCCATCGTCTTGCTTTCGGAGACGCCGCAGGCATGTTGCGTGTTCCATCCGTTCAACAACCACTTTGTGCACTTCGGCGACGTGCTTCAGGAGTTGTCAAATGTGACGCAAGGACTGCGCCAGGTAGAGGAAGAAGATTTCAACAAGGAATTAGAGGCCGCCAAGCAAGATGCCGAGAAGGCCAAACGCCTTTCCAGTCTTTTGGCTTACCAAGACATGGCTCACGGACAGAAAGTCATCGAGATTCCAAGCGAAAACCAATACACCACACAAGTATTGTATCGCCTCGGATTCCGTTGGTCCACCACTTCGTGGGACTATGTCGAACGAATGCTCAGCGCAATTAGCGGCTTCGGTTTCTTCGAGTAAACCATCGACTCAGCAGAAATTTCATTCATCAATAAAATTCAAACTATGGAAAAAGTCACGATTATCGGAATCGCCGGCGGAACAGGCTCTGGCAAGACAACCGTGGTGAGTAAAATCGTAGAGGCACTGCCGCCCGACCATGTGGCCGTGGTGCCCCTCGATTCGTACTACAACGACACGACCGAGATGACCGAGGAAGAGCGAAAAAACATCAACTTCGACCATCCAGACGCATTCGACTGGAAACTGCTTGAAAAGCAACTCAACGAATTGCGCCACGGTCGTGCCATCGAGCAACCGACCTACAGTTACATTTTGTCGAACCGACTGCCCGAAACCATCCATGTGGAGCCGAAGCCCGTCATCATCATCGAGGGAATCATGACGCTGATCAACAAGAAGTTGCGCGACATGATGGACCTCAAAATCTTCGTCGATACCGACTCCGACGAGCGCCTCATCCGCAACATCCAGCGCGACACCATCGACCGCGGACGAACTGTCTCGATGGTGGTTGAACGCTACCTGAACGTGCTCAAACCGATGCACGAACAGTTCATCGAGCCGACGAAGCGCCACGCCGACCTCATCATTCCGCAGGGCGGCGAAAACCATCGTGGCATCGGAATCCTTTGCAAATACATCGAGGGAATAACAAAAAAGTGAACCGTGCGGTTCACTTTTTTTGTTGCTTGATGACTATTTTCATTTAGCGACGGCCACCGAAGTGTCCACCACCACTGCGGCTGCCTCCACCGTGGCTTCCACCGCTCATCGAGCCGCTGCTGCGCGTGGTCGAGCCACTGCTCATGCTGGAACCACCGCTGCGCGAACCGCCGAACGAACGGGTCGGAGCCGAACTGCCAGACGACGAGCCACTGCGCGAAGGCGTAAAGGTGTTGCGGGGAACGCCACCTTCCGAACTTCTGCCCGTCGAAGGCTGATGGTTCACCGAAGGACGGCTTTCGCTGCCAACGGTCGTGCGAGTGCTGCTCGGACGAGAACCACCGAACTGGCCAAAGCTGCGATTGCCACTCACGTTTCCACTACGGCTGCTACCCACGTTTCCGCTGCGGCTGCTACCCACGTTTCCACCACGCGAGTTGTTGTCGTAATGTCTGCCACGAGAGTCGAAATTGCCGTTGCGACCGTTGTTCGACGGGCCACGATCGTTGCGGAACGAATGTCCACGTCCGTAGTCGCCACGCTGGTAGCGGTTGTGCATACCGAAGTGTTCGTTGCGAGGACGTCCTGCGGGGGCAAAGGAACGACCGTGATACCACGAGCGGCCACCGTTCATGTGCCAAGCGTGTCCACCGCGATAAACCGAGTAGAAGCGCGGCATTCCGAAGTAGAAGAAACTGCGGTGCGGATAGCGGGCATAGATGCCGAAGTGCCAATAGCCACCGCTCCAGTACAGCGGACGATAGAAATAAGTGGCGTCGAGGTACATTCTGTACTGCCAGTCGAGGAGGATATAGCTCAGGTCGAGATTGCGGCGCTCCCAGTAGATGCCGTAAAGGTCGTCCTGCGTGTTTACGCCCATGAGGTAGTCAAGGTTAACCTCGTAGGCTGCTTCATACTGCTCTTCCGTGAGGTTGAGCTCATAGGCCATCTTGTCGGTGAGGAACAAAGCCTGCTGGCGGGCCTGCTCGTAGCTCATGGCGTTGGCCGATGCTACGAATGCGAACAGTGCCACAAGGGCGGTCATCATCTTCTTCATAATCGTAATCTTTTTAAAAATTAGTATTTCGTTTTTTATCACGATGCAAAGATACGACGATTTGCCTGCCCCCGAAAAGGATTTTCCCTAAACTGGAGGGGGAATTTCCCTATTTCTCTTTTTGACCTTATCCGACCTGACTCTTCAGATACTCCACACACGCCTCAAACGTGTCGAAAGTGGATTCTTCGGGCAGAACCGATGGGATAAGGTGCGTTTTGTGCATGATGAGGCTCGGCTGCGGCTGGATGATGGTCATATAGACATGGATGTTTCGCGCCTGCAAATCCTTGATGGCGGTTTCCATCGCATACGCGCCCGACATATCCATGAAGGAAACTCGGCGCATACGAATGATGACCGTGTTCACGCCTTCCGGCACATCGTGCATCACTTTTTGGAATCCCGTGATACTGCCGAAAAAGATAGGGCCTTCGAGACGTTGCACATAGACCGTTTTCCGCATCTCGTCGGTCAGCGTCACTTCATCTTCCCACGGCTTTTCCTTGTCGAAATCGGCCAGGCTGACGCTACTATATTGGCTTTCGGCCAGGTCGCCGGCCCGCTTCATAAACAGCACGCAAGCAACCACCATTCCAATTCCAACGGCGGTGAGCAAATCGACGAAAACAGTCGTGAGAAACACCAAAATCAGCACAAACGCATCGGAACGAGGGATGTGCGACAAGTCCTTGAAACCACGAAAATCGACGATTCCCCATCCCACCGTGATAAGAATTCCTGCGAGCACCGACAAAGGAACGTATTTCACGACACTTCCCAAACCGAGTAACACGGCGAGCAGAAGCAGGGAATGGGCAATTCCGCTCAATTGGGTGCGACCTCCGGCCTTGACATTGACCACCGTTCGCATGGTTGCGCCGGCACCGCCAATGCCGCAGAACAAGCCTGAAATAGCATTTCCGATGCCCTGTCCGATAAGTTCTTGATTGCTGTTGTGTTTGGTTTTCGTGATATTGTCGGCCACCACCGAAGTGAGCAGCGTGTCAATCGAGCCTAAACCTGCCAGAGTCAAGCCGGGAATAATGGCCGTTTTCATGATTTCCATCCAGTTCAACCCGCTCAGTTCCAGTCCTTCCCTGGCAAAAAACGGCATGGGAATACCTGCGGGAATCTCGCCGATGGTCAGTGCGGCATCGATGCTACAAAAAAGCGAAACGATGGTCATCACAATGAGTGCGACCAAAGTCGAGGGAATCTTCTTCGTGATGCGTGGGAAAAGGGCAACAATCAAAATCGTTCCCAACCCCAGCAACAAAGCAACCACGCTGATGCCTTTGCTCACTTGACTGGGAATCTCGCTAATCATATCCACCACCAAAACAGGCGATTTCAGTCCCATCAACGGGTAGATTTGCTGCAAGATGATGATGACGCCGATACCACTCATAAAACCCGAGAGAACGGGATAAGGGATATAGCGCACGTACTTGCCGATGCGAATCAGTCCGAACACGATTTGGAACAGTCCGCAAAACACGCCAGCCAACGCCATGGAGATGACAACTGCCGAAAAACTGCCCTGCGACGTCGCCCAAGTGGCACTGATGAGCGAGGCGGTGATGACCGTCATGGGACCTGTCGGACCGCTAATCTGCGAATGGGTACCGCCGAAAAGGGCTGCGAAAAAGCCCAGAAGCGTAGCACCGACGAGTCCCGCCAGTGCACCCATCGACGCGGCAGCAGGATGGTCGATGCCGCCAAATGCCTGAATACCAAAGGCCAATGCCAATGGCAATGCGACGATTCCAGCGGTGACTCCGCCGAAAACATCGCCCTTGATGTTATTGGTTTGAATGAATTTCATGGTTCTTTTGCTGCTTTGAAAGCATTTTTAAGTAATTATTCAAATAATATTCAATGTTTAAGGCTGCAAAGGTACATTATTTTTCAGCAAAATACATGATATTTCAGCAAAAAATTGCTTTTTTAGCAATAAATCGACCCTTCGCGCGTTATTTTTTAAGGAAAAATGGATGAAAACATGAAAAATAGATTGATATTATCGCTTTGCTTCATGATTTTGACGCCGCTTTCGCTGTGGGCACAACAGGAGAGCGACGAAGCACACGACCTGCTCGACGGACTGGGATACAAGGTCGAGGCGCAAGTTTCGGCTACCGACGGACAGACACCGCTGTGGCTGAACGCTAATAAATACGGATTGAGTTCGTTGGAGAGTATGAACGGATACGTGCGCGGAGCTATCGAGCGACCGCTCAAAACCGATTCGCTGCGACGCTGGGGCATCGGCTATGGACTCGATGTCGCCCTGCCCTACCACTACACGAGCAAGATGGTCGTTCAGCAGGCTTACGGCGAACTGCGCTGGTTGCACGGTGTGCTGTCGGTGGGTGCGAAAGAATATCCGATGGAGTTGAAAAACAATTCGCTGAGTAGCGGTTCGCAGGCGCTCGGCATCAATGCACGACCCGTTCCGCAAATCAGAATCGCTCTGCCCGACTACTGGGTGCTGCCGATTTTCAACGATTGGCTGCGGATAAAAGGTCACATCGCCTACGGAAAAACAACCGACGACCAATGGCAAAAGAATTTCACGAATTTGATTCGAGCCTATACCGAGGGAACACGCTACCATTCGAAGGCCGGCTACCTGATGATTGGTAATCCCGAGCGGTTTTTCCCTCTGTCCGTCGAGTTAGGTTTGGAAATGGCTGCGCAGTTCGGCGGAACAATCCACAAAGCCTCTGAATATGGAGAAACGGTCTATTATGGCAACAATGGCCTCAAAGGAATGTGGCGAGCCTTCTTGCCGGGCGGTGCCGACGCACCCGAAGAGGGCACGGAATACCAGAATGCCGAGGGAAACCAGTTGGGCAGTTGGCTGATGCGCGTAAACTACGAGGCCGACACGTGGAAACTGGGATTTTATGCCGAAAAATATTTTGAGGACCACTCGTCTATGCTCCAACTCGACTACGACGGCTACGGCACGGGCGACGAATGGAACGTGGCGAAGAAACGCCGCTATTTCCTCTACGATTTGAAAGATTTCCTGCTCGGATTTGAGTTCAACAAGAAATACGGCACTTGGCTGCGCGACATCGTGTTTGAATACCTTTACACGAAATACCAGAGCGGTCCCGTCTATCACGACCACACGCAAGCCTTCCCCGACCACATCAGCGGTCGCGACAACTACTACAACCACTATCTCTACAACGGTTGGCACCACTGGGGACAGGCCATCGGCAATCCGCTCTATCGCTCGCCCATCTACAACGACAACGGCTTCATCCGCTTCGAAAACACCCGTTTCGTGGCCTTCCACTTGGGACTGAGCGGCAGACCGACCGAGCGGCTTTCCTATCGGTTGTTGGCGACCTATCAGACGGGCTACGGAACTTACGACATTCCCTATACGAAGTCACAGCACAATTTCAGCGGTATGCTCGAAGCCACGTACCAACTGCCCAAAGGATGGCAAGTGAAAGGGGCTTTCGGCATCGATTCGGGAAGAATTCTCGGCGACAACTACGGTGGTCAGCTGACGGTGACGAAAAAGGGAATTTTTAAATAATGAGTAGTGAATAATGAGTAATGAAAAATGAGCAATAATATGAAAAAAAATATCTTTTTCACTTCCCTTTCCGCCCTTTTCTGCCTTTGGTTGCTGACGGCTTGCGGACTGGTGGAGTTGCACAGTTCCAAGAACGGCGACCTCGATGGTTTCTGGCATTTGGAAACGATTGATTCGCTGGCGACGGGCAACACGTGTGACTTGCGGGAAGAACGCCGTTTCTGGATGTTCCAAGGCACCATTTTCCAACTTTATTGCCCCGAAGTGATGGATGGACAGCGTTTCGTCGGCCAATTTTCGCACGAAAACGGCACGGTGACCCTTTGGAAAGTGCTTTATGACATTCGTGAGGAAGGCGACCCCGTCGTCGAGAGCGTGGACATCATTCGACCCTTCGGCATCAACCAGATTGAGAACGTAGTCTTCCACGTCGATGAACTCTCGGGCAGCAAGATGACGCTCAGCAACGAAATGCTCAGGCTATCGTTCAAGAAACATTAAAATTTGAGGAAAAATCGATTAAAAACCTCGAAAAATCAGAATTTCTTTCCAATCGCGATGTTCGTGAACGTATTGAAAAGAATTTTGATGTCGAACCACCACGACCGATGCTCTAAATAGTAGAGGTCGAGTTCCAGTCGGCGCAACATTTTCTCCATCGTGTCGGTGTAGCCGTTGTAGAGCGTGGCATACGACGTGACGCCCGGTCGCACCTGATAGAGATAGGTGTAGCGATGGTCGTGCTCAAGAATTTGGTTGATGAAATATTCGCGCTCCGGACGCGGTCCGACAAACGACATCTCACCCTTCAACACATTCCACAACTGCGGCAACTCGTCGAGGTGATGGGCACGCAGGAATCGGCCTGTCTTCGTCATACGCGTCTCGTTCTCGTGCTGGTAGAGCGCGGGACCGTCTTTCTCGGCATCGATGCGCATCGAACGGAACTTGTAGATGTGGAACGGACGACCGAAACGCCCGATTCGCTCCTGCTTGAAAATGGCTGGACCACCATCCTCGCGGCGCACGGCGATGTAGCAAATCAGGAACAGCGGCGAGAAAACGATGACGCAAAACAACGCGACAAGGAAGTCGAAGAGCCGCTTGGTGTTGCGCTCCAACTCGTTCATCCCGTCCAATACGTATCCGTTTTCGAGTGTCGTCATGACTGGTTTTTAATCAGGTATCTTTTTCTTTAAAAACGCACACATCGCCGTTTTATTGCATCGGATGCAAAAATATATTGAAAAAGTTCAATTTTTGATGAAAATGCTTTCAAATATTTTGATGGGATATTTGAATGCGATGAAAAAATAATTGCTACGAATACCGTTTTGCCGACATGCCTTCAAATTCTCCTTCGCTCCAATCAGACGGGCCTTCCAACTGCGTGTGCTAGCTCCTCCAATGCGCATTGTGACGAAATCGAGGTGGAGATAGCGCAGGTTGGCTCCATTCAAACAAAGCCTCATAATGAATTCATAGTCGGCAGAAATTTGATAGGAATCGTCGTAATAGCCGTATTGCTCGAAAAGCCTTCTCCTCACATAAAGCGACGGATGCGGAGGCAGGAAGCCGAAACGCAACAGCCAAGGGCGGAAAATGCTGCCAGAGTAGTATCTGACCGTTTTGTGTAGGTTGTCAGGGTGTACGAAATGCACATCGCCATAAATGCCATCGACATCGTCGCCGAATTGCGCCACCATCTGCTCAATGACCGTGTCAGAGGAAAGGAAATCGTCGGAATTGAGGATGCCCACGATGTCGCCCGTAGCCATGCGAACGCCTTTGTTCATCGCGTTGTAGATGCCGTCGTCTTTCTCGGAAATCCATCGCATCCGACCTTCAAACCGCTCCTCGTATGACTTGATGACCTCCACAGAACCGTCCGTAGAGTTTCCATCGACAATAATGTATTCAATATGACGATAACTCTGACTGAGCACAGAATCCATCGCATCGGCGAGGGTTTCAGCACTATTTCGGGTAACTGTTATAATCGATATTTTCAACATTTTTGTCAGAAAAAACAGTTTCGGGCAGCAAAGGTACTATTTTTTTGTGACAAAACACCATTATTGATAAGTTTTCTGAAACAATTTGCGAAGTGTGGCCACCACCCGACTTAAAAAGAATGGGAAATCGTAGTTGAAAGGATCTTTCAGAAATAGCGCGATATAGCGCTTTGTCGTGCGCAGGGCTAATTTCACCCTAAAAAAGTAAGAATAATGCGACCGTGAAGCTGAATTTGCCCTATTCCAGACATAATAAATCGTATCGGCGGATGCTAGCCGAATCGTTTTTACCCTGCGCGATATGGTAAACATAAACAGAGAGTCCTCGCCCAATGAGAAATCGGAAAAGAAGCGGTTGCTTCCAATGACATTTCTCGGGATGATTTTACCTACTGGGGAGGAAAAAAAACTGCGAGTCTTGAACAAAGTGAGATTTTCCTGTCCGGCATTTCTTACATAAGCGTTGCTGATAAAGTGATTTTCTGGCGTTGTCTTGTCATCGCCAACTGCCACAAGGTTCGACAGCACAACACAATTTTCGTCGGCTTGTGCCACTAAGTTTTCCAAATAATTCGGACTTACCCAGTCGTCGTCATCCACAAAAACAATATATTGTCCTTTCGATTGGTCGATTCCCAAATTTCTTGCATTTGAAACGCCTTTTTCCTCAGAATAGAAGACTTGGCTGACAACATCACTGTACTTTTGAAAATATTCAAAGAGTTGTTCCTCGTAAGGATTTCTTTCTCCGTTGAGAACAACAATTACCTCAAATTGATTTTTCGGCAACGTTTGATGACGCAATGAATCGAGGCACTCGAAAATATAAGCGCCGGGGCGATATGTGGGTATGATGACTGAAATTTTCATTTGAATCAGATTTCAAATTCTAACTTTTAATTCGATTTACCACCGAACGATAATCTGGAATAAGCGATTCGGCATTGGCAACGCATCGTTTTTCGGGATTCCGTTTCAACTCCATGATACATTCGCAAAGTTGGGAAACATCGGCAAACATTGGATTATAATTGTAGAATGCCCGACAATAGTTCAATGCCGGAATCTGTCTAGCGAGCAATCGTTTCCCGTTGGCTATACATTCGTAGCTAACGCCACTCACTCTATATCGGAAATCGTCGGGATAGGCAATCAGAATGATGTCAGAACGTAGAAACATCTGCTGGTACTCCATTGTGGAAAGGTATTGGTTGATGGTTTTAATGTTCGCCGAGGGCAAGTTCTTCTCGTCGCAATTGCGCAATATCAGCAGAATATTTTCGTTTTCAAGCAGATGCTGCAGTTCGGCATTTCCGGTCAATTGTGTAATAAAATCAGGATCTGGAGAAGGTGACGGATGGAAAATGACGGTGTCGTATCCTCTCATGTCTATGGGAACCGTCGTATGAGGAAGATTCTGGTAAGGTGGAATACAACCGTGAGAAACAATATCGACCTGTTCGATGCCATTTTCGAGGAACGGCTGGCGCATTTCCTCGTTGAAAACGATGAAGGTATTGTGCCTTGCGATTCGTTTCAAAAGTTTTCTTTTGATTGAATTCTCAAAGCCAAGCCCATTTCCATGGCTTGTGAGCCTCATATTGCGACACAGAGGCAGCATGGCGAGAGTCACTTCATCGAAAGAGGAGAGAATCACTTGGTCATAGTCATTCAGATTGACTTTCAGACGTATGTTTAATAAAGTGAGCAGGTAAATGATACGATTTCGAAGAGGTTCTAACCAACCGTTGCGCCGTCGCAAGAAATGGGGAAGTACCAATGCATATTGACTATCTGCAAAAGGCAGCCTATCTTTGGTGTATTGGTGGAGAACCAGTCGCACGTCGAAGCCTTGCGCCATCAAGGCGTTGATGTGAATGTGGTTGTAGTTGACGTGTCCAACCTCAAGCGTATATTCGATGAATAGTACTTTTTTCATAGGCTGACTATTTGTTTTTTACATCATCAAAATGCCGTCGGAACAAGACTATACGCTCTGTGTAACTTTTTATTCCAAAGAGAAGGTTATCATAAGAGGCGAGCGGATTGCTGCAGATTCCATAGACTTTGAGCAAACTGTAAATGCCGATGAATGAGGCGAACAACAGACGATTGCTGCGATAATAGAAACATTTGAGCATGTCGTACCAGAAAATCCAATAGCCAAATACAAACAGCATCGACACGCGGACACTGATGGTTCGAAATTCGCTCAGAAGCAGGTAAAGGAAAAGATACATCGCCATGCTATTGACGAAAATGTTTCCTTCTTCGCGGCACTCGCGCAACTTGTTGATATAGCAAAACAGGAGGATGCCCGAAATAAGCCTTTCCAGATAGCCAATAGACAAAACTGAGCCGCCCACATCGAATTCCATATATTCTTCTATCCACAGTTGTGCTGATGGTACAATCAGGCTTGCGACAAGCGATATAAGCGTCTTGAAAACAGGAATGTGCAAAAGATAAATGGCATTAACCACGATGAATATGGCGATTAACAGCCATTTGTTGTATCGGATGCGCAGAATCAAATAAAAAGGGAGATAGAACAATGCCGACAAATGAAACAGGGCACCAAGCAGGCATAAAAGAACAAATGGGAGTGGTTTCCGTTGTTGGATAAAGGTGATGGAATTGATGAAAACGAGAATTGCGATGGAATTGCGCATCAAATCCGTACTCAACTCTAAACCGCCGAAACAGAGGAACAAAACAAGAACAAAAGGA
>Ga0310690_10004791_pt1 | contig 18883 bp, 20 predicted proteins | sample AusTroGonzalo_MG_2_FD_207661 | JGI IMG/M metagenome (GOLD analysis project Ga0310690, IMG submission 207661) | Bovine rumen microbial communities from tropical cattle in Woodstock, Queensland, Australia - Gonzalo_04 (v2) (version 2) | ecosystem: Host-associated > Mammals > Digestive system >...
AATCCGAAAGTCAGCAAATTCCAGAAGGTCTTTCTGGACCAGTATCTGGAAGAAGCTTTGTTCCTGATGCAGCTGATCGGGATTACTGTCTTCTGCGAGAAAACAACAACCGGCACTCTAATCAATACTGTTGAAGTTAAAACGAAACTTGCAGTGGGAAAGAGGGCAAAGCAGGAAGCTATCAGCTATTTAAAAGAAAAGGGTATTGAAGTCGGTAAAACTGTAACCTATGCTGTCAAGCAGGATGGAAAAGAACTATTCTGGGCGAATCCGTCTATAGATGTGCTGCACAAGGAATGGTGGCTTATTTTGAACAATAATGTGACTATGGAACTGTTTGTGTTGAAGGTTCCTGAAAATTCTATGGGCTTGAAAACAAAAAAGAGTAACGGGTTATCTGTTAGAAAAGACAAGCCAGTTCTTCATCTGTATCTGGATACAAAGACATTGCATGATCAAACGAGCGATATTGATTTTTCATCTTTTGTAGTTAAGAGAATAAAATATTAATATAAAGAAACTAACAGCGTTAAAGCGGATATGGGAAATAAATGAAGGGTGAATTAAGATGTCTAAAGGTGTTTTATACTGTATGACTACGGTTGTACCCGGGCTAATCAAAATTGGAAAGACCACAATAGATAATTTTGAATCAAGAATGTATGCCCTTGAACGTAACGGGTATTCAAACGTAGTGGGTTTGAAACGACACTTTGCAATAGAAGTTGAAGATTACGATGAGAAAGAAACTTTGCTGGACGATATATTCAGCAAATCCCGTGTTCCCAATACAGAACTATTTGCGCTGGATATAGATCTTGTCGTTCAATTGCTTTCTTCATTTGATGGAAAACAGATTTTTCCAAAGTCTGAAACAAAAGAAGAAGTATTCCAAAAGGCGACAAAAGATCGTAAAGTTAAAGCCAATTGGGAAAAAATCCCGGATGGGAAATATCATCTTTGTGAAACAAAGAAAGGTTTTGGCAAAATTGAAGCCACAATGCGAGTGGAAGGCGGATTGTTTATTGTTGAAAAAGGTAGCATATGCGCGCCTGTAAAAGATGGCTGGATACCTGAAGTTAGGAAGAATGCGATTATTACGGACAATATTTTGCAGGAAGACGTGGAATGTAATTCGCCTTCTACTGCAGGCTGGATAGCCCTTGGAACAAGTAATAACGGGTGGATGCTTTGGAAGGATGAGGATGGTCAACCGGTAGATATCTACAGACAAAAAAGCAAGGAAGAACAAGCCTGATAAACGTATTATTGGAAACATGTGAATATGAGAAAGCAGAAACGCTGGAACAGGAATTGATCAACCGGTTCCAGATACAGTAAGGATGGTGTCTCAAAATGGCAAAAGAAAAGACCGTGGATTATTCCAGGGCTATGCAGGATTATGAAAAATCCATGGGCAGGAAAGTAACTGATGATGTTATTCCAATTGAGAATAAAATCACACCGGATGGTGGGGTAGATTATATAGCTGTTTCCCGAGATTATGAAAAGTACCTGATCGAGAGCAAATTCATTATTCCCGGAAAGAAATAAGAATTAAGAAAACACCGAAAGGATAAACTGCCATGACTCAGGAACATCAGAATGAACTGATTCTTCTTTCCCAGAAAGTATATGATCAGGCCACAGATGAGATCACCAATTACTGTGCGGCCAAATATTGCGGTGTGGGTAACGATACCACAGAACAGCAGCTGGAAGATTATCTGTTTGTAGCGGAGGGAACCAGTACCTATCTGCTGGGGAATGCGCTTGCCCTGTTGGATCCTGCTTCCAGGGAAGAGGAAATTGAATCCTTCGTGAAGGAGCTGCGCCGGGTTATAACGACCGCAGAGGAAAAGTTCCGCGGAGGGGATAAACTGAACTGAAAAGCAGGAACGGAACTGAAGAAAATAATAAGGGGTATACATATGCCATTCGAAATCGTCAATGGTGATATTACAAAGATAAAAGTTGACGCCATTGTGAACGCTGCCAACAATACGCTTCTGGGTGGCGGAGGAGTGGACGGTGCCATTCACAGGGCTGCAGGACCGGAACTGCTGAAGGAATGTATGACGCTGGGCGGATGCGAAACCGGACAGGCGAAAATCACCAAGGGCTACAATCTCCCGGCCAAGTATGTGATTCATACCGTAAGACCGATCTGGCAGGGCGGAAAGGCGAATGAGGCGGAACTGCTTGCTTCCTGCTACAGGAACTCCCTGGAGCTTGCCACGAAATATGAATGCGGAACGGTTGCGTTTCCGCTGATTTCCTCCGGCGCCTACGGCTATCCGAAAACGGAGGCGATGGAAATCGCCAGCAAGACCATCAAGGAATATATCCGGGAGAACGATATCCACGTGTTTCTGGTGATCTTTGGGAATGAGAACTTTTTTCGGAATAAGCTGCCATAACGAAAAATAATGTTCCCGGCTATAGGAACATCATTTCATAAAAGGAAGAATCTGTGTATCAAAACGTCTCTGCCGGCAAAAGGAGAAAACCGACGGAGGTGGGATTCGTAGGCGAGAGTCGGCCGTTACTCTCTTGGAATGTCTGAATAATATACCCGCTTTTTAAAACGAACTTAAAAAATTTCAGCTCATACAGGTGGCTGAAATCTTTTTCTGCTTTGCCGGGGTGAGAATAAAGCAGGTAAAGCTTGAGTGTATTAGGATGAAACAAAAAAACAGGACCGTCCTCCATCCGGTGGGCGACCCTGTTATCAGTCAACTCTTGTTAACTCGCTTTTATAATATCACAGGAAACCAGGAATGTCATTGTCTTTGCAGGACAAAGTGCCTCCACCCGGATTTGAACCAGGAACCTGCGCCTTATGAAAGCGTTGCTCTGCCGGTTGAGCTATGGAGGCATGTGTGGAATCTCCAGGAATCGAACCTGGGCAAACAGATTTTCAGTCTGCGACTCTACCAACTGAGCTAAGATTCCATGGGGTGAGGGAGCGGAATCGAACCGCCGGCAGCCGGGGCCACAACCCGGTGCTCTTCCTCTGAGCTACCCTCACAGTACGCCTTACGGGATTCGAACCCATGGCCGTCTGATTAAAAGTCAGATGCTCTGCCTGCTGAGCTAAAGGCGTATAAAGCATCGGGAAAAGGATTCGAACCTTTAACTGCCGGGTCAGAGCCGGCCGCGTTGCCATTACACCATCCCGATAAAATGTACGCCTTACGGGATTCGAACCCATGGCCGCCTGATTAAGAGTCAGGTGCTCATTCCGCGTCCTCAATCGGCGCGGCTCCTCACTGAGGAGACCGCTTGTTTCGGACGAACTCACCTCTGATGAAATCTCCGCCACAGGCGGTCATCAAAGGTTCATCCAGCTGAGCTAAAGGCGTATAAAGCACCGGGAAAAGGATTCGAACCCTTAGCAGTCGGGTTGGAGCCGACCATGTTACCATTACACTATCCCGGTATGAATCAGCCCCGGAGGGCTGAAAGTCAGGCGCTTCTGGTCTGATCTGTCTTGGCACGGACAAGGATTTCATCCACCGTTGTACCGAATACAGATGCCAGAACCACCAGGTTGTCCACTGTGGGCAGGGTCACCCCGCGCTGCCATTTGTAGATGGCCTGTGGCGTGGAGAAACCGAAAATTTCCTGAATATCCCTGACGGAATATCCGGCCGCCTCCCGCAGGCGGGTGATCCGGATTCCCGTGGCAATCAGATCGATCGTTGGTACATCCCCATCCGGAAACACTCCTTTCAAAATCGGGTAATAACAGAAGAAGGCCGCCTGCCCTGACTGGCAAGCGGCCTTCAGATAATCCGTCTGTACGGTTATCGGTCCTTCTCCCGCGTCATATCAGAGCACAGCAAAGCCGGGCACAGTTTCTGGGTAAAACCATGCCAAAAGAAATCCTTCTGCTTATGGCGCATGAATACAGTGCGGCGTTCCATTTCGGGATTCCTCCTTTCGTTTCGGGCAGTGTTCGTGATTTCGTCTTCAGCATACCGCATCAGCGGCGGCGTGTAAATAAACCTGTAGTATAATCAATCACTTTTCCGCGGCCTTGAAGTTATAGACCGGCTTGATGATTTCCACAATATCCACGGCTTCCCGGATCGCGTCGATGATATCTTCCATCCGTTTGTAGGCCATGGGGGATTCATCCAGGGTTTCCCAGGTGGCGGTGGTGGTGTAGATGCCTTCCATGGCGGCTTTGTATTCCTCCAGGTTCAGGCGCTCAAAGGCGGATTTCCGGGACATGACGCGGCCGGCGCCGTGGGGCGCAGAATAATTCCATTCCTCATTGCCGCGGCCGGTGGCGATGATGCTGCCGTCCCGCATGTTGATGGGGATCAGGACGCGTTCCCCGGCATGCGCCGCGATGGCGCCCTTGCGCAGGATCATCTCATCCGTGTCGATATAGTTATGCACGGTATGGAAGCTTTCCAGGCCGACCATGCCGGTCTTTTTCAGGATCAGCGCGGTCATGATTTCCCGGTTGCGCACGGCGAATTCCTGGCAGACTTTCACGTCATGCAGGTAATCCTCCAGGTGCTGCCCTTCCAGATGGCACAGGCTGTCCGGCGCGGTTTTATGGTTCAGGCGTTTTTTCAGGGCTTCCAGTTCTGTCTGGATTTCCTTCTGGCGGCCTTCGGCCTTCAGGCGGGCGATGAGTGTGGGAGAGGATTCGATATAATCCTCCTTGCCTTCGGCAATATCCACGGCCAGCTGCTGGTAGTATTCGCAGACCTGCTTGCCCAGGTTCCGGCTGCCGGAATGGATCACCAGCCAGAAGGTTCCGTCTTCTGAGCGGTCAATCTCAATAAAGTGATTTCCGCCGCCCAGGGTTCCCAGGGAATTCTTCAGCCAGGTTTTCCGGTTCAGGTGCTTGTAGCAGCGCAGCCGTTCCAGGTCAAAGGGCTCCCGGGGAGAATCCCAGACGTTCATGCCGCTGGGGATCCAGTGACAGATTTCATCCACACGGGCGAAATCCACCCGCTTGTTCCCAAGTTTTGTGGTATACATGCCGCAGCCGATATCCACGCCGACCACATTGGGAACAGCCTTGCCGCGGATGGTCATGGTTGTGCCGATGGTGCAGCCTTTCCCGGCGTGCACATCCGGCATGATCCGGACTATGCAGCCTTCTGCAAACTGTTGATCGCACATGGTCCGGATCTGCTCTTCGGCAGTGGGTTCTATTTCTTTCGCGTAGCAGATAGCTGTCGCGAATTTACCTTGTATTTCCATTTTCTTTTCCTCATTGATATTCAATTACCAAAGCGTCCACCAGTAATCAAACTCTTTCTGATAATCTGAATGGCGCATCGCAACAATTTCTTCCGGATCCATTGAATTCTTTTTCATCCTGTACCGGTTTCTGATACAACGGTTCGTACAGTCTTTTGCGAACTTCCTGCATCCGGACAGATAAAACGCTTTCCAGTAATCATAACCCCGATTCCGGTGTTCAATCCGTTTATACCATGGACGATCTTCTTCGTATTCCCTGCGGCATTTCACTTCATCAAGTTCAGCACAGTACAATTGTGCATATATTGCATGCCGCCGTTTTAATTCACGTTTGTGCCGCTGCTTGCGGGTGTATCTGTCCGGACGCCTGCTCATAGTCTGCACCTTCAAGATATATCAGAATCGATTGGTCTGCAGAAACATGTTTCCTCTTGTCAGAAATGCTTGGATTGTCGTAGGACTTTTTCCGACAAATCCAGCAGGAGCAATGTACTTTTCCTTTGTCCAGCGCGCCAATTCTGGCTGGATGCCAGAAATCCGGATCATTGCAGCACCAATAATCACGCAGGATCATCCTTTTGTGATGAATTGCCCTTCGACGCTGAAACCGTTGATATGCACGACTCCTCTTCATAACTATTCCTGTTCGATTCAATCTGCCGGACAGCGGAGAAACAGCTGCATCGCATAACAGACCGCTTACTCCGTTATCAGCAAAGATAAAGTATGATTACGCGCAGATCGGGGCGTACCGGTCGCTGAGCAGGACCTCTTTCATGAAGATCGCCGGATCAAACGTTCCGGAGGCCACCATGGAGAAGAGGCGGGGAGTGCAGCCGCTGACCAGGATCACGCCCTGCTCGTTCATTTTTACCGGCTGCTGCTGATTGCGGCTCTGGACATTCCAGAAAACGACTTTCGGCAGTTTGTAGCCATGATCTTCAAACAGCTTTTTCGCATATTCGAAATTGGTCAGTTCCGCGTCGTCCGTGCAGTAATCAAACTCCATATCGGAGATGAAATACAGGATTTCCGGCATTTCTTCCTGCGGCAGTTTGTTTTTGACCGCCGCGGAGAGGATCAGCTCAAAGACCTTCTGGATATTGGTATTGGCCACTTCATTGAAGGTTTCGCAGTACTGAACTTTTTCCACCAGATCCTTTCCCTTGATTTCCACCAAACGGGGATTATGGGAGAAGGTAATGAAATGGTTATGGAATTCACCCTTGTTGCGCTCGGCGAAATACATGCCCAGGGAAAGCGCGACGGTAGCCGGGAGCGGCGTTCCCCAGCCATACATGGAACCGGAACCGTCGATTACGCACAGGGTGTTGGACTGCGGCGCGTAATCCTCCAGCGCGTTCCAGGTGACGTCCAGCGCTTTGCGCTCGGTTTCATCGCCACGGAAGTTCAGGGCCTTATCCACGATGTCATACGGATAGAGCGTGCCGGTATGGATGGATTCTTCTCCTTTGGAAACGTTGTCCAGGAAAGCGGTATACCGCTCCTCATCGTTCCGGCGGAAAGCCTTGCGGTATTTCAGCATGGCTTTGGACGGCTGCGCGGAGTAATCGAAGGTATAGTCCTTCTGACGCAGGTTGTTTTCGATGATGCGGATCTTCGCGCGCAGCTTTACCAGTGTTTTGCGGTATTCCGCATCTGTCATGCCCAGAGCTTTGGCAATACGCTTGCCGTCCTTTACGGCGCCGGCGCTGGACGTATTGACAGACGGCAGCCACTTGGCCAGCAGGGAAACGTTTTCCCCTGCTTCCAGGTCCTGCAGGTCCTTTTGCAGCTGGGCACGGATCAGGTTCATGGCATCCTTTTCGCATTTGGTGCCAAAGAGCACGGTCAGGTCATCCCAGCGTCCGTATTCGCTGACGAAATGCAGGTTTTTCCGGACAGACTCCGGCTGAATGCCTGCCAGGTGCTTCAGGATCGTCCGGAAAACACGGCGCTCACCAAGACCGCCGCGGATATCCCGGGAATAGAACAACATCTTCATGGCCATATCCCGGTCTTCCGCATACGCACGGGCAAAGCGGGCAATGATTTCATTGTCTTCGGCATTCCGCAGCGCGCCGATGGTGGCAAACAGGTCCAGGCAATCCGATCCGGTCGTCAGAAGCGTTGCCGCTCCGTTTTCAGTCCAGGTACGGTTTGCTTCGTTTTTCAGTTCATTCAGCATGTTTATCGCCCTCCTTTGCGTGAAACATTCATTGGGGGATACAAGACGCATTTTGTATCAGTTGTCGTGACTGTATTCTGATTGCTGGATGCGTCTTCAGAAACAAGGCGCGATTTTTCAGCTGTCATTGCTTACCAAGCAAATGCTTTTTTGTTGCTGTCTGCACCTTTTTTTGCCGGCTAGATACCATCGTGTCTGCGAAGGGAGGAATTTCACCTGCCAAATCCACGGCCTGAAGCCGGGAGCTCCTTGAGATCCTGTGTCAGATTCCGGCGTTCCTGCCACTGTCACTGTAGAGCTCATCGCATCACCAAAGTGCTGTTGGTATCTTTCAAAATGGAGCGGCAAACGGGGATCGAACCCGCGACCTCCACTATGGCAAGGTGGCGCTCTGCCAATTGAGCTGCTGCCGCATAAAACAAGATGCCGTTTACATGTTCATGGGGGAGTCGAACCCCCTCGAACCGGGCTATGAACCCGGCGACCACCCTCAGGTCCAACGGACAATCTGGATTGCTGTCCGGCATCTTTTGAAAAGCAAGACACAGTTTTCAGTTTATCTACACTGTTTTGAGTCGCTGGCTGTGTCTTTACAGCGCTCCGGGAAGGAATCGAACCTTCGTCAGACGGTTAACAGCCGCACGTTCTGCCATTGAACCACCAGAGCATACAGGGCAGAGAGGAAAAACAAGATGCTGTTTGTCCGGTTCGGTCCTCCATGGGATGCAACTCCCATTTCAACCCGGCTTTCTAAAAAGCAGGCAAAGGGCTCGAATTGCCCGGTGGCTGCTTCAAGGAAACCCATCCGTTGTTTCGCTGGTAGCATCTTTGAGAGCAAGGCGCGTTCCCCGCTGTGAAGCTTACGGGGCGTCTTCACAAGGCAGGTCGGCTGTTACGCCGTGAGGAGCAGGCTCCCGCTTCCCTGTTAGACGAATCGCTGTCTGCGCCTTCGGATCATCCGGTGATCCTCTCTGCAATATGAAGGTTATCAGGTTTTTATGGTTTTATCATGGAAAAAAAGTTGCGAACTCTTCTTTTTCAGGAAAAATATTGGTACTGCCGCTCAATCCGTTCCCGGATGAGCGAGGCAAAGTGATCCGGCTCCACGACTTTGACAAGGGGACCGAAGGAGATGATCTTGATCAGCAGTTCTGTTTCATCCTCCTGCCGGTAGTACAGGGTCATCCGGTAGTGTTTTTCATCCAGCCGTTCCGTCCGCTTGGCCAGGTAGGAAAACTGCAGCATGGCCCGCTCCAGGGCGTTCCGTTCGTTATGGATTTCCAGCGTGACGGATTCGTTGATGAGTTTCGGCAGGGGATATTCATCCGGATCGAAAGTGCCCCACAGGCGGACAAAGGAGATCCTGGAAAGGTTCAGGGTCCGGTTGCACCATTTTTTGCTGTGGCAGAGCAGGCGGAACTTGTCGTCCGTCGGGGAATATTCCAGCCGGTAGGGAATGACAGTCCAGTTGTTGCTCCTGCCCCGGTGGCTTTCGAAAATGACCTGGACTTTCCGGTGGGTTTTTACTGCTTCCAGCAGGAGACGGAAGCGTTCAATATATCCTTCGTCCAGGAAAGGATCGCCGTTGGTATAGCGGTCATACCAGACGACCTTTGACGGATCAAAGAGCGGTTCCACATCCTTCAGACCTTCGTCCGTCAGGCCGAACAGCCGGATTTTCGGATCCAGCAGCAGGGTTTTCAGCCAGCACTTCTGCAGCAGGGTCACAGGATGGACCGGGAGATGCCGGATCTGTGTTCTGCAGTCTTCCGTAACCAGCGGCCAGCTGCCGTCCTGAAGGCTGGCGGGAATCGCGAGTACGCTTTCTGCAAAGCCCTGCTTCGACGCGATTTCCCGGATACGGTCCTTTGTCAGGGTGCCTTCCACAGCTTCGGTGATGATTTCGGAGACACAGGCATAGTATTCGCCGTAATATTCGCTGAACAGCATTATGCCTTACCTCCGTACAGCTTCCGCATCTGTTCCAGGTCCTCCCGGAACAGCCGGGTGATGTTTTCATTGGAACATTCCAGCTTCACAATCCGGCCGATGAAGGTCCGGAGCCAGGGCATCATCTCCGAGGCGTCATATACATCCGCGGTGAACTGCCAGGTTTCCGCATCGATCTGTTCCACGCTGCCGTGGCGTTTTTCCCGCATAAGCCGGTTGACGATGAAGCACTCGTCAGCCCCAACATGTACCTGCAGGACCAGGTGATCCAGGGTATGCTGGCTGGTGGAAACGCCCCACAGGTATCTGTCGAATTCCTCCCAGGTGCTTTCCAGCTTTTCAGCTTCCGGTTCCACATCCAGCGGGCGGATCTTCCGGATGCTGTCCAGACGGAAGAACATCGGCTTATGATATACATAATGATGGCCGAGGATATACTGCCGTCCGGTCTGGGCGGAAAAGTAAAAACGGATCGGATAGACCGGATGCTTCAGTTCCTGGTTTTTCCGGCGGGAGAAAATGGTCAGTTCCACGGCACGCTTTTCTTCCATGCATCCGCAAAGGTCAAAGAACACTTCACTGTCCAGCGCGCCCAGCAGGTAATTGTGCTTGAACTCGAAGGGCGAGGAAGCCTTTTCGGGGAAATAGCTTCCGACAACGCCCAGCGGCGCGGCTTCGGAGAAGAAATCAATGGCGTCCCGCCAGGCGGGCAGCTGCCGGAAAGGTTTCTCCAGCATATACTCCAGGGTACGGCCTTTTTTCTCCGAACGGAGGATTCCCATTTTCTCGTATTCCTTCAGCTTGTTGCGGACGGTTCCCTCATCCGGGAACTCGGCGTCAAAGGGAGCAAGGTAGTCTTCCGTGATTTTCTCCAGGCATTCCTGTACGGTAGCCGGGCCGTCCTGCAGGATATCCAGCAGGGTGAAGTGCAGCAGGATGTCCTTATCCGTAAAACTCTTTGTTTTAAAGGCGATATACAGTGGGTTATGGGAAAGCGTCCGGCCGTCAATGGAGAGAAAGACTTTCTTTCCGGTATCGTCATAGTAGGAATCGATATAGCCTTCCAGCCAGGCTTTCACCCGGCGGTATTCATCGTCATAGATCCGGGCGCTCCGGGAAGTGAACTCGTCCCGGCCTATAAAGCCATATACATAGAAATCCCGCATATAGGAACGGACTTTTTCAAAATTCTTGATCAGCTCACTGTAGGCCATGACGGTTCACCTCCTTTGCATTTTGTCTTATTTATCCTACCACTTTTCTGCAGTCCACGGACAGGATTTCCTCTATGGGCACCTCCAGAATGCAGGCCAGCGCCGCCAGGTTCTCGATGGAAGGGAGGGTTTCACCCCGCTGCCATTTGTAGATCGCCTGGGGCGTGGCAATGCCGAGCATCTTCTGCAGATCACGGACAGAGATACCGCGCTCTTCCCGGAGCGCAGCGATCTTCCGCCCGGTGAGCTTCATATCAACAACAGGGACAAGCATGGGATAAAACCCTCCTTTCAGAAAACAGTACTGCCGGCCTGATTCGAACAGGCAGCCGCCGGCTTATAAGGCCGGAACTCTGTCCGCAATCTCAATCGGCGCGACTCCACACTGTGGAGCTCGCTTGTTTCGATTGATCTCACCTCTTTCGAGACTTCCGCCACCGGCGGTCGAAAGAGGTTCGTCCGAAGAGTTACGGCAGCAAAAGAAAACCGCCTGTTCACAGCGGAACAAGCGGATCACAGAGAGACTCCCTCTGCTTATATCTTCAGAGCCATATGCCTGATGACGCCGTTATTCCGTGTGATAACAAAGCCATACGCATTCTGCGAAAGCGTACCGTGTGAATAATTACCGGATATTGTTCTGATACTGGTGAATGCAGGCTTCATCTGGCAAGGCTCCTTTCCTCATAAATTCACGTCATTCTATCACAGGGGGAAGGAACTTGTCATTAGCCTGTCGGGATAATCCCTCCTTTCAGAGGTCGCGTTTACTTTTGCAATTTCTGCAATTTCTGTGCCCACTGATATATTAACAATCAGGATGCTATATTTTTGTTGCATCCAACGTGGTCTAATGAGAATGACGTAGAATGCCGGGGAAAGAAAATCTGCAGGATGGTTGCCTCCGGCTCCAATTGCCATTGACAGCATTCTGCAGACTTCGCAATCTTTTGACGGGCTGATTCTCCCGTCTGCATCCTGCAGGACACCCGGAACTCAGTCAGGATTGCGCTGAGAGTTTCCTTTCCTGCGGGATGGAAGAACGCTGCCCACCGCTCCAAAGGCGAATGTCGGATGGCTTTGGCAGGCCCCCGTAACACCACAGGGCAGCGCTTCAGACAAATGCGGCACCTGAGCCGGGGTGCCAATGCCGGCCGCACACAAGTGTCTGAAAGGATGCCGCGGACAGAGGCTCTGACTGTACATAGTCCTTGCTTGTTGACGCGGCACCGGAAGCGGATCACAGGCAGAGGCTCCGGCTGTTTATAGCCTTCACATATCTGCGATCTTTTCCGGGGAAAGCATATTCGATGAATGATCCGGGTGTCAATAGACTCACGGGAAAGGTCGCCTGAGGAGAGACCATTTTTCTGCCGATCCCGCTATACTTCAGGATGAAGGACGCGGGGAGGGAGGATCGGGCAGGTTCCCGGCAGGATGGTTTTTCTCCGGCAAAGGCGGTATGGTATAATGATTAATGCATTGCAGACGGAGGAAAGCATTATATGAAAAAGTGGCTGAAGCGCAGGAGAAGAGATAGGCGCGGACAGGAAATCCGGCATCTTGTTCCGGAGATGTTTCGGTATGTAAAGGAGCGGTACGTTCCAGAGGTCCGGTATTCTCTTTCCTCGGTGAAATACAGCCTTCCGGATGATATCGGGGATGACAGACCTGTCGTGGCAGATATGAAAAAGTTTGCCCGGGAAGCTGAAAAGGATATGGCTCTGTATGATTCTCCCGCGCTGGAAAACACATATCACGCCTGGGAGAAGAAGAACTCGGAGTACAAATCCTTCAGTTCCGAAGTGGTCCGGATGGTAAAGGAAAGGTACAGGAAGACTTCGGAGTTTTACAAGGCGGCGGGGATCGACAAGAGAACATATCACAAAATCAGCACGGACTTCGGGTATAAGCCTTCCCGCATGACAGCCTTCCGCTGCTGTATCGGCCTGCAGCTGAATGTGGAAGAGGCGGAAGAACTCCTGAAACTGGCGGGAATGGCGTTCTCCCCGAATGATCCGAACGATCTGGTGCTGAAATTCTGCCTGGAGAACGGGATCAGGGATATCCCGGGGATTAATTATATGCTGTACATGTATGCGAACAGGCCGTTAGACGGCAAGTTCTGACAAGCTGAAAGGAGCGGACACATGAGCGACAGAAACCATTATCTGGAGGCGGTCAGCAAACATAAAGTTCCGACTTCACTCCTGGTGGAAAACGCAGAAAAACTAAAAGCAGTTCCGAAAGAAGAAAGAGAGGCCTTGCGTGAAAAGTTTGCCATGGACATTGAAAAGAATTGTCCCTATCTGCCGGGAGAAGATCCTGCTTTACCCGGGACGCCCACAGCAGAAGCCGCTTTCATATACCCGGCCTATATAAATATCCGGTACGCATCCAGACAATTCAGCAATAAAAAGGATTCTTTAAAGATGTATGCGCTGCATGCATACCTGAACATCGGGGATATCAATCAAGAGATCGACAGCAGATATCGCAGAGCCCTTACCGGACGGATGGCCATCGGAGGCTGCCACGATGATGAATACGACGAGGAAACGTATATACGCGACAGCAACCGTCTGGATGAGTATTGGGCTCATCTCAAAACTTTTCTTGACGAAGGAAAGCGCTTGAGAATCTGGTACAGCCATCACCCGGAGGAGCTGTGCGGATTTTACTTTCTGTGCTCGTATCTGAAAGAATACAACCAGGAATTTTTTTGCGGTCCAGCTTCCTGAGGTCAGTGATATTCAGGGCAAACTGAAAAAAGTATACAGCAGGAACCAGATATCGGAAGAAGAGATCCGGAAAGCCGCGGAAAACGCCCGGCTGCTGACGAAAGAAGAGATCATCGCGAACGCCGAAGTCTGGGAGCGCCTGAAAAGAGAAAACGCACCTCTCCGGGCGGTTGTCAATGGCCAGCTGGTAAGTGTTCCCGAGGAATTCTATGATCCGTGGATCATCAGCTGCATCCCTGCTGATACGCCAATAACGATTAAGGAAGTTTATGGCTGCATCTGTGATCGTCTGCATACAATAGGTATTGGCTGGCTGATTCGCAGAATCGATAAACTGATCCAAGAAGGAAAGATTGAACTTGTAAAAAAGCACGAATATGTATGGGAAGAAATGATAAGACTGAACAGACATAGGTAATATAGATCTTTTTGTCCTTTTGTCCCGGAGTGAAAGAAAAAAATCTGTTTTTGGACAATGGGACAACTGGACAAGGATCCAGGAAACTTTTTACGACTTCCTGTTGTGATGCTTTGTGCTCGATCCCGGCTGCGGGGAATTTTTCCGGCTTGTCCAGGGGCTTGTCCAAAGGGTTGTCCAAGAGATTGTCCCGCCGGAGGCTACCGGAGGATCATTGGTATATATGGCTTTCTGAGTTTTCATAGATAACATAGGACAAGCTGGACAAGAAATCTTCTATAAAGACTATATTTGATTTTTATCTGACGAAGCATGTGTGAACACACGCGTATTTATATACGCGTATATAGGAAAAAATGTCCTAATTGTCCGGGTTGTCCCGGGCTGAAAGAATAGTTTTTTCTTCTTTGTGTTTTATGACAAGTGTGACAAGATTTTTCCTATATTTTAAGTTTCATTTTTGTTAGTTAGCTATAACCTGTACATACGCTCATGTATACGCGCGTATATAGGAAATTTCTGTCACTTTGTCACGTTGTCACAACCGGGAATAAAAAAATTTTTTTCGATGGGTTCAATGATGTATAATCATCACCGGTTTAAGCGGTTTATATTTATGGGAGGGTATTGGGATTAACTTTGAAACTGTGATTTTTTCTGATTACTGTCACCCAGGTTGACTAACAATATTTTTTGTTGCGGAATCAGCATCGCTTTTGTAGAATAGCTGAAGAAACTGTGTTGAATGATGTGATGTTTTCTCTTAGTGTGATGTTGTTTGAGTAGTAAACAAGGAGGATCGCATATGAATATCCCAGCGGACATCTTCAGTACTCTTACAGAGGAACAGAAGAAAAAGGCAGAAGCCGCAAAATCCCCGGAAGAATTTCTTGCCATTGCAAAGGAAATAGGCTATAAACTGTCGCAGGAACAGCTGGACAGCATGTCAGGTGGATGGTGCCCCGACTGCGGCGAAGTTTGTACGCAGGATTGCCAGCGCATGTAAATTGCGTATGCAGTAATCAGAGAGGGTGTTTCTATGCGTATAGAAAAAGCAGATTTTGCCGATGTTGATGCACTCACAGCACTCAGGCTGGAATACCTCATCGAAGACAATGGTTCGCTTGAACATAATGACGCAGAAACGATCAGAAACAATCTGCCTGGCTATATCCGCGAGCATCTGAAGAAAGACTTGTTTGTTTATGTCATCCGGGAGGACGACACCATCGTTTCCTGTGCTTTTCTGTTGATCGTTATGAAACCCATGAGCCCTGCATTCATAAATGGAAAAACCGCTACTGTCCTGAATGTTTATACTCTCCCGGCTTACCGACGCAGAGGATATGCACGGATGCTCATGAATGCCATGATTGCTGATGCAAAAGAATGGAATATTGATGTTATTGAGCTTAAAGCCACAGAAGACGGCTATGGCTTATATCGATCTGTAGGTTTTGAGGATGACCGCTCGAAGTATCATCTGATGAAATGGAAGGCTCAACGGGAAGCCTGACAGAAGAAGTGCAGGAAAATGGTCAAGGATTCGTGTCAAATTGTCATAGCGTCACAACCGGGAAAATTTTCTGATGATTTCAGTGCTGAATTTTGGCGTCTCCCTGGGCCATTTGTCGGGCAATCACGGGAGCCATGTATTGGAACACGGCCGGAATCAGCGCATGGTCAAAATTCTGCCGCACGTCGCAGGCTTCGCCGATCACCATCGTGTTTTCACAGCCCGGGCTGCAGGGCTGCCAGCCGGGCAGACGGGGGTTGGCCGGATTGCCCGTCCGGGCAAAGGCCATCACGCTGCCAAACACCTGCTCCTGTACCTGTTCCGCTACTGCATTGTCACCGTCCGGGCGGTGGGTGTGCTCCACCAGGTCAATGTTATGGAACACATAGGGGATATCGCAGCAATGCCAGGGAGATGTGCCGCCGCTGATGGGCTGATCCAGGTTGAACAGATAGGAGAAGGTGCAATCGTTCAGGGCGGAGCGTTTGGCGATGTAGTCGATCTCCGGACCGCGGAAAATGAAGTCCAGCCGCAAAAGATCAAGGATGTCCCGCTCGGGATACGCCTTTTTGAACAGCGGGATCAGCGCATCCGCGCCTTCGCCGCCCAGGGTTTCCCGCACGGTCTTTTCCTGCTCTGTAGGCGTCATGGCAGCCTTGTCATAGGGAGACGGCGCGAAGGAGAAAAACTCGCTGAACACGCTGCCCACCATCAGCGGGATGTGCGCGGTTTCCTTCCGGAAGCCAACTGCACAGGGATCGCCGGCATAGAAGGCGTTGGGATGCGGTTTGCAGCCGACATATTTCCCGGCTTTCTGGAACCCGGGCCGGAGCTTGAGATAGGCTTTGGCAAGCAGACGGTAATCCACCGTCTCAAGTTCTTTGACGGAGGCCAGATTCAGTTCGGCCATCAGCGCTTCGGCCATCTCCCTGCCGGAGCCTTTTTCATCCGCCAGCATGCCGATGACGCCGCTCATATTGATGCCCTTGGCGTACAGGCCGTCCGCCGCCGGGGTTTGCAGAAGGGTGGTCACTTTGGCTCCGCCGCCGGACTGGCCGAACACTGTTACGTTTTCCGGATCGCCGCCGAAGGCAGCAATATTGTCGTGCACCCATTGCAGGGCGGCGATGATGTCGTCCGTGCCGGCGTTGGCGGAGTTTGCGTATTCCTCCCCGAAATCCGAAAGGTCAAAATAGCCCAGGATATTCAGCCGGTGATTGACCGAAACCACCACTGTGTCCCCCAGGCGGGCCATGTTCGCGCCGTCGTAGGCTACCTGTTCGATGGAGGAGCCGGCCTCGTAGCCGCCGCCGTGGAGCCACACCAGCACGGGCCGCTTCTGATCGTCCAGGTCCGGGGTCCAGACGTTCAGGTTCAGGCAATCCTCGTCCATGGGCCAGTACCGGTGGGGCACGTACAGCTCCCCGCCGGGACGGTCAATGTTCATCAGCGGGCAAACGAAGCCGTAGCTGGCGGTGTCGAAAACGTCCTCCCAGCTTTCTATCGGCTCCGGGGCGTGGAAGCGCCTGGCCTTCGCATAGGGAATCCCCTTGAAAATGCTCAGCCCGTTCTGCTTGTAGCCCTTGATCAGCCCTCTGGATGTTTTTACCAGCGATGTGGTTTTGTCCCATTGGAAGGTTTGTTTCATGGCCTTTCATCCTTTCCTTCATCATTCCAGCACAGATGTGTTTAGTTTGCTTTCTTATTTGCCGCATTTTTACCTTAAGTTCATTTTACATAGATTTACGGAATTATCAAATTTTTCTGACGGGTTCAATAAGGTTAGTGTGCAAGAATTCTGATATTCAGAGATTTTTTGCAAGGTCATGAGCGTGGAACAGGAGTTTGCCGGGCGGGGCTTGGGGCAGACGAGGATTTCCTGAACTGATCCGGGCGAACAGGGTCCTGAACTTCCATGACATTTCCGACTAAACAGGTTTCCTACTAAAAAACCAGGATGATGAGAAATGACGCGAGACCAATAAAATCAACGGGTTTCGGCCATTTTCCTGTTGACGCAGACAGGTATTTGTGGTACAATGACTTTAGACGGAATTCCGACTAAAGGAGGTACCACAGATTGTACCTGGATGCGATGGTCAAAATCCCGGATGTGCCCGGAAAAATCACCTACCGAACCAAGGGAAACACCACTTATGTCGAGTATGAATACGGAAGGGTTTATGACAGGGAACGACAGTTTACCATAGCTAATCGGAAGACAATCGGGAAGCGATCTGAAGCTGATCCGACTGTGATGCAGCCCAACGAAAACTATATGAAATTCTTTCCGGATGTAGAGATGCCTGACCGGACGGAAAGAAGCTGCGGATTGCAGATCGGAACATGGGTTGTGATCCGGAAGATAGTCAACGATTACAACCTGCCAGAGATGCTGGGGAGACACCTTCCGGCCAAGGATGTTGGACTGTTCCTGGATCTGGCAGCATATTCAATTGTTGAAGAAGATAACCGAGCGCAGCACTATCCGAATTATGCATTCAAACATCCGTTGTTTGCTACAGGGATGCGGATTTACAGCGATTCCAGAGTCAGCGATTTTCTGAAGACCATGGATGAAAGCGTCAGCGCCTCATTCCTGAATGCCTGGAATGAAGGCAGGAATCACCGGGAGAAGATTTACTTCTCATACGATTCTACTGACAAGAAATGTCAGGCTGGCGATTTGAGGATCGTGGAGAACGGGCATTCGAAGAGCGGAGAAGAAACCAGCATATTCAACTATGCGATTGCGTATGATACCCACAACCAGGAACCGCTGTTCTATGAGGTATATCCCGGCAGTATTAATGATGTATCCCAATTACAATGCATGGTGGATAAATCGGTAGGCTACGGATACAAACAGATCGGTTTCGTGCTGGATCGAGGCTACTTCAGCAAAGAGAATATTGATTATCTGGAAGCAAATAAATACAGTTTCGTGATGATGCTGAAAGGCAAAGCAGATCTGGTTCAGCAGTGGGTGTTGGAGAACAAGGGAAGCTTTGAGGAAAAGCGGCTGTACAACATCCCGGCATATGAGGTTTACGGAAAGACTATTGAAAAGAAACTGTTCGCAACGGACAGGAAACCGAGATATATTCACCTGTACCACAGTGTTGACCTGGAAGCCAACGAGAAGCGGGACGTCGAGAAGAAGATTAACCAGCTGACGAGTTTCCTGAACAGTCATATTAACCAGTTCAAGGAATTCAGGCCGGGACTGGAGCAGTATTTCCTGCTGCATTATGACGAGAAAGCAAAGAAGAAAGAGCCGAAAAAGAAGCAGGACCCATTGAAAGGAGAGACGCAAGAACAGGAAAAAGCAGAACGCAAATTCGTTTTCTTTGAGGAAAAGGCAGCAGTCATTGAATTGGAACTGGCCTTATGCGGATACTTTGTGATTATTACTTCGGAGAAGATGACCGCAAAGGAAGCCATTGAGATCTACAAGGGTCGGGACGCTTCAGAGAAACTGTTCCTTTCGGACAAGACATTTCTGGGGAATCATTGCCTAAGGGTTGATTCAGATGAATCGGCCGCCTCCAAGATATTTATTGAATTTGTGGCGCTGATTATCCGGAATCGGATGTATAACTATCTGAAGGAAGAAAAGAAGAA
>Ga0310690_10004792_pt1 | contig 18883 bp, 15 predicted proteins | sample AusTroGonzalo_MG_2_FD_207661 | JGI IMG/M metagenome (GOLD analysis project Ga0310690, IMG submission 207661) | Bovine rumen microbial communities from tropical cattle in Woodstock, Queensland, Australia - Gonzalo_04 (v2) (version 2) | ecosystem: Host-associated > Mammals > Digestive system >...
GGCGTGGATGTGGTGGAGGACGATCCGGACATCGTCTATCTGACATTCGACCGCACGATAACATACGAGAAGATCAACAAGGCCTACAAGGCATTGAAGAACGGAGCGGAGCTCATAGCCACCCATCCGGACGACGTCTGTCCCACCGAGACCGATTACGACATCGACATCGGACCCTTCATACGGATGTTCGAACAGATGTGCCAGACCAAGGCAGTCGTGATCGGGAAACCTAACAGGCTGATGCTCGAGATGGCCGCCCGCGAGATGGGTGTGGATCCCCAGGGAACGGTCATGGTCGGCGACCGCCTTTACACGGACATGAGGATGGGGGAGCTCGCAGGCACCTCCACGATCCTCGTCCTCTCGGGTGAGACATCGAGGGCGGACCTGGAGGCATCGGACATCCGTCCGACCCATGTGCTGGATTCCGTTGCGGACATACCTGCCTTGCTGGAATGACGTTTTTAGGCCCGAATCCGCGTCCTATTTAAATATTAAGGCGCGTATATTATTTTAACACGTGTGCGGGCGCGGGGATGCATCGACCGCACGTAAAAGCGTGCATAAAGGGATGCGGACGTGAGAGATCGTCCGTCCTCTGCGGAGGGATCGGGTGCACTTAAAAACAGTCGAGATGGAGAATTTCAAGTCATTCGGCGGGAAGGTAACAGTACCGCTCATGGAAGGTTATACCGCGGTCACGGGACCGAACGGATCCGGTAAGTCGAACATCACCGATGCCATCCTCTTCGTCCTTGGACCCAAGAGTCCCAAGGCGGTCCGTGCAGGCAGGCTCACCGATCTCATCTTCGACGGAGGAAAGAGCAAGAACAAGGCATCCTACATGAAGGTCTCCCTGGTCTTCGAGAACCAGGACCGTATCATGCCCTGGGACGCCGACGAGGTCAGGCTCACCCGTTACATCAAGATGTCCGACAACGGACAGGATTACAGCTCATATTTCTACATAAACGACCAGAAGTCCACCCTCACCGAGTTCGACAACCTGCTCACCAGGGCGAGGATAAGTGCAGAGGGATACAACCTGGTCCAGCAGGGAGATGTCACCCACATCGTCCAGATGGGTAACACCCAGAGGAGGGGGATCGTGGACAGCATCTCCGGTATCGCCAGCTTCGATGCGGATATCGACAAGGCAGAGGCGGAGAAGTCCGAGGCCACGGCCAATCTCGACAGGATCAACATCGTGGTGAACGAGCTTTCCACGGAGGTCAAGAAGCTGGAGAAGGACCGCGAGGACGCGCAGAAGTACGTCGAGTTCAAGGATAACCTGGACATGGCCAAGGCTCAGCACTCCCACAGGAGGCTCCAGATGTCCAAGGCATCATACGATGCCACGCAGCAGCAGATCGACAGGCAGCAGGAGAGCATCCAGAAGATGGCCGCAGAGAAGGCCGAACTGGAGGCCAAGAGGGACGGGAAGAAACAGGAGATCTCCGATGTGGAGCTGGAGATCGAGGCCAAGGTCGGTCCCGAATACAGGGAGCTGAAGAAGAAGATCGACGACGTAAGGGTCAGTTACGCCACAAGCAAGGACAGGATCGAGAACGCTGAATCCAATATCGAGGAGAACAAGACGTTCAAGGCCAACTTCGAGGAGCGCATAAACGACAACAACGTCCAGATAGCCAACCTCGAGGAGAACAAGAAGGATCTGGAGATCAAGCTCTTCCAGGCCGAGAGGGACAAGGATGCCCAGTCCGAGGAGGAGACCAAGATCTCCAACATGATATCCAGCTCCGGCGGGGAGCACAAGGAGCTCCAGGAGCGCCTGGAGAAGCTGGAGGAGGACATCGCGGCCTGCTCCAACGACCTTCTGACCGCGCAGGGGAAGTTCGCTAAGGCGGAAGCGGCATCCGAGGACGCGCACAACAGCGTCGCTACCATGGACGAGAAGGTCCAGAACATAGATTTCGAGATCAAAGATTCCAAATGGAGCCTCGACCAGCTGAAGTCCGAGGGAGGAATCAGCACAGAGGATTACACGGCGAAGGTATTGGAGCTCAGGAAGAAGGAGACCGAGCTGGAGAAGCAGGAGATCGAGCTGGGCAATGCATACCGCAGGATCGATGAGGAGTACAAGTCGCTCCAGGCCGAGAAGAAGGTATCCGAGAGGATGAACCAGGGAAGCATGGCCGTGGAGGCCATACTGGCACTCAGGAACAGGGGCGAGATGCCCGGCATCCACGGAACGATCCAGGAGCTGGCGACGGTCGATCCCGGGTTCGAGACGGCGCTATCCGTCGCGGCAGGCAGCAAGATGCAGGCCGTGGTCGTAGACGACGACCAGGTGGCAGCAGATGCCATATCCTACCTGAAGAAGGAGAGGCTCGGAAGGGTCACGTTCCTTCCGCTCACCAAGATGATGGGAGGCAAGCCAAGGGCCAAGGCCATCATGAGCGAGAAGGAGTCGGAGGGATACGCCATAGACCTCATCGATTTCAACCAGAAGTACTACAACGCCTTCTGGTACGTGCTGGGCGACACGCTGGTCGTCAAGGACATGGACACCGCCCGCAGGATAATGGGAGGCATCAGGATAGTCACCAAGGCCGGAGAGCTCATCGAGGCGTCCGGTGCGATGGTCGGAGGTACCATCAACCAGAACAAGCTGATGAAGTTCGGTGCGGCCTCCGAGGACAAGCTCACGGAGCTGGGAGAGAGCCTCAGGAAGGCATCCGAGGCCCTGGACAACGTGAGGAAGGAGCTCAGAGATGTGCGCGACCAGATACGCGGAGCGGACGACGCCATGAGGCAGAGCTCCACAGCCGGAATGGAGCAGAGGGAGAAGGTGGCCGGCCTGAAGGCAAGGATCACCGAGCTGGAGAGGTCCAAGAAGGACCTGTCGCAGCAGCTTGCCGATGCGAGGACGAAGATGTCCGCGGCCGATTCCGACCTGGCGGAGACCAGGAAGGTCTTCACGATGCTCACCGAGCGCATGACGCTCTACAACGATCAGAAGAACAGGATCAAGGACCGTATCGCGGAGATCGCACCCGCCGACCTCCAGGCCAGGATCCAGAAGGTCAGGGACACCCTTTACAACCTGACCGAGGCGATATCCGCCCTCAAGCTGCAGATCGCAGGGATAGACACCGAGATCCTGGGATACCAGAGGCAGAACGAATCGACCCAGATGCAGCTGGATTCGGTGATCAAGGACATCGACGAAGGATACAGGGTCATCGAGGAGAACACAGGCATCATGAACTCGCTCAAGGTCGAGCTGGATGCTCTCCACAAGATCGAGGCCGAGATGGAGGGAGGCATAGAGAGCCTCCGCAACAAGAAGGACGGTCTGGTGGCCGAGATGTACGAGTTCGAGAACCAGGCCAGGGAGAGGCAGACATCCATCGAGAACTCCTCCGCGGCGGTGGAGAGCTTCAGGGCACAGCTGGGCGCCATATCCTTGGATATCGCCCAGTATCAGGCCGAGGTGGACGCCATAACCTTCGAGGTCAAGCAGCCCATACCCTCCGAGGAGGAGATCAAGCGCACCATCAGGTCATGCGAGAACGCCCTCCAGAACCTGGGCAACGTCAACCTGCGCGCGATAGAGGACTACGACGAGAAGAAGGCACGTCTGGACACTCTCAACGAGCAGGTCCAGCAGCTCAACAAGAACATCGCCGAGCTCACCGACCTCACGGATTCCCTCAAGGACAAGAAGAAAGGTCTGTTCATGGAATCCTACAGGGCGATCGACGAGAACTTCAAGAAGATCTACGCCCAGCTCTCCGGAGGGGGAGAGGCGTTCATGGCGCTGGAGGACGAGGAGGACCCGTTCAACGGCGGCCTCATAATAAATGCGAAGCCCAGGAACGGAAAGCTCCTGAGGCTGGAGGCGCTGTCGGGAGGGGAGAAGTCCCTCACCGCACTTTCATTCATCTTCGCCATCCAGGAATACCAGCCGTCCCCGTTCTACGTATTGGACGAGGTCGATATGTTCCTGGACTCAGTGAACTCGGAGATGGTGGCCCAGAGGGTCAAGGAGAGTTCGAGGAAGGCGCAGTTCATACAGGTGTCCCTGAGGAAGGTCGCGTTAGCGGTCGCCGATCAGCTGATCGGAGTAACCAGGCCACCTACGGGAATCAGCAAGATCATAATACAGCCCGATCTGGCTGAGGTCTCTAAATACGAGGAAGAGGCTGTAAACAAAGAAGAGGCGATCTGAAATGGATGGGAACATAAGGATTGAGGATCTGGAGCAGCATCTGCTGTTCCACAAGGCTATGAGCGAGAACACCGAGACCTATCAGAGGATAGGCGGATACATGGATATCCTGTCGAAGGCGGAATCCGGGGAGATGCTCCAGGACCCCGTCGATGAGGCGATCCGTTCGGTCTTCAGCCTGGTGCTGGAGAACGGTATCGACCCCTGGGAGATAGACCTCTCGGAGTTCGTAAGACTGTACAACATGAAGGTGGTCAACAACACCTTCGATATGATCGTGGCCGGAAAGCTGATGCTGATGGCATGGAAGATCCTGAGGATGCAGTCCGATTCGACCAGGCTGAGGTCCGAACCCCCGATCGAGGAGTTCGAGATGGAGATGGACGACGGATTCTTCTACGAGGACGAGGAGACCATGGTGGTCCCCGAGCTGAACCTCGTGAACGCGTTCCAGAGGGAGCCCATGCGCCCGGTCACCATGTACGAGCTGATCGACGCCTTCGAGGAGGCCAGGGTCGAGATCGAGCTCCAGCAGGAGAGGGAGCGCGTAAGGACCCAGCTCAGGGAGAAGGAGCCCTCCAAGTTCGACAACAAGGCCCACGAGGAGGACGACAGCAGGGACGTCGAGATGGTCTGGGAGAGGATCCAGAGGCTCGGCCCCGGACAGATCTGCATCGAGGACCTGTACACCCGCGACCTGAAGGAGAACCTGAAGACCTTCGTGTCCATCCTCCACCTGGTCAGGATCGGTAAGCTGGATGTCTGGCAGGAGTCCCTGCCCTACGGCGATATCTTCGTGGAGATAATGACCGAGGGCGCATCCGGGACCATCGAGGACAACCTCGACCGTATCGAAGCGGTGATGTGACGTGAGCGTGAAGGGAGCCGTCGAGGCTGCCCTCTACTCCTCATCAGAGAATCTCAGCGTCTCCGACATCGCGGCGAAGACCGGACTCCCCGTGGAGGAGGTCAGGACCGCGGTCATGGACCTGAGGAGGGAGTACGAGGACAGGGATTCAGCGATACAGATCGCAAGGATCGGTACCGAGTACAGGATGATGCTCAGACCCGAGTATTCCGACTCCACCGGAACGTTCTCCAAGCCCGAGCTCTCGGGCGGTGCGCTGCGCACCCTCACCACCATCGCATATTACCAGCCTGTGCTCCAGGCAGAGCTGCTGAAGCTCCGCGGTCCGCGCGTATACGACGACGTCCACACCCTGGTGGAATCGGATTTCGTATCAAGGAAGAGGGCAGGCAACACCTGGGAGCTGACCACCACCAAGAAGTTCGCAGAGTACTTCGGCATCGGCAGCACCAGGATCAAGGACATCAAGGCTTGGATAGAGGAGAAGGCCACGAACCTCGGTGACGAATCCTCCCAGCCCAAACAGGAGTGAAGCTCCTTTCGTACAGAGGACATCCGCCGGCATCAGATCGTCCCGGCGGACGTCCTGTTCTCCATACCAACCTTGTCATTGTATTCTCGGGCATATGATCCAAAGGATGGCGATAGAGCATCCCAACGTACCAAGTTATATATCGGACGATAGAGTAGATGTGGTGCGTTAGGGCCCAGCATCATCAAGCTATGGGTATATGTGACAGGTTGTTCAAATGAATCTTCAGGCAGGAAGCAACACAGTCAAAGGGACCATCAACGACGGCATGGATGTCGAGGTCGCCCTCAAGATCGGAAAGGCCTTGGGAAAGAACTACGGTTCCCCGATCGCCGTTGCAATGGACGGAAGGGAGTCCAACTTCATGCTCAAAGCAGCGCTGGTCTCCGGTATCATGTCAGTAGGATGCAACGTGATGGACCTGGGATCCGTTCCCACCCCGCTCATCCAGTATTATATGGTGCTTCATCCGGAGGTGAAAGGGGGCGTTACAATCACCGCATCCTTCGCCGACCAGGAGATCAACGGATTCAGAGTGATGAAGTCCGGAGGCATAGAGGACCCTATCTTCGACGAACTCGATATGAACGAGATAATGGCCGACCGTACCCAGGTCGAAGGTCTGGAGGTCGGTGAGATCATCATGGTCGAGGATTTCATCGAGGGTTATATCGAATACATCCTGTCTGAGGTGAATGTGGAGGCCATCCGCAATGCGGACCTCAAGGTCTGCATAGACTGCCGTAACAATTCCGTGGCCAGCATAGTGGCGAACATCTTCGACAGACTGTCGGTCGAGAGGGTGTTCATCGGAGGCGATTCGTCGGTCATGGATATGGACAGATTGGTCAAGCTGGGTCATTTCGTGAAGGTACAGGGATGGGACCTGGGGATCGCCATGGAGATGGATGCCGATCACTGTCTGTTCACCACTGCCGACGGTAAGCCCGTTCAGGGAGACAAGAGCTTCGCCGTTCTTGCGAAATCCGTTCTTGCCCAGAACAAGGGAAAGGTCGTCATGCCCATCAACTCATCCACTTTGATGGAGGACGTGGTTCGTGACAACGGAGGCGTCGTCATGCACTGCACCATAGGCGAGCAGACCGTGGTCAGGAAGGTCAAGGAGAACCAGGCGGTTCTGGGAGGGGACATATTCGGATGTCTCGTCATGCCCGGCAAGTTCTGCACCTGCGATGCTATCGAGGGAATGGTCAGGATCATAGAGATCGTGGCTAAGGAAGGTCCTCTCGGGAAGCTCATCGAGCCTTACCCGGACAATTATATCATAAGGGCCTCGATGGAGTGTCCGGAAGGGGATATCCAGAGGAAGCTCGATGCCTTCAAGGCCATCAACGAGGGCAAGGATATGGACCTCACCGACGGCATAAAGGTCTACAACGATAAGGGCTGGGTCCTGGTAAGGCATTCCAACCTTAGGAATTACATCAAGATCTATGCACAGTCGGACTCTATGGAGTCTGCGGATGCCATCGTGAAATCGACGCTGGGTGTACTGAGCGAACAGTGAATCAGTTCCTCAGATTCTTCGAATGGACCGCAACGGCCTCGTTGATGAGCCTTGCAGCCAGTATTGAGGTTATCCCTGCAGGGTCTGCCGGAGGGCATACTTCGCAGACATCGAATCCCACAAGCCTGTCGCCTACGGCATTGATGACCTTCTTCACATCGTAAGGATGCAATCCGAAAGGCTCGGGTGTCCCTGTGCCAGGAGCATAGGCGGGATCTATCCCGTCGATATCGATAGTGAGATAGATGTGCTCGTGCTTCACGCTTTCCAGGGCCTTCTTTATCGCCCATTCTATGCCGTTATCCAGAATATCGTAGGAACTGATGAAGGGGATCACATCGTCCCTGTCAAGTTCCTCCTCTCCGATGGCGCGGCATCCGAGAACGAATGTGTTCTCCACGCCCACATGGTCGGCGGCACGCCTCATGATGCATGCATGGCTCAGCGGAGTCCCCAGGTATTCGTCCCTGGAATCCAGGTGCGCATCGATGGAGATGACCGCGATGTCGTCCTTGTCGAAGTTGCGTACCACAGGTATGTTGACCGAATGCTCCCCGCCGATGGTTATCGGGAACTTCCCGTCCCTTATGGCCGGACCTACGGCGAAATCCACCTCCTGGACCATGTCCTCGGGCATGACGAAGTCGTCGACGTTCCCGTAGTCGCAGATCGCCGGCAGCTCCTGGTGGATGCCGTGCTCGAAATGGATCTCTTCAAAATTATAGGAGGCCCGCCTTATGGCGGTGGGTCCCTCCCTTGCGCCTGCCTTGAAGCAGGCGGTATGGTCATACTGGACTCCGAATATGACGATGTCCGATTCCTCGTATTCCGAGTCGGCACCAGCATATCCGAGTCCGTATGATATTCTACCAGTCCTCACATGAACTTGTATCTGCCCATTGCGACGAGGTACAGGACTTCTGCTCCTTCCTCGATCTTCTGCTCGGCATCGTCGTTGATGACGATGGAGAGGTTCTCGAAGGACTCGAGATCCATGACGAGGGCCTCCTCGCCGGTGATGGACAGGATCTGTCCCTTCCTCTTGTCGATCATGGGGACCTGGACTTTAGTGCTGACAGGTCCAACGATGGATTTCTTTGCGCCGGTGAAGATGCTGACCGCATCGATGTTCGCCTTCGCGGATCCGTGCTTTCCGGGCTTGGACGTCGTGATCTTGACGATCTTACAAGGCTCCTCGTCGACGTTGACGTACCTTCCCTCTTTCAGCTCTCTGATCTCTTTCATCTCCCACATTGGTTTCACTTTCCTTTGGATTATTTCGATCCAGCCTTCATGGCCGGAAGTTCACTTCCCCTTTGGAAGCGAACACATGGAAGTCGTAATCGGTTACTGACCTCATGTTATCTGGGTGAGGTAATGGTATCATCTTATTATAACGATTACGCGCGCGATTGTCGACGGTATCCGTTCCAAGACCATCGATACCATTGGTTTTGTGCATATTGACCGCTGCATTCAGTTTTTATGCCTTCACCCTGAACATCGCGATTCCATGGACAACGGGAACGATGGTGCTTCCAGAACGGATATGAAAGACGATAACGACCGCCTGATCAAGAGGACGATAAAGGATGCTGTGTTCACATCGGTCTTCAGGGACAGGTCCAATGTAGCTGTTTTGTTCAGGGATCTGCACCCAGACCAAGCCGATGTGGACGAGAGCGATGTCGAGATAGTTACTCTGGATAATGTCATATCCCCGGGCAGGATCAACGATCTCGGTTTCGTCGTAAGGAACAGGATACTCTGTCTGGTGGAGGCACAGACCGTCAGGATGAGAGCGATGATGCTCAGGAACCTGGTTTATCTTTCAGATACGTATCAGAGGATCATGCGCGGGAAGGATCTGACCGTGTATGACGTATCGGAAGGGGATATACCTGTCTGGGAGATGTATGTGATATATCCTCGCGAGAAGGGGAAGGACGGAGGGGTCAGGGTGCAGTTGCATGATCACATCTCGAAGGATCTCTTCGATCTGTCAGGCGGAAGGGATATCCAGGTAGATTCCGAAGGGGTCATCAGCGATTATGCAAATGTATGTGAAAGGATAGATAGAATAATAACCGAAGAAGGGAATGGAAAAAAGGCATTGAGGGAACTGATAGAGGAATGCCGCGGCAAAGACGGTATAATTGAGAGGTTCATAGTTTCGAGGGAGATGGAGATCATGGATCTGTTCGAAGAGATGTGGACGTGGGAAGGCAGTGTCCGTGCTTATGTAAGGTACCAGAGCAAGATTAGCAAAGCTGAAGGACTGGCCGAAGGAGAAGCCAAAGGCAAAGCTATAATCTTCAAAAATATGCTGGACAAAGGATATTCTCCGGAAGAGATAGAAGAGATCACAGGAGTATCGGTCTAGGATATCCAAACTGTTTGACTTCACATGTGAACAGTGGTCGGGGTTCTGTAATAAACAATTCGACAAATCAAGAGTGCCAGTTAATCTTTATGCACTTATCTTCTCAAACCATTTTTTGTCTCAAAAACATGCTCATCACGAATCGGACAGATCTTCAGTGTCGATCAAGATGACGTTCTGTTTGGTCTTCTTGGCCAGGGATTTGGCTATCATCCCAAGTTCCAGGAAAGCGGCGTTGTATATCGCATTGGGGACCAGGCATGTCGCTGTCAGCTGACCGCGGATCCCGTCGTCATTGATCCTTGAGTTCTGGAAGCTGTATACATCCATCTGACTGATCTTCCCTCCCAGGCGTTCGGCGTAACCTCTTACGATATCGCAATCCGACTCGATATCGATATCCAGGTCGCCGTCCTCTCTCAGGGTGACCGTGATCGTCGCCTCCCGGTCGCAGGCATTCATGATCGCTTTGGTGACTGATGTCATTTACTTCACATATTCCAATGAGGATAGTAAGTATTTTTCAAAAAATACGATTTACATGCTTATTTCTTAGAAAAATAGTAAGTAAATCGGTGTCTCCTGTTCTTTCCCCTGTTCCTGGGCTTTCCCTTCTTCTGGGGTTTCTTGGGTGCCTCAGGATACCTGCGTTTGATATCCTCTACTCTGGCCATGAACTCCTCGTTCAATCTGTCCCCGCAGAACTCGCCGCGGTACTGGTCCACCTTGGCGGCTATCAGGATCTTTCCTGCCAGCGCACGTGCGATGTTACCTCTCTGCCAGTACGGTGCCTTATGGACCTCCGGGTGCTGGTAGATCACGCCGTGCTTCGGAGGTCTCTTCCCGGATTTGAGATGCCTGAACATGGCCTTCTCAGCTCCAAGGAGCTGCACCGTCGACGAGGGGAGGGACGAGAGCCTCTCCAGTCCTCCTGAAAGGGAGATCAGCCTTGCCGCAAGCGGACCGCCGACCAGTGCGCACATGTTGGGACACGTTCCCTCCACGATATCCTGGATATAGGATTCGGTGCGCTCCTCGTCATCGTATAGGCGGTACAGGGTATCGGCGAGGTCCATGACAGCACGCATATCCTTGTCGTCGAAGTCCGCTCCGATCGATTGGATATCTATCCCCAACTCCTCGATGATGGCCTCCCTGTCGCCGTATCTCGCGATGAGGTCGGCGTATCTGGAGTCCTTGGCGTAATCGGCGAGCTCCGGGAAATGCATCCCGTACCATTCGTGGAGCCTCTCGTTGTAGAGGTTGATCGTGGCTATCTGGTCGTCCAGATTCCTTATGGCCTGTACCAGGTTCTTGTCCCTGGGCACAGGTTCGGAGGTCCTTAGTTTCCCGAGGCCCATCATGACCTCGTGCATGAACGTATCGTCGAATCCGAACTTCTGGGGGGTCAGGAACGATGAGTCGAACAGCTCGGGCTTGCCCAGCTCGGACTGCCTTCTGTCGCCGACCATCAGCTTCTCTGGCACCAGCGAGGCCAGCTCCCGTTCCTCGTCGAGGATCCCCCCTCTCTGTATGGCGGCGAGCTTATCGGCAACGACGGCGGCATCGTTGGGCATGAGCCTCTTCTCGACTATGCTGTGGGACCTCTCATCGACGAGGAACACCCCGAACCATTTGGTGACCAGTATCGCCATGCCATCACATCCTTGACAGTTTCTGTATCTCTCTCTTCGGGAGGTCCGTTACCTCTCCGCAAAGGATCTGGAGCTTGGCCTGGAATTCCAGCTCCTCCATCCTGTTGTACGCTTCCTCGAGATTCCTTCCCTGGGTGATCGCCCCGTGGCGCTCCATGAGGATAGCCTTATGGTCCCCGACAGCGGCCACAGCATCCACCAGCTTCTTCGAACCCGGTGTGAAGTATCCTATCATCGGGACCTCTCCCAGCAGCAGGACCCCTTCGGGGGTTATGTTGCTCTTGATGTTCTCCTTCCTGACCGCCAGTGTGACGCAGTGAAGGGGGTGGCAGTGGATGACCGCGTTGGTATCGTAGTTCATGTTGTAAAGTGCCAGATGGAACTTGTGCTCAATGGAGGGCTTCCCTTCGGTGAGGACCTTCCCTTTGGAATCGATGACGACCATGTCCTCGATCTCCAGCATACCCTTGTTGCGTCCGGAGGGGGTGATGAGTATCTCCGAATCATTGATCCTGACGCTCATGTTGCCTCCGGCGGACACGGTGAGCTGACGGTCGTACAGCATCCTGCAGATCCTGACCAGCTCCTGTCTGGCATATCTCTCATTCATTGTTTCACCAGATGGATCTCGTTAGGTTTCAGGATCCCCTTCTCCGTGATGAATCCGGTGACCAGCTCCGCCGGGGTCACGTCGAATGCAGGGTTCAGGGCCTTCGATCCCACCGGTGCGATCCTTATGTCCTTCACCATGGTGACCTCGGTCTCCGACCTCTGCTCTATGACGATGTCCTTTCCGGTCTTTGTGTTGAAATCGAATGTGGATATGGGTGCCGCGACGTAGAACGGGATCCCGAAGCTCTTGGCCACGATGGCCTTGCCGAACGTCCCAATCTTGTTTGCGAAGTCGCCGTTCTCGGCGATCCTGTCCGCTCCTGTGATGATCATGTCCACTCCCTGGGACATGTAGTATGCGGACGCCCCGTCGGGGATGATGGCGTGGTCGATGCCCTCCTGGTTCAGCTCCCAAGCGGTGAGCTGCATGCCCTGGAGACGCGGCCTGGTCTCCGATGCGTAGACGAAGAATTTCTTTCCCTGCTCGTGGGCCTTCCTCATGGGTGCGAGCGCCGTACCTATGTCAACGGTAGCCAAGGCACCGGCGTTGCAGTGGGTCATCAACTTCATACCGTCCTTGATGAGCTCTGCCCCATACTCGCCAATCTTGGTGCACTTGTCCACCATCATCTGGGCGTATCCGTCAGCGGCTTTGACGGGATCCTTCCCGTCCTTGAGCTCCCTGTACATGTAGTCGACGGCGTAGAACAGGTCGTTGGCGGTGGGTCTGGCGGCCTTGATGTCCTTCGAGGCCTTGTCGAGGTCGCATCCCTTCAGCGCCGCCATGCACATGGCGTACGCGGCCGTGGCACCGATCGATGGTGCTCCGCGGGTGGTCATGTTGCGGATGGCCTCGGCTATGTCCAGATAATCATCGAAATCTACCAGGACTATCTCTGCGGGGAGTTCCCTCTGGTCGATCATGCGGACCTTCCCGTCCTCGAACCAGACCGCTCTGATATCGCATCTTTTACCGTTGACTGTGGCTTTCATCTTCGCACCGTTCCGATATCCTGAAGAGAATATACAAACATTTGCGACGACATGAGCGAAACTTTAATATACGAACCGCATACGGATTTTTATGGCAGAGGAGAGTTCAAAGCATTTCGAACTGTACATAACGCCAAGCGGCACTGTACAGGTCTCAAGCGATGTCAAGCTGAAGATCCTTCATGAGCTGCAGGATAACGACCTGTCGCTCACCGAGATCGCCAAGAAAGTCTCCAAGGCCCAGTCCACCATATCTGTACATTTGGATAACATGGTGGAGGACGGTCTGATATCTGTCCACGACGACCTTCAGGACAACCGTAAGAAGTACTACTCCCTGGTGTCGCTGCCTTTCGGGAGATCGGTGGAGTCGTCCGACGAATCCAGGGAGGTCGCGTTCAATCTCCTCTCCAAGGTTGCCCAGGACCCTGACAAGATGTCGAAGAGCATGGCCAGATTCATGATGCTGGGATTCGACGGACTGGGGTTGAACGTGGATCCCATGGCCAGTATACTCGGTTTCATACACGGGGCGGCCATGTCGGGATCGCTGTCGGGAGAGACACTGGAGGAGACCATAGACAACGCCCGCACATACTTCCGCCAGATGGGTCTGGGGGAGGTCAGCGTGTATTCGGTCAGCCCTCTGACGCTCATCGTGAAGGACAACATCCCTCTGACAGAAGGTTCGGCGAACATGATGATCAGGTACTTCTCGGGGTTCTTCTCCAGGATACTGGAGGATGCCACGGGGAAGTCGTATGACATGGTGAGCAGCGAGGTGTTCGGCACGGATTACAACTACGTCAGGTTCGTGCTGGAGCCCAAGTCGCGCAAGATCCCGATGCTCATAGACCACGACGAGAAGGAATGACGGCAGACCGTCGGGATTTCCTTATCGCTGTTACACATTTATACACACAGAGCGGATTACGTGTAAGGCGTTCAACGTTCGGTGATAGCCATGGTATACAGCGGGAACGGAGGTTATGACAGCGGACGGTCGGCACCAATGCCGCCGGGCCAGAATGGGAATATGGGGCAGGCGGGCCCCGGCTACTACGGCAATCCTTACGGACCCCCGCAGCAATGGAACTATCAGGGCCAAGCGCCTGCAAAGAGGTCCAGGATAGTCCCCGAACCCATCCCCGGCATGCCAAAGGGCGTACGTACACTGGGAAAACTGAACGTCCTGTACCTGCCGATATTCATCTTCGCATGTGTGATGATCATCCTCGCCTGCTACGGATTTATGATGATCGTAGGTTCGGATGCCACCATGTCGCTGGCAGGCATCCTGATGATCCTGTTGATGATAGTAGTGCTCGCCATGGATGCGTTCACGGGAGCGACGCTGGGTGCGGTGGTCCTGCCATTGAATCTCATATGTACGATCATAGGGGTGAGCAACCTGTTCGTAACCATAGCCATATATGTGGTCGGGCTGGTGTTCGCATTCTTCTTCGGAAGGGAGTTCCTACGCGCCAAGAAGCGCTCGTGGTTCGTATTCGTCATCGTCTATGCCATGGCCCTGATATATTACGCGGCAGTCCTGATCTTCTCGATCCTGGAGATAACATCCCTGGGCGACCTCGGGTTGGTCATGATGATCAACATCATAGTATACGTCGTCCCGCTGACGTTCGATGCGCTGATCCTGTTCTATCTCACCCGCCCGAAGGTAAGGGCCTTCTTCTCTGTCGGAAATGTCGCTGCAGCGAATCCCGCAGCTCCTCAGCAGGCAATGTACCAGACCGGATATTATCAGCCACAGTCACCATACGGATATCAGGCCCCACAGGGTCAGAGGTATGCACCTGTGCCCGGGGCACAGAGGAATATGAATGCTCAGGGCGTTCCAATGCGTCAGAGGCCTCCGCAGCAGCCCCGTCCTCAGCCGGCAGCACCTGCCAATCCCGAGAAGACCGTCAAGTACCCCGGAGGGGAGATATTCACAGGGAAGGTCTACAACGGCATGCCGTCGTCCGGTAAGATGCAGTATTCCAACGGCGTGGTGTACACAGGCGACTTCGATTCCAACGGGAAGTATTCCGGACACGGGATCATCGAGTGGCCGAACGGAGACAGCTTCGAGGGGGACTTCGTGAACGGCGTCTATTCAGGATACGGAAGGTACGACAGCGCCGACGGGTCCTGGACGAAGGGACGTTATGAGGACGGGAAGCTCAACGGTACGGCCACCGTGTTCGTTTCATCCAACGAATACACTTACGAAGGCGTCGCCGAGAACGGGGTGTTCACAGGCGAGGTCAGCATCGAGCATGACGGGGTATGTGTCTACGAAGGACTGGTATCCGGATACAAGCCATCGGGCAAGGGCACGATGTATGTGTCAGGCGGAAGGATCGAGGGTATGTGGACCGGCTTCGATTATGTCCAGGGAAGGTTCTACGGCACGGACGGGATAGTCATGGACGTGGTCCTGGGCAAGGATGATTTCACCGGACCGTACGAGAGGCTCTGATCACTGGTAGACAGGCTTGAATGTCAGCAGCGCTCCGTTGCCGAGCATGCGGCAGTCCTCGAGCACCATCTGTATCCCGTTCTCGGCCACCCATCCGTCCCCGTCGCATGGCGTGGGAGCATCCTTACCGCCGATGACCAGCCCTCCGATGAACACGGTATAACGGTCCACCATCTTAGCTCTGAAAAGGGTCGAGATCGTCTTCCCGCCTCCTTCGACGAGGATGTTCTCTATGCCGAGCTCCGCAAGCTTCTCCATGACCGCATCCAGGTCTATGGCATCAGTGCCAGCACGGATGATGTGGTCGCAGTTCCATACAGCGGTGCAATCGCTCAGCGTGACCATTATGGTGGGTGCACGGTCGTTGAGGACCTGCGCATCCTGAGGGGTCCTGCCATGGGGATCCAGGACAATGCGGACTGGATTCGTATCGTAATCCCTGTCCTTCAGTGTCAGATGGGGGTCGTCCGCGATCACGGTGCCCACTCCGACAAGGATGGAATCGTATTGCTTCCTAAGCCCCTTGACGCGGGTCTTGTCCTCGTCCGAAGAGATGCGGACCTGCGTGCGGTCCTCGCCGGCCAGCTTACCGTCGGCGGACATGGCGCAGTTAACGTGGATGTAGGGCCTCATTGTTCTCACCAGGGGTGACGGTGAATCTGTAGACGTTGTCCTTCCTCTCGACGCCGAACTTGACATCAAGGAAGGATTCCAAGGTATCCATCTGGCTAAGCAGGTGCTTGCTGATCCTCGAGACGCTGAACCCACTCTTCCCCTGGGCCATTGCCATATAGGGGAGGACTTGGTCCGCGGTGTGCACATCCATGGTGGCCCCGCTGGTCATCTCCCTGATGAGATCCGTGGCGGCATCCTCTCCCGCCTTGTCAGCGGTGTGGCCGCGGGATGTCAGGGCGTTGCTTCCCAGAAGACCGTTCTCGAACTCCGCCGTGAGGACTATCCCTGCACCGCGGGAGTCCCCGTCCGTCTTCTGGATGTCGAACTCCACGTCGGCATACGGCTCGAGGGTGCTCTTGCAGCTGTTGATCATGTCCCTGTTTATCCAATCGGGCAGGCGCTGGCTGAAGCAGATCCCTTTGATGCTCTTCAGCTCTCCGAGTGATTCTATGTCCAGCGGCTTGATGGTCGTGATCGGGTCCAATGTTGTGATGACGCGTCCTCCGCCCTGCGGGTAGAAGCCGCGGTCGATGATCTTGACGTTCGCCTCTATCCCCATCTTCCTCATGAGCGGGAACAGCAACGTCTGGTACGAGTCTATCGGAGGTGCCCACATGACGTTCGTACCGCCGCTGATATCGACTGTGAGCCTTTTCCTGTGATTTCTTCCTGCGAGCATCATCGCCTGAAGGACCAGGCTCAGGCTTCCGGCTGTACCGATGTTCATCTCGATGTCGTACCTCTGCTCGTTGCCCGGAGTGAAGAGCAGCTCGCGGGAACCGATGGTGTTCCCCTCGACGGTGGATCCGGCCATCTGGGCAACTGCATCCACTGCAGCACAGTGCTGTTTGGAGAGACCGTTGGTCGGCCTGTTCTCCCTGATACGGGTGAGGCGCGTGGTAATCCCGGTGACGGTAGCCATGGCTACAGAGGTGCGGACCATCTGTCCTCCGCCTTCTCCCCTTGAACCGTCGATCTCCAGGATTGTCATGGTTATACGATATATGGACTGTTAAAAAAAGATAACCGCAGGTTTGTAGAGATGAGTGCGATAGCCGGGAGTCGAACCCGGGTCAGGTGCTTGGGAAGCACCGATCATAGCCGTTGGACCACTATCGCAACTAGTAACGCCAATCGTCTGGATGTTAATAAAATATTCCGCATTCACATTTTTATATCATTTCTATGTTAGGTGTAACTGCGGACTCGTGGTCTAGGGGTTATGACGTCGCCTTCACACGGCGGAGGTCGCCGGTTCAAATCCGGCCGGGTCCACCATCTTATCACATCGTTCCTTGTCTTTGATTGGATAATCATTATCTGTAAAATTGTATAAATCTGAGTAATTAAAGTATAGTTAATATTACCATTGTGACAATGGGAGTTGGATTTGTTGATGCTGTCAATATAATAACAACCCACATTTTTGTATAAATTTGTGCAAAATTGAAAAAATACCTGGAAATATTTATATACTGAGAAACTAGGTATAGGATTAAGCATCCATCCATGTGGAAGCCTCAACAAAAACCACATGGAAGATGTAGGATCGTGGGCGGTTATTCCTCCTTTCCTACCACTTCTGCCCACGATTCCTATGGATGTTTTGTTACTTTGTTTCCTATTCAAAAAAGCATCCTATCATCGTTAAAAATGTACACAATAATACATTATTTTTTGATGACTTGACAAGATTTTATATATGCAGTATGGATTCATGGGATTATACATCCATCCATCATGTCTCCAAGCCTAAGATGGAGCGATGTAGAGGGCACGGGTGGTTTATTCCTCCTTTCCTTACCACTTTCCACCCGTCGCCCATCTCCAAAATCAAAAATTAAATAGGGTGATATGTTGCCCAACACTATCGGACTCGTGGTCTAGGGGTTATGACGTCGCCCTTACAAGGCGAAGGTCGCCGGTTCAATTCCGGCCGGGTCCACCATCCTTATCAATACCTCATACTCACGTGATTCCCCGCATAGGAAACTGTGTCCGAAGTGTTCTGCCGCTCTGCCTATACGATAACATTTATCCAAGCGAAAGGTTACGTCATACCATCATGGCAGACGTTCCAGATTTCCAGACCACCGAAGAGGGAAGAAAGTACGAGCAGGAGATCATGATCGTGCTCTCCGACGAGAAGAGAGATTATCCGAACTACTTCGGAGGTCTCAAGATCGCATCGGGACACGAGTTCAAGATCTGCAGCCCCATCGATCCCACAATCGAGTACGGTATCTTCCAGGAGCCCGAGGAGGGCACCATGGCCGAGGCCGTAGGTGCGGCTGTAAAGGCCCAGGAGGCCTGGAGCCAGAAGTCCATCCAGGAGAGGGCGGAGTACTTCCAGGCCCTTCCAGGTGTCCTCAAGGCAAGGAGGCTCCATTACGCTGCCGCCATCACGGTCAGCGCCGGGATGGTCCGCGAGGATGCCCTTGCTGAGGTGGACGCCGCGACAGAGGCCATAGAGAGGATCCTCAAGGAGGCCGAGACTCTTGGAAGGAGGAAGCCGTACGGAGTATGCGCAGTCATCACAGCTCACAATTCGCCGTTCGCATCCCCCATCGCATATTCCGTCGCAGCCATGATCGCAGGGAATGCGGTGGTCATGAATCCAACCAAGTACAGCCCCATGCCTGCCCATCTGTTCTATTCCCTCATGGAGAAGTACGGACTTCCGGACGGCGTCCTGAATCTCATCGTGGACAGGAAGGAGTACACCACCGAGGAGCTGGCCAACGATATGCGCGTACAGGGCATCGTCGCATCCGGATCCGGGGAGAGGCTGGAGGACCTGATGTTCCTCCAGGTGGATGATGAATTGGCATTCCTCAACGAGATCAAAGGGATGAATCCTGCCATAGTCTACAGGCCGTCGGATATGAAGGCGACCGTGAAGAACATCATCGATTCGGCGTTCTCTTACAGCGGACAGCGTCTGTTCTCATGCA
>Ga0310690_10004793_pt1 | contig 18880 bp, 19 predicted proteins | sample AusTroGonzalo_MG_2_FD_207661 | JGI IMG/M metagenome (GOLD analysis project Ga0310690, IMG submission 207661) | Bovine rumen microbial communities from tropical cattle in Woodstock, Queensland, Australia - Gonzalo_04 (v2) (version 2) | ecosystem: Host-associated > Mammals > Digestive system >...
GGAACGGCATTGGCGTTGGCATAAGCCATCTGCTTCTTCATCTTGGCAGCATCGGGATATATCTCAGCGGGAATACCTTTAGCGCGAAGTTCAGCCAAGAGCTTAAGGCAGAACTGAGCCTCCTGCTCACCCAGGTTCAGGAATAGAACCTTTACGCCACCCTGAGCCTCCTTTGGATAGAGATCCAACTGGTTAAGCACATCATAGATACGGTCAGCACCGAATGATATGCCCACGCCGCTCACACCCGGCAGTCCAAATATTCCGGTCAGGTTATCATAACGTCCGCCGCCGCTAATGGAGCCTATCTCCACGTCAAGAGCCTTCACCTCAAAAATAGCGCCTGTGTAATAGTTCAGACCGCGAGCCAAGGTAAGATCAAGTTCCAACTGGTTCTTTAGTCCGAGTTTGGTGGCGCCGTCCAGTATGAAACGGCACTCCTCAACACCTTTCAAACCAGTCTCGCTGCCAGCAAGCACTGTAGTTATAGTATCCAGTTTCTCACTGTTTGAACCGGTCAACTTGATAATGGGCTGCAGTTTGTCAATGGCATCCTGCGGCAGGCCCTTGTCTGCCAGCTCCGCATTCACGCCATCAAGACCTATCTTGTCAAGTTTATCGATGGCAACGGTAATATCAACAATCTTATCAGACTGACCGATGCTCTCAGCAATGCCGGCCAGGATCTTGCGGTTGTTCAGCTTGATTGCCACGCGTACGCCAAAGCGGCTGAACACCATGTCTATCATCTGGATGAGTTCGATCTCATAGAGCAGTGAGTCACTGCCTACGACATCTGCATCACACTGGTAGAACTCACGGTAACGGCCCTTCTGCGGACGGTCAGCACGCCAAACAGGCTGTATCTGGAAACGCTTGAAAGGGAACTGTAATTCCTCACGGTGCATCACCACAAAACGTGCAAACGGAACCGTAAGGTCATAGCGCAGACCCTTCTCGCAGAATTTTGAAGCCAGTTTGAGGCTGTTGCGTGAGAGCAGTTCCTCATCGGTCAAGCCACTCATGTAATCACCTGAGTTCTGTATCTTGAACAGGAGTTTATCACCCTCCTCACCGTACTTACCCATAAGGGTTGAGAGGTTCTCCATTGAGGGAGTCTCTATCTGACGGTAGCCGAACAGGCGGAACACTCCACGTATGGTATCAAATATGTAGTTACGTCGTGCCATCTCCACCGGAGTGAAGTCACGCGTACCTTTGGGAATAGATGGTTTCATTTATTAATCAACGTCTTCTTGACCCGTAAATCATTATGTAATAAATCAGTGTACCCAATGAACTTATGGCAGCCACAACGTAGGTGTAGGCGGCAGCCTTAAGGGCATCGGTAGCGGCCTCCATAGTCTCACCCCGGGCAATATCGGTCTGCTTAAGCCAAGCCAAGGCACGGCGGCTGGCATCGACCTCAACCGGCAGGGTTATGAAACTGAACAGGGTGGTCATGGCAAACAGCAGGATACCGGCAAGCATCAATCCAGGGAAAACCTCAATCATGAGGATACCTGCCAACAGCACCCAGGTAACGATCTGTGAAGAGAACTGCACCACCGGCACCAAAGCAGAACGCATCTTGACAGGTGCATACTGCTGTGCATGCTGCACGGCATGTCCGCATTCATGTGCAGCCACAGCCGCAGCCATTATGCTGTTGCCGTAATAGACATCCTTGCTCAAGTTGACGGTATTGTTCTCCGGATTGTAATGATCGGTAAGACGCCCCTCCACACAAGTCACCTTGACATTGCCGATGCCATACTCGGCAAGCATCCTGGATGCCACCTCAAAACCCGTACTTCCGTTACGGGTAGGTATCTTGGAGTACTTCTTGAACTTACGCTCCAGATTATTCTGCACGGAAAAACTCAGGACCGCTATTACGATGAACAGAATCCAATACATGGCGGCCGGTGACGAATAACCCGGATATCCCGGAAGTGATGATAATAATACAAGCATTACTCGCGAACGATTGTCTGGTTACGATCAGGACCTACTGAAACTATTGAAACGGGGGTCTCCAGATACTCTTCAATGAATGATATGTAATTATTGAACTCCTCTGGGAACTCATCTTCGTCATGGAGAGCGGTAAGGTCAGTCAGCCAACCGGGAAGCTCCTCATAGATAGGCTCAACACCCTCGCAGTCAAACGGGAACTCGTCAGTCTGGGTGCCATCGGGCAACTTGTATGCCACACAAGCCTTGATGGTCTTGAACACATCAAGGACATCACTCTTCATCAGGATCAGGTCTGTAACACCGTTCAGACGTACTGCATAACGCAGAGCCACCAGGTCAACCCAACCGCAACGGCGACGACGTCCGGTTACGGCACCAAATTCGTTACCGCGGTCAGAGAGAGCCTCACCGTCCTTGTCAAACAGCTCTGTGGGGAACGGACCGCTTCCTACGCGTGTGCAATAGGCTTTCATGATACCGTAAACCTTACCGATGTTACGCGGAGCAACGCCCAGACCGGTGCAGGCACCTGCACAGATGGTGTTTGATGAGGTTACAAAAGGATATGAACCAAAGTCTATGTCAAGCATGGTACCCTGGGCACCCTCACACAAGATGGTCTTGCCCTCACGCAGCAGGTTGGCAACAAAGTGCTCGCTGTCAACGAACTTGAACTGTTTCATATACTCAATGCCCTCACGCCATGCCTTTTCAAGCGGAGCCAGGTCATACTCAAAGTTCAGGCTCTTGAGAGTACGCTCATGGGCTGCACGGGCAGCTGCATAACGCTCCTCAAAATCAGGACGCAGCAGGTCACCTACGCGGACACCGGTACGGGCTACCTTGTCAGTGTATGTGGGGCCTATTCCACGACCGGTCGTACCGACCTTGTTTGAACCCTTTGATGCCTCAAGAGCACTGTCCATCAGACGATGCGTAGGCAGAATGAGATGTGCTTTCTTGGAAATGAGCAGACGGCTCTTAAGGTCTATTCCGGCAGCCTCAAGTGCCTCAGCCTCGGCCTTGAACAGAGCGGCGTCAAGCACCATTCCGTTACCTATGATATTTTGCTTGTTACCTTGGAACACTCCTGAAGGTATTGACTTGAGCACAAATTTCTTGTTGTCAAAAATCAGAGTATGTCCGGCATTAGGACCACCCTGGAAACGTGCTACCACGTCATAACGGGGAGTAAGAACATCCACTACCTTACCTTTTCCCTCATCACCCCACTGAAGTCCCAGCAGGACATCAATCTTTTCTGTTTTCATTTTTTCTCTTTATGTATTTTATTCAATTTGTTCTGTTTTCTCTTTACCGCCGTTGAACATTTGCTGCAAAGGCCGTAAACTGACAGAGACCATTCTGTCATGGTAAACCTTGTCTTACGCATATCCTCTATCTGACGCCTCACCTTGTCATCGGTCATTTCTGTAACCCTTCCGCACATGCCGCAAATCAACCTTATCTTTCCCTTATTGGCATATCCGGCCTTTTCATACCTGACCTGACCGTTCAGACATGACTTACGCACCAGACCTGCAGCTTCAAGCAGATTGAGATTGTTATAAACAGTCGCTCTGCTTACCCTGAACTTTTTCTCGTCAGTCATCGCCGTCAGCAGGGATTCAGGCAAAAATGCGCCCTCAGTCATGCAGACGGTTTCAAGCAATGCCTGTCTTTCAGGTGTATTTCTCAAACCGTTCAGACGCAGATACTCTGACATAAGTTCACGCGCCCTGCGCAATTCATCAGTCTTATCCATTCTCTCCATCCAAAAGGTCAAGAACAGTTCTGGCTGCCCTTGCAGTCAGGACATGAGACCCATTAATTGCAGCATCAGCCTGATCTCTCAATTCACTGACATAACGCTCACCCATCTCACCACCTTGACGCAACAAATGTGCCAAAGTAAGAAAGCCGCAATAACTGACCATCCCGCTATCTGATGCAATCCAGCGGAATGCAGTGGTCGAGGCCCCTTTCATTTTGCTGAAAAGGTACATTGAACACACTTCGGCAACGTCAGGATATTCTATCTGTTCCACCCATAAATCCGCAAGATCAGGCAAAAAGGAATCTTGCGGATAGATAAGCGCAGCCAACAACATGCATTCGCGGATATTCTCTTTCCACAATGCAATAGCCAGTTCTGAGTCCTTTCCTGTTTCCTGTGCAATTCTTTTGAGTTCAGGCAACCCCACTCCGAAATTGAGTTTATATGCAATGCCCGCCTCTCTCATGCTACCCGAGGCTACACCATTCATATTGAGCCTCAGTTTTTGCTTTATGTCAACGATCCTCTCCTGAACCGTCATCTCAGAAAAACAGTTTCAAAATACCAGTCACTTTGTCTGCAGGTGACGTTTCTTATATTGATGGGGTGCCTCTCCCTTCTCCTTGAAGAAAGCGGCATAGAATGACTGACGGTTGGCAAAACCGGCCATCAGACCAATCTCCTCCATTGTCTTGTCTATAAAACGCTTGTCCAAAAGCATATGAGCAGCTTCACGCACTCTGTGCTGATTAACCAGACATGAATAATTCATTCCAAATCTTGAGTTAATCACAGCTGAAAGATACCTGGGATTAGTATTCAAATCCTCAGCCAACTGCTTTGCGGAATAATCCGGATCCCGGTACTTCTTTTCGGCAACAATGACAGTAAGTATTCTGTCATAAAGTTCATCGGCAAGTTCGGCGCGGATAAGGCCACGATAATTAGCATCCTTCTCCGTCTTTTCTCTAATTTTGTAAGGCTTTTCCACAATTATTTTATTTAATTGATTTCGTTTACAAAATAACTACATTTACTTTGAAATACGCAATTCTTTTTGTCAATAAAAATTAAAAAGATGGGCTAATGTTCACAAGTTAGCCGTCAATAACCTTCCATGCTTGACGCTCTTTTTGTAATTTTGGCATCAAACTGAAAGGAAACGTCACAATGATAGACCAACTCACCATAGAAAAGATTCTTGATGCCGCCAATATAGTTGATGTGGTTTCAGAATTCGTCACCCTGCGCCGACGCGGAGTGAACTATGTCGGTCTCTGTCCTTTCCACAATGAAAAGACTCCTTCATTCTACGTTTCCCCATCAAAAGGAATCTGCAAATGTTTCAGTTGCGGCAAGGGCGGCAACGTGATTCACTTCCTTATGGAGCACGAGCAGATGTCCTACTGGGATGCCGCCAAGTGGCTGGCCCGCAAATACGGGATACCCTATAGCGAGCGTGAACTCACTGACTCTGAGAAAGCGCTGCAGAACGAGCGCGAGTCAATGTTCATCACCAACCAGTTTGCACTTGATTTTTTTAAGAATACGCTGCTAAACACCGATAAGGGTCGCGCCATCGGTCTGGCCTATTTCCGTAAGCGCGGGTTCCGCGATGACATACTTGACAAGTTCTTTCTTGGATACTGTCCCGATGAGCCCGATGCCCTGGCACGCACCGCATTGGCTAAAGGATTCACCAAGGAGAACCTCATCAAGACCGGACTGTGCTATGAACGCGAAAACGACGGCCAGCTTCGTGACCGTTTCCACGGCCGCGTGATATTCCCCGTACACTCCATATCGGGCAAGGTGGTTGCATTCGGCGGCCGAATAATGAGTGCCGATGCCAAAGTTGCCAAATACGTCAACTCACCGGAGTCAATCATCTACTCCAAGAGCCGTGAACTCTACGGACTCTACCAGGCCAAGCAGGCCATAGTACGCAAGGACCGCTGTTTCCTGGTTGAGGGTTATGCCGATGTAATCAGCATGTTCCAAAGCGGAGTCGAAAACGTGGTAGCATCAAGCGGCACGTCACTCACTCCCGGACAGATACGCCTTATCCACCGTTTCACAAACAATATCACGGTGTTGTATGACGGTGACAAAGCCGGCATCAAGGCCTCTCTGCGCGGCATTGACATGCTGCTGGCCGAAGGCATGAACGTTAAGGTCCTGTTACTACCCGACGGTGAGGATCCCGACAGCTTTGCACAGGGCCGCGGCGCTACCGCCTTCCAGCAATACATCGAAACCCATCAGGTGGATTTCATCCGCTTCAAGGTCAACCTCCTTATGGAGGATGCTGCCGATGACCCCTACAGCCGCAGCGAACTCATCAAGAGCATAACGCAGAGCATATCGGTCATACAGGATCCCATTGTGCGCTCGGTCTATATCACCGAGTGCAGCCAGATAATGAAGATTGATGAGCGTCTGCTCATTAATGATGTAAACCGCCGCCAGCGCGAGCAGGCACAGACCGTACCGCAGCCCCAGCGCCCGGCCCAATCTGCCGATGAAAACGGGAAAAATCCGGAACCACCGGCAGCAGAATCAGACAATCCTGAGGCTCCTGCAGAACCAGCACCCGAGCCGGAGATCTCAGCCGAAGACAAGCTGCGTCAGGAGATACGCGCGCTCAAGCGTGAAGGCTTTGGCCCAATGATGGAAAAGGAACGCCTGCTGTCCCAACTGATCGTCAGATACGGTGGCAAAGTGATGTGCACATACCAGAACGATGAGGGACAGGAGCAGGACATGACCGTGGGACAGTTCATCGTAGGCTCACTTCAGAATGACGGCCTGGAATTCCGTCATCCGGTTTACAAGCGTTTCGTGGAACTTATGGCTGAGCATATTGAGGAGAAGGAATTCAACACTGAAAAGTTCTTCATGTCTCACCCCGAGACATTCGTAAGCCTCACTGCTGCCAGCCTCATGGAGGAGCGCTACCAGCTAAGCAATCTCTTCAAGGACAACAAACCCGTAGAGGACGGACAGCGCCTGCTGCAACTTACACGACACATTATGGCTGACTTCCAAATGGAAGTGCTGCGTATTGAGATCAAGACAATTGAAAAAGAGATGCAAGAGGCTCAGACTGATGATTTAGCTAAGTTGCAGAGTCGCTACCAGCAACTTCTCTCTGCTCGCTCAGAACTCTCTAAGGTATTGGGGGAAAGGGTTGTCAATATTTAAAATTATTACCATGCGGCGGAAATCTCGCAGCTTCGCTATGCTCGGTTTTCCATTCGCTTTACGGCCTAAAGGCCTTAAGCGTCAGGATGGAAACTTTTCTGCGTATTAGGTACACGACATTTTTTTAGTTTGGGGTGGCGACACCCCAAACCCGTTCCATTCCATTTCATTCCATTCCACTCTGCCGGCCTTCCAGGCCGGGTAAAACGAAATCCCAACAACGCTTTGCTGTCGGGATTTCGTTTTACTGGGTGCAACTGGAAACCTTGTGCGGATAGGAATCACGCAAGTGGAAACGCAGGTGCGGCGGTGACCCATTAGGGACAGTCCCCCTTGGGCCGTTTTTTCCAAAAATGGCCCAAGGGGGACTGTCCCTAATGGGTCACTTGCGGGGAGCAATCAGATTCATGAACTCCTCGCGGGTCTTGGCGCGGTTGAATGCGCCGGTAAAATCGGATGTGGTGGTTACGGAGTTCTGTTTCTCCACGCCGCGCATCTGCATGCACATGTGACTGGCCTCAATCACCACCATCACGCCAAGCGGCTGCAGAGTATTCTGAATACACTCCTTTATTTGTGAAGTCATACGTTCCTGAACCTGCAGACGGCGTGCAAAAGCATCTACCACACGCGCAATCTTGCTCAGGCCAGTGATGTAACCGTTCGGGATATATGCTACATGAGCCTTTCCGTAGAAGGGCAGAAGATGATGCTCGCAAAGAGAGTAAAAGTCAATATCTTTTACTATCACCATCTGACTGTAGTCCTCCTTGAACATAGCCGATTTAAGTATGGCGGCGGGATCTATCTCATAGCCGCTCGTAAAATCCAGCATAGTCTTGGCGACCCTGAGAGGAGTACGTACAAGACCTTCACGGCCTGAATCCGGTTCAATCAGTTTTAGTATCTCCTCATAGTGTTTCTTGAGTGCAAGAAACTTTTCAGACTCTTCATTGCTGTAAGGTATCAGACTGCTCATAGCGGAACTTTTATCTCCTGATTTCTTAAAATGATTATGCCCTTGTAAGGCGTTTCTTTCTTTAGTTTACGCATAGTCTCATACGCCTCTTCATAATACAGGAAATCACCCACAGTACAGAGCCAGCGCGGGGATTTGAATCCGGTATATACTGGCAGATCCGGATAGTTTGTCCGCAAATATTTGTCAACCTCATTGGCCTTCTCCTTTGAGGCACGTGTGTTGTTTCCGGCAAAGACCTGAATACGATATCCTATAGCCTTGATCTTGGTACCGGACTGTGCCTCAGATACCATACCGATAAGGCTGTCCAGACGAGCGTCACATTCTACACGGATATGTCCCTTGCCAGGGATATCCCTCTCCAACTCCTGAACCAGTGTCCTTTGTTGGGCACTGGCCAGAGTCGTAAAGAGAACCATCATAAGAATTAATGTCGATTTTTTCATAACCATTTAATCCTTAGATTTTAGTCTATTTTCGGATGATGGTTTTACCATTTCGTAGGGAGTAATGGGGTCCATTATGACCTATAAACGGTGAAACCAGCGCCGAAAAGAGGTTGAAATCTTATTTCTTCCAAGCGTCGATGATGCCCTTGAAATCAGCAACCTTCAATGAGGCACCGCCAATCAGACCACCGTCAATGTCAGGCTTTGCAAAAAGCTCACCTGCGTTTGAAGGCTTGCATGAACCGCCGTAAAGGATAGAGGTATCCTCAGCAATCTGCTTGCCGTACTTGTCAGCAATGACTGAACGGATGTATGCGTGAATCTCCTCAGCCTGATCGGCAGTAGCGGTCTTACCGGTACCGATAGCCCAGATAGGCTCGTAAGCGATGGTGATGTTCTTGAACTCATCGGCTGACAGGTTGAATACTGAACCCTCAAGTTCAGCCTTAACGATCTGGTTCTGGATGCCCTTCTCGCGCTCATCAAGTGACTCACCGATGCAGAAGATAACCTTAAGACCATTGGCAAGAGCCAGCAGCACCTTCTCCTTGAGGATATCATATGTCTCGTGATAGTACTCTCTGCGCTCTGAGTGGCCCAGGATTACATACTCGGCACCGGTTGACTTAACCATAGCGGCAGATACCTCACCGGTATAAGCACCAGATTCCTTATCGGCGCAGTTCTCGGCAGAAAGACCAATAACCTTGTGGTCAATGATATCAGAGATCTTGGCAAGATGGATAAACGGTGTGCCGATAACCACGTCACAATTGGGTTTGTCAGCAGCCAACACCTGATTCAGCTCCTCTGCGAGAGCAATACCTTCCTGGAGAGTCTTGTTCATCTTCCAGTTTCCAGCAACAATTTTCTTTCTCATTTCAAAATAGTATATTAAAAGTGTTATTGAATCAATCCTTTGATTTTGTCTATCAGCACTACCAGGAACAGAGGGAATGCAAAAAGCAAAGCCACTCCCCATGGAGTGCGCATGGGATTACCTGCCGGCAAAGCACCTACGGGAATCTCATCAAGAGGTGCAGACAGTTCCTCATCTGACGGAATATTGGAATGGCTCCATTTATTCACAATGACACCATCCTTAAGCAATATCAGACCCGGATTGGAACGGATCATGGTCTGCAACGGTATCTCATCACAATGCAGGAACCTGTATTGGGCGCCGGTGTTATCGGCCCACTCACGTATTGCCCTCTGGCCCGATGAGGTCAATCCTATAATAGGATATCCATAATGTTCGCAATAGTCAAACACGTCATCCAAAAGATCAAGGTTATTTTCACTTGCGTTCTCCAGATGCGGTGAGATTACCAGGAAAGAATAGCCCTCATTTGACAGCACCTGAGCCGTAACATCATCCATATCCTGGTTGAAGATGGAGAAATCATGCATTTCAGGATCCTTATTCTCTACGACACCGGCATATAAATCAGTGCCAACCTTGTAAGGTCTGAAATCAAGAATGGGCAGGTTTGTTATGTTCATGGTAATGAACTTGATGATTATCACAGACATAACCAAAAGCACCAGCCACTGACGTTTTTCGTTTACAAAAGGCACAATCAGGGAACGGAACCAGAATACGAATACAGCCAGCACCAAAAGGAATACATTCTTGCCAAAAGTCTGCCAGTTGGTAAGTACCAGTGCATCACCAAAACAGCCGCAATCCTCAACGGGGTTCTCAATAGCCAGATAAAGGGTCAGCGGAGTTACCACGAGCATAAAAATGAGCACGATCAATGAAGAGCCTTTATGGAACGTTCCCAAAAGCAAATATGCTCCAATCAGGATCTCCAAACCGGCCAAAAGACCGGCCAATATCAACAGAGTGGAATCCAGTACGGTGTCACCCATACTGAAAGCGAGCAGGTAATCAGTCAACTTGATCTGTGTACCTACCGGATCAATAGCCTTGACAATACCGGAAAACATGAATACTGCTCCCAGTATTATGCGGCAAAAATTAACAAGGACCTTTAAGGCAAGGCCATTACCCTTAATTTTTGTCTCCATCACTCTCCATATTTGTTTTTAATCAAGCCAAAAACGGCATAGTTAATCATGTCCATATAGTTTGCATCTATGCCCTCTGAAACAACCGTCTTGCCCTCATGACTCTCTATCTCCTTGGTACGGTTAATCTTGGTCAGGATAAGATCAGTGTATGATGTGGTACGCATTCCGCGCCACGCCTCATCATAATCATGATTCTTCTTTTTCATCAACTCCAAGGCAGCAGTAGCATATTTGTCATACTCCTTTACGGCCCAATCGGCATCCTTGTCAACCGTATCAGAGAAACCGTGTTCAAGTTGAATCAGGGCAATGATTCCATAATTGACAATGCCTATCAGTTCTGAACGTATGCCTTCATCTATGAGTGAAACGCCCTTTATCTCGATGCTGCGTATGCGCTTGGCCTTGATGAAAATCTGGTCAGTCAGGGACTCGGGACGCATAATGCGCCATGATGCTCCGTAGTCCTGCAGTTTTTTTACATACAGAGCACGGCACATCTCTATAATCTCCTCAAACTGCCTGTTGGTATCAGGCGTCTTAACGTTCTTGTCACTCATAACCATACTTTTCAGTTCACCCTCAATGTCTGTCCAACCCTGATGACGGCATTCCTGGAAATTCCGTTCAGCCTGCAAATATTGGCTACTGAGGTCTCATTCTTTATAGCAATTCCACTCAAAGTATCCCCGCTACGTACTTTGTAGTAGATTTCACGGGTATTTTTCTGATACACAAAATAATCAGTCGCAGCCCTCTGGTTAGGGAAATCAAACATCAAGGCCGGATTGATCGCGTTGCCCAGGATCCTGGTCTCAAAATGCAGATGTGATCCGGTAGAGCGACCTGTATTACCGCCCAAAGCGATAGGATCACCGGCATGTACGATGTCATTTTCACCAACCAGTTTCTTGGACAGATGTCCATATACAGTCTCCAGGCCGTTAGGATGCCTTATCACCAGATAATGTCCGTAACCACGACGCTCATACCGTGAAATACGCACCTTTCCGTCAAAGGCAGCCCTGATGGTATCACCAATCCTTACCTTGACATCAATTCCCAGATGTGCCCTGCCACGGCGCGGACGATAACCGTACTTGTCTGTGATACGGGTGCTGTCAGTAGGCATCACATACCCCTTCATGGATATTATGACAGAATCAGGCAGCACCACGTTCTCAAATCTGTGAACGTACTCGTTGCTCCACTCCGGATAAAGATAAGAGGCCGGATTGTCCAGATCAACGGCCATTCCCGGGTTCAGATGAGCAGGAATCAGCACCGGATCCATATATTGGACCTGTCTGAAATGCGCAGGCATGGCGTCCTGTGCCATGACAAACACCCAAGAAAGGAGTGCCACAGCAAACATTACAATCCTTTGAACCCTCTCGCTAAACATCTTTTTATTTTACAAAGCGCGAAGATAGTCAATTATCACGATATTGATGACCAGTCGAACTGACTTTTCTTTAATCGGCGCAACATCCTGCCCAAAAGAACGTTCTCAGGATGTGCCAAATCGGGGTCATCGGCCACAATCTTTTTGGCTATTTCACGCACGTGTTCTATGAGCGCTCCGTCACGCGCCAGGTTGGCTATCTTGAGGTCAAAAGCAATTCCGCTCTGCTGCGTTCCCTCCAAATCACCGGGACCACGCAACTTAAGGTCTGCCTCTGCAATCTCAAATCCGTCACATGTGGCGGTCATTATCTCAATGCGCTTGCGGGTATCCTCTGACAACTGATAGGGCGTAATTAGCAGACAATATGACTGGTCTGCGCCACGGCCCACACGACCGCGTAACTGATGCAACTGCGACAGGCCAAAGCGGTTTGCGTTCTCAATCAGCATTACACTGGCGTTAGGCACATCTACACCCACCTCAATCACCGTTGTAGCAACCATGATCTGGGTTTCGTTATTCTTGAAACGATGCATCTCAGCATCCTTCTCTGCCGGTTTCATGCGGCCATGAACCTTGCTCACCTTGTAACCTGCAAACCTTTCACACACAATCCTGTAGCCCTCCTCCAGATTCTTAAGGTCAATCTTTTCACTCTCCTCAATCAGCGGATAGACTATGTAAGCCTGACGCCCTTTTTTGAGTTCGCGGTCAAGAAAGGCATAGACCGATGTATGATTGCCGTCATAATAGTGGTCAGTCTGTATCGGCTTACGCCCCGGAGGAAGTTCATCAATGATGGAGACATCCAAATCACCATAGAGAGTCATGGCGAGCGTACGCGGTATGGGGGTGGCGGTCATGACCAGCACATGCGGCGGCATTTCACTCTTGGTCCATAGCCTTGCCCTCTGAGCCACGCCAAAACGGTGCTGCTCATCAATCACCACAAAGCCCAGACGACAAAACTCAACTGGATCTTCAAGTACAGCGTGGGTACTCACTAAGATATTCACGCTGCCATCCTTTAGTCCCTTAAGAATTGCCTCCCTGCGTTTGCCCTTTATGCTGCCTGTCAACAACTCGGCATGCAACCCCAATTCATCGATGAAACGGCTGATATTTGTATAATGCTGCTCAGACAGAATCTCTGTTGGAGCCATTATGCAGGCCTGATAACCATTGTCAATGGCAATCAACATTGTCATGAGAGCCACCATTGTCTTGCCGCTGCCCACATCACCCTGCAACAGGCGGTTCATCTGCCTGCCACTGCCCATATCGGTACGTATCTCACGTATGACACGTTTCTGGGCTCCAGTCAGGCTGAACGGAAGTTTAGTGTTATAGAAAGTGTTGAATTTGTCACCAATTTTCGCAAACACATACCCTTTGAAACGACGCTGACGGTCACTAGCATAACGTGCCAGATTCAGTTGCACATAGAACAGCTCCTCAAACTTGAGCCGTAGTTGGGCAAGCCGTAATTCAAGCGGAGTGCGCGGATTGTGTACTACCTTTAGGGCATCAGTCAGCCCCATAAGGTGCTCCTTGTCACGCAACCAGTCTGGAAGCGTCTCAGGCAGCGGCTCCACGATAAGAGCCATCAGGTTGTTTATCAGCTTGCGTATGGCGGCAGAATTGAGCCCCGCCTTCTTCATGCGCTCCGTGGTGTTGTAATAGGGTTGCATGCCCATCTCCGCAAGATTGATATTGGCCTCAACATCAATCTCAGGATGCGCCACATTCACACGCCCCCCAAATATAGTGGGCTTGCCAAACACCACATATTCCACTCCGGGACGGTAACGGTCCAGAGTATATTTTATTCCGCTGAACCACACCAGGTCTGCCACGCCGGTGCCGTCACTGAAATGGGCCACCAGACGTTGCTTGCGCCCTTCACCTATCTGCTCAAAACTCAATATCTTACCCTTGAGCTGGATATAGGGCATGGTGCCGTCCACCTCCCTTATCTGGAAGATGCGGCTGCGGTCAATGTATTTGTAAGGAAAAAAGTAAAGCAGATCCTGCAGCGTGCTTATCTGGAGCTCACCTTTAAGAAGGGCGGCTCTTGCCGGGCCTACACCGGGCAGATACTTGACATCACGCTGATCAAGATCAAGCATCAGGCACGGCCGAACATCATCTTTTCACAAACCGAGGCTGTCACCTCGTCACCGCGAAGCAGGCTGATGATAGCCTTTGCAAACTCAACAGCAGCGGCCGGACCGCATGCGGTAATAAGATTTCCGTCCTTTTCAACGAATGTTTCCTTGCAATCAGCACCCTTGAGCATACCCTCACATCCCGGATAGCAGGTTGCCTTGCGGCCGTTAAGCAGTCCGTGCTTACCCAGAACCGTAGGAGCGGCACAGATAGCAGCAACGGGGAGATTCTTGTCAAATGCCTCACGCAGCAGAGCCTCAAGCCCCTTATGCTTGCCAAGGTTGGTAGAACCGGGCTGTCCACCTGGCAGTATCAACATCTCAGCATCACTGAAATCAGTGTTCTCAAACAGGTCATCGGCCTCAACAGGAATACCCTGACTGCTTTTGACAAGAAACTCATCAGATATTGATATTGTATTCACCTCAATACCGGCTCGGATAAGCATGTCCAGAGGGGTGATGGTTTCTATGGCTTCGAAACCTTCTGCTAAGAATATGTAAACCATTTTTAATTGAGAATTGAGAGTTGAGAACTTTTGGAGCAGTGAGAGCCATCAAGCTTGCTTGTTTGGCCGAGTCGCGACAAAAGTCAACAACAAAGTTGTTAATTGAGAATTAAATTACTAATCACTTTACTTGAGTTTAAAGTAGTAGGTGATGGTACCGGTTTGGTTGTTCTCACCACCTATTGCATTGAACTTTGTCTTGCGGGCAGCCTGCTCGGCAGCATTACGCAATTGCAGGTTGGTTGTATTGGTACGGTTGTTTATTCTGGTGTCAATCACGTTGCCCTCAGGGTCAACTATGATCGTCACAACAACACGTCCCTCCTCCTGGATATTATATGCCGGGCGTGGCAGTTCTCCAAGCAAATCACGGCCACCCAGATCCCATGTACCATAACTGCCTGTTCCAGTGGGCTTGCCCTGGGGACTGTTGCCCTGGGGAGAACCCGGGGTTCCCGGAACATCGGCATTATCCTGATCAGGTGCGGTCTGCATGGAACTGCTGCGGCCAAATGCATTGGCCATCAGGTTCTGGGCCTCCTCGGCAGCCTTACGTTCCTGTTCTGCGCGGATCTCCTCCGGAGTGGGTTGCCTTACCGTCTCAACGGGCGTGACGGGCTTCTCCTTCTCACCGGTTTCAATAGCTACCGTCTCCTCAATATTCTGAGTGATGGCAGGCTCTGCCTGAGGTGCCACCGGTACCGGAACAGAAGCGGGTGCAGGAGCCGGTATTGAATTAACCTCAGTAAATTCATAATCGGTATCCAGGTTACCCATATCGCCCAACATGACCGGCACGCCGCTCTCAGCCTGCACAACAGGTTTGTTCAGATGGAGTAACAACAGCAAGCCCAGCACCGCAATATGCAAGAGCAGTGTCCAAAGGAATGACAATATATCAAATTTATTCCTTTTCATCGGGCTTTATTTGCGGTCAGGCCTGCGTGTGGCAAGCACAACCTTAAACTGGTTCTCATTCGCTATGTTGAGTACCTTTACAATCTCTCTGTAGGGGACAGACTCATCGGCATAAAGGGCCACATACATCTCTGGCTCTTTCTGTGAACAGTCTATCAGAAACGCCGTCAATTCCTCAAATACTATGGGCATTTCATCATCATTGCCAAAAGCCGTGTAGTAATTAAGGTCACGGTCAATGATAACACGGGTAAGCGGTTTGGCCGATGTCTGCTGCGAACTCTGCGGCAACAGCACCTTGATGGCATTGGGGCTTACCATTGTTGATGTTATCATAAAGAATATCAGCAGCAGGAATATGATGTCAGTCATTGACGACATACTGAACTGCGGTGATATTTTGTTCTTACGCTTTAGCATATCACTTTTCCAGATTAACGGTGAAATCCTGGATGAATGACTCCATCTCGTTGGTAAGTGAATCAACGCGAGCCACCAGATAGTTGTAAGCAAACAGAGCGATAATACCTACAATCAAACCGCCTACGGTAGTGATCATAGCCTCATAGATGCCGCTTGACAGCAGAGATACATCAATGTTGTTACCGGCATTGGCCATCTCCCAGAAAGCGCGAACCATACCGATAACCGTACCCAAGAAACCTATCATAGGAGCGGCACTTGCTATGGTTGACAAACCTGACAGACCTTTCTCCAGTTTTGCAATCTCAACATTGGCGGCATTCTCCATACCCATCTGCACATCCTTGGAATCACGTCCGGCAAGTCCTACACCCTTCTCCACGATACGGCTCAGCGGTGATGCAGTGGCCTGGCAGAATATTTGGGCCGATTTAATCTCACCGTTCTTCATATAGTCATTTACGCGATCCATGAAGTGCGGATCCTTGATTACAGCCTTTCTATATACCGCAATACGGTTAAAGAAAATGTAGAAACAGATTATGGACAGAATGAGCAGGACTATCATAATCCATCCGCCCTTAATGGCCATGTCAAACAGATTCATTTTGTCTGCAGTCTCCTCTGCAATTTGTACGGCCACCTGGCTCTGAGCCGCTGTGTCGCCTAATGCCTGTGCAAGTGTTGATTGTAAGAACATATTATTTAATGCATTTTTTGTACTCGTTTATTGTCTTTTCAAGCCCGAGATAGAGCGCATCACATATCAAGGCGTGGCCTATTGAAACCTCATCCATCCAGGGAATCATCTCCTTAAGATATCTCAGGTTAACCAGGCTCAGGTCATGACCTGCGTTCAGGCCCATCCCGCACTCTCTTGCCTTACGTGCAGCCTCTACAAAAGGTTTGACTGCAATTTCCGGCCCCAGTTTAATGTAATTCTCAGCATAAGGCTCAGTATAAAGTTCCACACGGTCTGCTCCTGCCTTGGCAGCCATCTCCACCATCTTGTTATTGGCATCCACGAATATGGATGTACGAATACCGTTTCCCTTTAACTCAGCAACGATATCGGTAAGGAAATCCTGCTCATCAAGTGTGTTCCAACCGTGATTTGAGGTTACCTGTTCCGGGGTATCGGGCACAAGTGTAACCTGCGCCGGCTTGATTTGGGTTACCAACTCCATGAAATCAGGAGCGGGGTATCCCTCTATGTTGAACTCAGTGGTCAGCACCTTTTTAAGGTCATAAACGTCTTGACGTTTAATGTGTCTTTCATCAGGCCTGGGATGCACGGTAATGCCGTCGGCACCAAACTTTTCGCAGTCAAGCGCAGTCTTGACCACGTCGGGATTGTTGCCGCCGCGTGCATTCCTGAGAGTGGCTATCTTATTGATATTTACACTTAATCTTGTCATAAGTCCCTTCTGTTTAATAAAATGAACTATCTTTGCGCACAGTGAGCGTTTTTTACGTTCTCCAATCAGCAAAGATAGGAATAAATCCGCTCATCATTTATTAAAAAGAAATAAAACGTATGCGATTCGCGATATTCGGCAATCCGTCTGCAGCCAAGTTCTGCGGCCATGAACAGCAGTTCTTCAATCTGTTGCGCTCACTTGGCGATGAGATAATTGTTGACAGTCTCTACTATGAGTTCCTGACTCAGAAAATGGGGCTGAACATTCCCTTTGACACACTCTTTGAGGGCGATGACTTTACTGCCGATGCCGTTATCAGCATAGGCGGTGACGGCACTTTCCTGCGTACCGCTACCCGCGTAGGCAGCAAGGGCATACCTATGGTTGGTATCAATACCGGCCGCCTTGGATTCCTTGCAGATATCACCACTGACCGCATTTCAGATGCCTTAAAACGCATCCACGACGGTGACTACACCCTTGAGGAGCGCAACCTTTTGCAGATCAACATGGAGGGGCTGCCTCAAGGCCACACCCCTTATGCTCTTAATGATATAGCCATCCTTAAGCATGATATCTCATCAATGATTCAGGTTGCCACCAGCGTAGGCGGCACACCCATGATCACCTATCAGGCCGATGGTTTGGTGGTTGCAACTCCCACAGGCTCAACTGCTTACTCCCTGAGTGTAGGCGGTCCCATCATTGCTCCGGGCACCAATGTGATCTGCCTCACTCCCGTAGCACCGCACAGCCTCACCATGCGTCCGCTGGTGCTTCCTGCCGGCGAGACCATCCACCTTGATGTCACCAGCCGCAGCCACAGTTTCCTGGTCTCTATTGACGGCAACAGCTTCAGCTGCCCCGAACACACCGCCATTGAAATCAGCCGCGCCCCCTTCCGCATCAGCGTCATCAAACCCGCCAAGGGCGACTTCTTTGCCACCCTCCGCGAAAAGATGCTCTGGGGCACCGACTCAAGAAAGTAAGGGGAACAGAATAGGGGTATAATCTCTGAAACTACGCGCTTCGCGCTATCCCTCCCATCCCTAATAAGACGCTCTGAAAGGCATGAGAAAACTCCTACCTTCCAGAGCATCTTCTTAGGCACGGGCCCCTCCCGTTCACAAGCCCACGGGCGGCCATGGTTTCTGAGACTATACCCCTATTCTGTTCCGTTCACCTGGAAATCTTATCAAAATGGAAAAAGTTCCAAAACGAGCGGAACAAGTAGTATATACTCTATGGGAGTCTCGCACCCACGCGCGACTAGTGGGAGGGGCCCGCGACAAAAAATATCGATTCTGGAACGAACAGTTTCGGAATCGATATGTTTTGTTGTGGGAGGGCAATCTCCCAGAGAGTATATACTACTTGTTCCCCCTCAAAATTTGATTAACCTATAACCTTGGAGTAGGACTCCAGGAAGCGGTCGGCATCCTGTTTGGTGATGCAGAGGGGCGGGAGCAGGCGGATTACGTTGGTGCCGCTTACGCCAGTAAAGATGTGCTCCTCAAAGAGCAGACGCTGGCGGATCTCCTTGATGGGCTGTTCAAACTCCATACCTATCATGAGGCCACGGCCGCGAACCTCCTTGGGGC
>Ga0310690_10004794_pt1 | contig 18878 bp, 16 predicted proteins | sample AusTroGonzalo_MG_2_FD_207661 | JGI IMG/M metagenome (GOLD analysis project Ga0310690, IMG submission 207661) | Bovine rumen microbial communities from tropical cattle in Woodstock, Queensland, Australia - Gonzalo_04 (v2) (version 2) | ecosystem: Host-associated > Mammals > Digestive system >...
TTTTTGCCGGTGGCCATGGAGGAGCTGCCATACCCGTTCCCATTCCGAACACGGAAGTCAAGGGCTCCATCGCCGAGGGTAGTGTGGGACCCGCCCATGCGAGAGTAGGACGCCGCCGGCTCTTTTTATGCCCTTTTGGCGCCTGCATCCGCTTCACGCGGATGCTTTTTTGGTATAATATGCCCCTGTAATGAGAATCGCGCTGCTGTCGAACGTCACGGTGGAGGTGCTGGCCGGCATGCTCGGGGACGAGCATGCCGTCTGGACGCCTTCAGGATTCGGCGCGTGGATGGAGGTTGCGCTTGCGCCTCCGCAGGAGATGAAGGATTTCGATCCCGACGTCGTCTGCGTCCTTCTCGACGCGCGCTTCGGCGACGTTGACGAGTCCGTGCAGAGCCGCGCGGCGGCCGCTTCCGCGCTCGCGTCGTCGTTTCCGCGCGCGACGGTCTCCGTTCCTGACCCCGCGACGCTCCTCGCCGACCTGGGCGACGCGGCCTACGACGAGCGGATGTGGAAGCTTGCCCGCATGCCCTGGTCGATGGAGGCCCTTCTCGAGCTGAAGAAGCTCTTCTCGCCCGAGAAGAAGGTCCTCGCGCTCGACCTCGACAACACGCTTTGGAGGGGCGTCGTCAGCGAGGACGGTGTCGCCGGGATCGCGCCCGACGTCGCGCTCCAGCGCGAGGCGAAGGCGCTGAAGGATCGCGGCGTCCTCCTTGTCGCGCTCTCGATGAACGACGCCGAGGACGTTGCGCCCGTCTGGCGAGATCCGCGGATGGTCCTCAGGGAGGACGACTTCGTCGCGATGCGCATCGACTGGCGTGCGAAGTCCGGCAATCTCGCCGACGTCGCCCGCGAGCTCAACCTCTCCCCCGACAGCTTCGTCTTCGTCGACGACAATGCGGGCAACCGCGCCGAGATGCGGTCCGCCCTGCCCGAAGTCGCCGTCGCGGCGTTTCCGCCCGACCTCTCCGTCTATTTTCCGAGGCGTCCCGCGACGGAGGAGGACGGGGCGCGGACGGAACGCTACAGGGCCGACGCTCGTCGCCGCGAACTCGCCTCGCGCCTGGCGCTGGACGACTATCTCGCGGCGCTCGAGATCAGGACCGAGGTCCGTCCGATGGCGGCGGACGAGATTCCGCGCGTCGCGCAGCTGGCGCAGAGGTCGAACCAGGTCAACGTCTGCACGAACCGGTGGACGGAAGACGAAATCCGCCGCTTCGCCGCGGATCCCTCCCGCCGCTTCTTCACGCTCCGCGCCGCCGACCGGTTCGGCGACCAGGGGCTCGTCGCCTTCGTCCATGTCGTGGTGGAGGGCCGGAAGGGCGATATCGTCGACTGGGTCATGAGCTGCAGGGCCATGAACCGGCGAATCGAGTTCGCCCTCGAGGGCGAACTCGAGCGGCGCCTTGCCGGGGAGGGCGTGCGGACGCTCCGCGCGGTCTGGAGGCGGACGTCGAAGAACGGCCCTTCCGCGGACCTCTTCGACCGCCTGGGCTTCGCGTCCGGCGGCGCGACGGACGCGGAGAAGAGCTACGTGAAGGAGATCGCCCCGTCATGAGCGCCCGCGCGTTCCTTTCCCTCCTGTCGGCGTTCCTCCTCTCCATGGCCCTGCCTGCCGAGGAGTACGTCGTCGACGGTGCGTTCGCGGGGAAAAAGCCGGCCGAGCGCGCGTCGAGGGACATTCCCTTCGTCCGCGACATGCGAAAGGCGTCGGGCGTCTCGTTCGACCTGACCGTCGACGACGTGGGGAAGTTCAGCGGATTCACCTTCTACTTCCACAGCGGAGACGGCTGGTACCGCCGCGATTTCTCGCCAGGTGCCAGCGGAAGGAAGACGCGCGTCTACGTCGGGAAGAGCGGCCTTTCGAGGGAGGGGTCGCCCTCGGGATGGCGGCATGTCGACAAGGTGCGCGTCAGCGGCTGGAGGGGGGGGACGTCGAACGCGCGGATGACGGTCGCGAATTTGCGCGTCGAGGGCGCGGACGCTCCCGCGGTCGTCGTCCAGACCGAGCCCGGGCAGGCGTTTCCGCAACGGCTGGCCGACCGGCTGACGGAGCTCGGCGTGGAGACGGCCGCCGTTTCTGCCGACGACGTCGACGCAGACCTCCTGAAGGGCGTCCAGCTGGTCTTCGTCCCCGGCGAACCTCCGGCGAAGTCGGGCCTCGCGAAGCTGCTCAAGGCCTTCGCCCGCCGCGGTGGAAAGGCCGTTTTCGGCGCCGAGCGCCTGCCGGCGCTTCAGAAGGACGCGCCGCCCGGCGCGCTGAAGGCGTTCGTCGTCGGCAAGCTGCCCGCGTTCGCCGGGCGCATCGCCCTGGCCGAGCGTCGCGAGGCCGTGCGCCGCGAGCTCGAGTCCGACAGCGTCCTGCGCGAGCCGGCGGGGCCCGCGTGGGAGTTCCGCGCGTTCTGGTGCCACAACCCCTGGGGGCTGAAGGGGAGGACCTGGGACGAGACGGCCGCCTTCCTGAAGGGGAGCGGGTTCAACGCCGTCGTCGTCAATCTGGCGTGGGGCGGAAGCGCCGCCTATCCGTCCGACGTCCTGCCGCTGGCGTGGACGGCGCGGAAGGACGATCCCTTCGCCGCCTGCCGCTCCGCCTGTCTCCGTCACGGCGTGGCGATGCATGTCTGGAAGGTCTGCTTCGGGCTCGACTGGGACGTGCCGAAGGCCTTCGTCGAGCGGATGCGCGCCGAGGGGCGCCTGCAGCGGACGGCCGACGGCAGGGAGGTTCGCTGGCTCTGCCCCTCGCATCCCGCGAACCGCCGCCTCGAGGTCGAGGCGATGGCGGAGCTCGCGAAGAAGGGCCCGGACGGAATCCACTTCGACTACATCCGCTTCCCTGGCGCGGACAGCTGCTTCTGCGCGACCTGCCGCGCGGCGTTCGAGCGGACGCTCGGCGAGCCGGTCGCGGACTGGCCGAGGGCCGTGCGCGGGGGCGGGCCGCTCGCCGTCCGGTGGAACGTGTTCCGCCGCGGGCTGATCACGGGAATCGTCCGCGAGACGTCGCGGATCGTGCGCAGGGAGTCGCCGCACGTCCGCATTTCCGCCGCCGTCTTCGGCGACGTGGAGTCGGCTCGCGCGTCAATCGGCCAGGACTGGGCGGAATGGATCCGCTCGGGCTACCTCGACTTTGTCTGTCCGATGGACTACACGGACTCCCTCGGCCTTTTCGAGGGGCTGATCGCGCGGCAGCGGCGGCTCGACGGCGCCTGCGCGGTCTACCCCGGCATCGGGCTCTCCTCCGACGGCGCGTCCGCCCGGAACGCCGCCGCGCGCGTCGCGGCCCAGGTCGGCGCCTGCCGGCGGTACGGGTTCAGGGGCTTTTGCGTCTTCAACCTCGACGCGGCCGCCGTCGAGGCGCTTGCGCTTCTCTCGCGCGGTCCCTGCGCGCCGGCGCGCTGGTACGAGTCGATGCCGTTCATGGAGCTCTTATGAAAACGAAAACAACAAGTCTGCTCGCCGCGTGCCTTGCCGCGCTGGCGTTCCACGGAAACGCGGCGGGTCTCGCCGAAATTGAAAACTGCGAATGGGGCGAGGTGTCCGTCACCGACGGCGTGACGCGCGCGTACTTCACTCTTCGGCCGACGCCCGATTCGCTGATCCGCTGCGTCATCGCGCTTCCCGCGAAGGACAAGTGGAACGGACGCTTCTGGGGGCTCGGCAGCGGCGGGCCCGGCGGCTACATGAACGACGCGGGGGTGCTCGGGCGCGCGCGCGGCGGATCCGCCGCGGCCTACACGGACCTCGGCACCTCGCGGCGCGACTTCCATCCGCCGGAGGTGATCCGCGACTTCGGCCACCGCGCGACGCATCTGATGACACTCGCCGCGAAGAAGATCGTGCGCGAGTTCTACGGGCGCAACGCGGACCGCTGCTATTTCGAGGGCGGCTCGACGGGCGGCGGACAGGGCTTCCACGAGGCGATACGGTATCCGGACGACTACGACGGCATCGTCTCGATGGTGCCCGCGATGACGCGCCTGCCGCTCCACATGTACTTCGCGTGGACGAACCGCTGCCTGAAGGACGAGGACGGACGGCTTCTCTTCACGAAGGAGCAGCTCGAGGCGGTCCGCACGCACGGTCTCTCGGCGCTCGACGGCGCGCCGGAGGGCCTCCGCGAGCGCATGCGGAAGATCCTCGAGGGGCCCGTCATCGCCGGACGGCACGTCCACTGCGGCGTGCCGCCTGGGGCCGATATCCTTCCTGGCGCGGGCAACCAGTGGATGCTCGAGTGGTGGCTTCCGAAGGGGCGCGCGCTCCATACGGTCACGGACGACGAGCTCCTCCGCTGGGAGCGCGACTACGCTCCGGACTGCAACGCGACGACCGAGAACCTCGACGCGTTCCGCGCGCGCGGCGGGAAGATCATCGTCTGCGGCGGCCTTGAGGACTCCGTCGTGCCCGTTCCGCCGATGGTCGACTGGTTCCGCCGCGTGAACGCGCGCTACGGCGCGAAGGAGACGCACGCGTTCTGCCGCTTCTATCTCCTCCCCGGCTGGGCGCACGGGCCTGGACGCGGAATGGCGCGCGCGCCCGACTGCGGCGCCGCGCTGACCGCCTGGGTCGAGAAGGGCGTCGCGCCCGAGCTGCTCCCCGCGAAGATGAGGGACGGCTCGACGCTCGACGTCGCCCCCCAGTGGTGAGGCGGGTCCGCCTCGCGCATTTTTTGGTATAATATAGCGTCATTTGAAAGGAAAGTCGTTATGAAAGATGATTTCATGGTGTTTTCGGGCACGGCGAACACCGCCCTTGCCGAAAAGGTTGCCGACTACCTCGGGCGTCCGCTCGACAAGATCGACATCAAGCACTTCCCGGACGGCGAGACGTTCTGCCAGGTCATCGACTCGGTCCGCGGCCGCGACGTGTTCGTCATCCAGTCGGGGAGCCCCGCGCCGAACGAGGCGTACATGGAGCTGTTTATCATCATGGACGCCCTCAAGCGCGGCTCTGCCGCCCGCATCACGGCGATCCTTCCCTACTACGGATACGCCCGCCAGGACCGCAAGGACCAGCCGCGCGTGCCGATTACCGCTCGCCTCGTCGCGAACCTCCTCCAGAAGGCGGGCGCCGACCGCGTGATCGCGATGGACCTCCACGCGAACCAGATCCAGGGCTTCTTCGACATTCCGCTCGACCACCTCAAGGCCGAGCCCGTGATCCTCAAGTACATCCGCGACCAGCACTGGGCGAGCCCCATCGTCGTCGCGCCCGACACGGGCGGGGCGAAGACGGCCTACGGCTACAGCCGCAAGCTGAAGTGCGGGCTCGCCATCGTCGCCAAGCAGCGCACCGGCGGCGACACGGTGGACGCCTTCTCGGTCGTCGGCGACGTGAAGGGCCACGACGTCATCATGATCGACGACATGACCGCGACGGGCGGCACGCTCTCCGCCGCGGCGAAGATGTGTCGCGAAAACGGCGCGAAGTCCGTCCACGCGTTCGTCTCGCACTTCCCGCTCACGGAGAAGGGCGTCGAGCGGCTGATGAAGGAGGTCCAGCTCGACGAGCTCGTGGTGACGGACTCCATTCCGCTGCGCGCGGGCTTCGACCCGTCGAAGCTTCCGTTCAAGCTCACCCAGCTCTCGGTCGCCCCGCTCATCGGCGAGGCGATCAGGCGCACGCACATGAACGAGTCGATCAACGACTTGTTCAACCACGAGTGATTGGTGCTTTCGCGCCTGCGGCGCTGGTGCTTTCGCGGCTTCGCCGCTGGTGCAGGGTGCATTTGCATGAAAGTCGTAGTCGGGCTAGGAAACCCCGGGGCGCAGTACGCGAACACGCCGCACTCGGTTGGGTTCGAGGTCGTTGACCGCATCGCCGCCGGGTGCTGTGCGGCCTGGGAGGAGAAGCGCCAGTTCAAGTGCCTGATGGCGAAGGCCAACTTCGCCGGGCAGGGCGTCCTGCTCGTGAAGCCCCAGACTTTCATGAACCTCTCGGGCGAGTCGGTCGCGCCCGTCGTCAAGTACCACAACGCGACGGTGGCGGACCTCCTCGTCATCCAGGACGACATCGACATCGCCGTCGGGCGCATCCGCATCCGCAAGGGCGGCACCTGCGGCGGCCACAACGGGATCCGCAACATCATCGAGCGCCTCGGCACCCAGGACTTCGCGCGCCTCAAGGTCGGCGTCGGCAAGGACCGGTCGAACGTGGTCGGACACGTCCTCGGCAAGTTCGACCCCGAGACGCGCAAGGTCATGGACCAGGTCGTCGCCGACGCCGCCAGCGCCGCCGAGGCCGTGCTGCGCGACGGACCCGACCGCGCGATGAACGCCTACAACGGCTACGACTGCCTCAAGGCCGCGCGCTGACCTCGCCGCCGCGGCGGTTTTTGGTATAATATCCGCCATGGCATCATTGAACGAAACACCGAGCGCGAACCGCGTCCACATCGCGTTTTTCGGCCTTCGGAACGCCGGCAAGTCGACGCTCGTGAACGAATTCACCGGACAGGAGATCGCCATCGTCTCCGACACCCCGGGCACGACGACCGACCCGGTCTCGAAGGCGATGGAGATCCTTCCCCTCGGACCCTGTCTCGTGACCGACACCGCGGGCCTCGACGACGAGGGCGAGCTTGGCGAAAAGCGCGTCGAGAAGACGCTCGCCGTCCTCGCGACCACCGACATCGCGGTCTGGGTCGGAGAGGGCTTCGAGAAGTGGCGCAGCCGCTTCTCCGTCCCCGTCCTCGAGTTCCGGCGCGGCGATTCCGCCGCGGAGCTGCGGAAGCGGATCGCCGCCGTGAAGCTCGCGGACGAGACGCCGGGGCTTCTCGACGGGCTTGTCGAAAAGGGCGACTGCGTCGTGTGCGTCTGCCCGATCGACGAGTCCGCGCCCAAGGGGCGAATCATCCTGCCGCAGGTGCAGCTGATCCGCGACTGCCTCGACCGCCACGTGCCGGCAGTCGTGTGCCAGCCGGCGGAACTTGAAGAGGTGTTGGAGTGCTTTGTCGGGAACGATGGTAGGGGCCGCTCTCCGAGCGGACCGCGGGCGCCTCGGAGAGGCGCCCCTGCCAATGACGCGGCGCGTGTTCTCGTCGTCACCGACTCGCAGGCGTTCGGCCAAGTGCGGAACGTCGTGCGTCGCTTCGACGGCGTCAGCCTGACGTCCTTCTCGATCCTCTTCGCGCGGCAGAAGGGCGACCTCGCGGAGTTCCTGAAGGGCGTCGCGGCGGTCAGGAATCTCAAGGACGGCGACACGGTGCTTGTCGCCGAGGGCTGCACCCACCACCGGCAGTGCAACGATATCGGCACGGTGAAGATTCCGAAGGCGATCGCGAAGCTCACGGACGGAAAGCAGCTCAACTTCGTCTTTTCGTCCGGAACCGGCTTCCCGCTGGATTCCCAATCTTCCCAGCGCCCCGCGCCAAGCCCCAATCTCGTCGTCCACTGCGGCGGCTGCATGCTGACGCGGCGCGAGGTCCTGCGGCGCGTCGCCGTTGCGAAGGCGGCGGGCGTGCCGATCGTCAACTACGGCATCCTGCTCGCCGCCGCGAACGGACTTTCCGATGTCTCCGAAATCGGAATCGTCTCTACTTCAACATGACCTACACTGTTCAAATTTTAACGCAGAGACGCTGAGACGCAAAGTGCGCAGAGGAAGGTGGACTTTTACCGGAGATAACTTCAAAAAACTACAAAGCAACTCTGCGTTAGAAACAGTGCTCTCGATTGGCGATTTTGGTTAAAAATGAAAGGTGACAAATGACAGACATTAATGAGATTTTACAAGGCGTCCGCGGCAAAATCGCCGCGGCGTGCGCGCGCGCCGGACGCGATCCCAGCGAAGTCGAAATCATCGCCGTCACCAAGACCCACGGCGCGGAGGTCGTGAGAGAAGCGTGGGACGCCGGGCTTGCGATCGTCGGCGAAAACAAGGTTCAGGAGGCGGCATGGAAAAAACAAGCGAGCGTGTCGGGTCCGTCGTGGCACCTGATCGGACACCTCCAGTCCAACAAGGTCCGCCACGCGCTTGAGGTCTTCGACTTCATCCACTCCGTCGACTCGATGAAGCTCGCGGACAGGATCAACTTCATTGCCGACGAGATCGGCGCGTCGCCGCGCATCCTCCTCGAGGTCAACGTCTCGGGCGAGAAGTCCAAGAGCGGCATGAGGCCCGAGGACGTCGAGCCGACGATCAGGCACATCGCCGAGTCGTGTCCGCGCGTCACGCTCGAGGGGCTGATGACGATGGCGCCGTTCAGCGAGAATCCGGAGGACGCGCGGCCGTATTTCCGCAAGCTGCGAGAGATGCGCGACGATCTCGAGTCGCGGCTCGGCGTGGGGCTCCCGCGCCTTTCGATGGGCATGAGCGGCGACTACGAAGTGGCGGTCGAGGAGGGCGCGACGTGGGTGCGTCTTGGCACGGTTCTCTTCGGCGAGCGGCCGAAGGCCAAGCGCGTCGCGGCGCCGGAGGGCGACGACGGCACGACGCCCTGCGGCGACTCCGACACGTACGCGGGCTTCGGCGGCCTTGATTCCTACTCCGGCGCCGGCCCGACCGCCAAGGTCCTGGACTGACAGATGTTCTCTCGTAGATGTCCGGGAAACTCCTGATACTTCTTCCTGACGGGAAAATACACAAGGTCTCGCTTCCGTTCTTCACGATGTCGTTTCGCGAGGCGCCGCTCACGGGCACCATGCTCGCGGCGCTCACTCCGTCCGACCTCGGCTTCGACATCCGCCTCTGCGACGCGAGCGTGTCCAAGATCCCGTACGACGAGAAATTCGATCTCGTCGCCATAAGCATCATCACCGGAACGGCCGTCGAGGGCTATCGCCTTGCCGACCACTACCGCTCGCGCGGCGCGAAGGTCGTGATCGGCGGCGTGCATGCGACGCTCCTTCCGGACGAAGCCGCGGCGCATGCCGACTCCGTGATGACCGGCTTCGGCGAGATCGCCTGGCCGCAGATGTGCCGCGACTTCTGCGCGGGTGCGCTGAAGCCCCGCTACGACGGCGGCTCGCCTGACATCGCAGGGCTCCCGTGGCCGCGCCGCGACTTGCAGAAGCGCTTCGGCTACGCGATGCCGAATACGGTCTTCGCGACGCGCGGCTGCCGGAACAACTGCGACTTCTGCGCGGTCGTCGGGGCGAAATTCGGCTGGCACGTCCGCCCCGTCCCAGAAGTGGCCGCCGAGGTCGCCGCGCTCAGGGGGTCGCGCTTCGCCTTCAACGACGTGAGCCTCTGCGAGGACAAGGAATACGCTTTCGAGCTTTGCCGAGCCCTTAAGCCGCTGAAGAAGAAGTGGGGCGGTCTTATGACGCTCAAGGCGGCTTCGGACGAATCGATGCTCGATGCCCTCGCGGAGGCCGGATGCTGCTTTATGCTGCTTGGATTCGAGTCCGCGCACAGAAGCTCGCTTCTTGGGATACAGAAGGCGTTCAACACGCCGGACGCCTACCAGCGCATAATCTCGAACATGCATGCGCGCGGCATGATCATCCAGGGTTGTTTCATCTTCGGTCTCGACGACGACACGACTGACGTTTTCGACGACACGGTGAAGATGATCGACGAGCTTGAGATCGACATTCCGCGCTACGCGCTCTACACGCCGTTCCCCTCGACGGCCTGCCATGCGCGCGTAGAAGGGCAGGACCGGCTTCTCGGCTACAACTGGTCGTGGTTCGACACCCAGCATGTCGTCATTCGCCCGAAGAACATGACTCCCGAGGAGCTTGACGCCGGCTTCATCCACGCCTGGCAGGAGACGTACTCGATGCGCTCGATCTTCCGCCGGCTCTCCCCGCGCCGGCACCAGTTCCCCGTCGCGCTCGTCGGCAACCTCGCCTATCGCCTCTATCGCCGCGAACTCCGGCACGACACGCGCCGCTTTCCGCTTTCCCCGGAGGACGTTCTGCGATGAAAGTCGAGCGCTACGATTCCGTCCGAGCGGCCGAAGCCTGCCTGCGGGAAGCGGGCGGGAACGGGTCGTCTTCGCAGACGTTCGGCGTCCTTCGCGCGGTCGAGCGATGCTTCTGGAGATGCCTCCCCTATAACGCCATCCGCTGTCCGCGCTATGCGATGTCGTGTTTGTTCGCGCGACACCCGTTTCGCGTCTATGTGGTTCGGGACGAGAAAGGCGTCGTCCTGTGCGCACCTCTCCATCTTGGGACTGACGGCGAGTGGTCCGTTGTCGCCGGTGAAATCGTTGAACTGGACTTTGTCGATTTCCTGTATGCCAGGCGCCCGTCACGCGAGCTGTACGATGCGTTCCGCGCCGTCATGCGCAGGATGTCCGAAGATGGCGTAAAGCGCATAGCCTGGCGGTATCTTGAGTCGGAGGGCGCCACGGCTTCGATCCTTCGCAGCTGGCCGCATTCCACAGTCGAGACTTTTTCCAATGTCCGCATTCTGTTTCAGGACGGATTGGAAGGCTACATGCGCTCGCTTGGCGCGAACGCGCGCTCGAATCTGAGGAATGCGAGGAACCGCCTTCGCCGTAACGGCAAGGGGATTTCCTTCTCGTTTCGCTCGTCGGTCGGCATAGGTGAGCCAATGGACGGGCGCGCAGCACGCGCACAGCTTCGCAGATGCCGTTCGGTCTATTTGAAGAGGCAGCGATCCCGCTATCGGAACGGTGGCTTTCTGGCGAGGCTTTTCTTTCAGCACGGAAGCTACGTAGCGCTTTCCGTTCCTGGCGAAGGTGCTTTCTTCGCCGCGCTGGAAATCGACGGATGCATCGCCGCATACATGGAGGGCTACGTGAACATGTCGCGTCTGGCGCTTGAGGTCCCGAGAATCGCAATGAACGACAAGTTCGGTCACTACAGTCCAGGCTGGATTCTGATTGTCGAGGCGGTCTCGTGGCTCTGCGAGAACTCTGACATCCGCGCAATCGATCTCTGTCGAGGCGACGAAAGATACAAGTTGGACGTTGGAGGGATCTGCTACTCCACTGAGTCTGTGCAGGCTTGCACGGAGGTGACGGCATGAAACCTCTGCGCCTTCCGTGGAAGGGCCGGGACGTCCCGTATGCGATGCTGGACGTGATCAGGGGATGCAACTGCGTCTGCAAGACGTGCTACAACCGCAACGTTCGCGAGCCGAAGCCAATTGAACAGGTTGAGCGTGACCTTGATTTCATTTTTTCGCAGCGCCGCGTCGAATTCGTCGGCATTCTCGGCGGAGAGCCGCTTCTGCATCCGGAGATAGCCGAGATAGTCCGTCGCATCAAGGCCCGCGGCGTCGGCGCGGTCCTGATGACGAACGGCGTCCTCTGGACGGAAAAGGTCGCCGCCGAACTCGCGGAGGCGGGACTTCGAATGGTCTACTTCCACATCCAGGCCGGACAGCATCGGCCCGATCTTCGCGATCCGGATTCGCAGGAAGAAGTCGCGCGGCTTGCCGAGGAGAAGTGCGCGTTGGCGCGGGCGGCAGGAATCGACACCGCCGTTTCCACGACTGTACGCGCCGACCGTCCGGAGACGCTTCGTTCAGTTATGGAGTCGTTCCGTCGCAATCCTGATTGCAGCTACGCATTTCTGACGCTCGAGCGCAGCATGCGGACGATCGACGCAGGGGAGGAGTCCTTTGCGGCGACAAACGGAATCGATCGCTGCACCAAGGAACTCCGGACGCTTGGATGGCGTCCGTTCGCCGGGATCGGCGGCAGGGTCGATCCGGCAAAGTTCCGCTGGCTTCTTTTCCACGCGTACCAGTCGCTCGATGCGGCCGGACGCGAGACGGGTTTCGCGCCGGTTCCGCCGTCATGCCTTGAGAAACTGGTGTTCGCCCTCTGCCGCTTGTCTGGAAAGAGATTGCCTCTCCGCACTGACCCGCCGCGGTGGGCGATCCTCGCCCGGTTTGTGCTCAATGCGCTGACGGGCGGGAGGATCGGCACTCTCGCATTTGCGCTCCGCGTCCTCGTCCGCGGCGAGCGGCTTGCGGTCAAGGGCGTGTTTCTTGAGGCGTTTCCCGACTTGCTTCAGGACGGACGCGTCGAGTACTGCAATCCGTGCCTCGATGCCGTCGTGAAGGACGGGAGGTTCGTCCCCGCGTGCCTGTCGGACACCGAATTCGCGAAGGAGGGGCTGCCATGCGGTTGATATTCGTTCAGCCTGCGGTCGGGCGCAAAGGCGGCGGCACAGTGTATCCGAAGACATGGATCATGGAGCCGCTTTGGGTCGCCACGATCGCCGCGCTCTTGCCGAAGGACTGCGAGCGGACGTTGATGGACGACAGGCTTGGAGAAGTCGACTGCACGGCAGATGCCGACGCCGTGTTCATCTCGACCGAATGCTACACGGCCAAGCGCTCCTACGAGATCGCGGACCGCTTTCGCGCTCGCGGCGTGAAAGTCCTGCTCGGCGGCTTCCACGCTACGCTCAACCCCGAGGAGGCGGCGGAGCATGCGGACGCGTTGATGATGGGATCCTGCGAGAACTACTGGCAGGAGTTCTGGGCCGACCTTGTCGCAGGAACGCTCAGGCCGCGCTACATGAGCGACCGTCCGCCGACATTCGGCCCCATGCCGGACCGAAGCGTCTTCGGAACGCGCGACTATGGTCCGCTCTGCCTCGTGGAGACGGCGCGCGGCTGCCGCCTTCGCTGCGACTTCTGCTCGATATGCAAGTTCTTCCGCCGTTCGTACACGCCGCGCGCGATCGAGGACGTCGTCGCAGAGATCAAGACGCTGAGGCGCACGTACTTCTTCTTCGTCGACGACAACCTTGCCATGGACGTCGAGCGGCTGAAGGCGCTCTGCCGCGCCGTCGCGCCGTTGAAGCGGCGCTGGGTCGCGCAGCTCGGGCTCAACGTCGCGGACGACGAGGAGACGCTTGCGCTCTTGAACCGGAGCGGGTGCGAGGGCGTGCTGATTGGCTTTGAGTCGCTTTCGCCCGACACGCTCCGGAAGATGGGCAAGGACGTAAACCGCGTCCGCGCCGACTATGCGCGCGCCGTCGCCAACCTGCGCAGGCACCACATCTCGGTGTATGCGACGTTTGTATTCGGATACGACGACGACACGCCGGAGACGTTCAGGACCGTCTACGACTTCGCGCTGCGCAACAAGTTCTTCTTCGCCGCGTTCAACCACCTTGTCCCGTTTCCTGGAACGGATGTCTACGACCGTCTCAAGGCCGAGGGGCGGCTGCTGTCCGAGAAGTGGTGGCTCGATCCGGCGTTCACCTTCGGCGACGTCGTGTTCCGCCCGAAGCTGATGTCGCCCGAGGAGCTCTCGGGGCTTTGCCAGGAGCATCGGCTCAAGTTCTATTCGCCGCGTTCGATCTTGCGGCGGTTCCTCGACTTCGGATGCAACGCGCACGGGCTCACCAAGGCCATGGTGTTTCTCGCAAGCAATTTCGGACAGGAGCGGGAGGTCGTGCGCCGTCGCGGACTGCCGTGGGGCGGCGACCCTCAGAAATGAAAGGAGATGACATGTCTCGCAAACCCAACACGCTTCAGACGCTCGTGATGATCCTTTGCAACTACTTCCCCTTGGCGCATGTCGTTGGCTGCGCATGCTGCCTTGTCTTTGCGCCTGGGCTCGCCTGGAAGCTGGGGTCGTTTCTCGCCTGCCTCTACCTCCTGCCGCCGTTTCTCACGCGCATTGTCTTCCTCGTGCATCCGATTCGCCGGACGCGGATGCCGATGTACTCTGCAGACCACTGCGTATGGTGGTTCACGTTTTGCACGCAGGCGCTCTTCCTTCGATTCCCGTTTCTGGAGGAGGCGCTTCGCACCGTTCCGGCGCTCTACAGCCTCTGGCTGCGGCTTTGGGGAAGCAAGATAGGGAAGCTCGTCTACTGGACGCCGGGAACGACCGTGCTTGACCGCTCGTTCCTGCGGCTCGGGAACCATGTCAGCCTCGGCCTTGGCGCCGTTCTCGGAACGCACATCCATGTCGGCGATGAATTTATCATTGCTCCCATCTCCCTTGAGGATGGGGTGGCCGTTGGCGCGCACGCGATGATCGGGCCCGGCGTGACGGTGAAGGCCGGCGGGGCGACCAAGACGCTCTTCCTCGCCACGCCATTCAGTGTCTGGAAAGACGGCAGGCGAATTGAAAAATGACAGTTGACCTCCATACGCATCTCGTTTCGTCCTCGGCGGATGCCGCGCGGGGGAAGCTCAACGTATGGAATCGAGTGCTCATGCGCATAGCGGGCTTCGGTTCGGCATCCGATTGCCGGGGACGATTTGTCCGCGATCTCCGCGAGGGGCCTGTTGAAAAGGCGGTCGTCTGCGCCATCGAAGGGTCGCCGCTCGCCGCCGGGAACCGCGAGGTCCTGGCGTTCTGCCGCGAGAACCCTGGCTTCCTCTATGGAGCCAACCTCGACCCTCGCTCGCCCGCTGTCGAGGATGAGATGGATGAAGCGGTGTCGGAAGGGGCTGTGCTTCTGAAGCTGATGCCGTCTTTCCAGGGCGTCGATCCCGCGTCGCCGCGCTGTGACCGATACTGGGCCGCCGCCGCGGAACGGCACCTGCCGGTGATCGTGCACACCGGCCCGGAGCACATGCTCGCGCGCGGCGACAACGGACTCAACTCCCCGGCGCGGCTTGAACGCGCCGCGGCAATCGGGACGACGCTTGTCTGTGCACACTGCGGATGCCAGCTGGCGTCGTTTGTCGAGCGCAGCCATTTCGGTGCGTGGAAGCGGCTTGTCAGGCGGTTCCCGAACGTCTACGGCGACGTCAGCGGATTCAGCGGATGCGTCCGACGGTTCTGGCTCGGACGCATCGTGCGCGATCCGCTCCTGCGCTCGCGCATCGTGTTTGGAACGGATTTCCCCGCATTCGTGCACGTGTTCCGTCCGAACCGCGGCAATGCGTTCGCGGCGTGGATGGAGCTTTTCAGGGGATTCGGGCTAGGAGACGAGTTCTTCGCCCGCGGGGCGAAAATGATCGGACAGGGGGCGCGGGGATGATGCGGTTGCCTTGGTACGGGAAGACGGCTCCACATGGCGTGTTGGACATCTTGCGCGGCTGCAATTGCCGCTGCGCGGCTTGCTACAACGCCACGCGCGAACCGGACTGCAAGACGCTCGACCAGCTGAAGGCCGAGCTCGCGGTCCTTCGGCGCCATCGCAACCTGAAGGCGGTTTCGCTCAGCGGCGGAGAACCTCTGATGCATCCGCAGGTTCTCGAGATCGTCCGCTGGCTGGCGGCCGAAGGACTTGTCGCGGCATCTTTGACGAACGGCATCCTCTTCACCGACGACATGGCGGCGAAGCTGGCGGACGCGGGGCTCAGGATGATTTCGCTTCACATCCAGAAAAGCCAGGCGCGCCCAGATCTCGCGGATGGCGACGCGCGTTCTCTTCTCCGCGGCAAAGGCGAGCTTGCCCGGCGTCACGGGATATTCCCCGCGATGGTCGAGACGATAGCGGCCGGCGACCGCGCAGGTTTTGTCGAAATGGCGCGCTTCTTCCGCACGACGCCTGCCTTTGAGTATGCGCTCGTCACAGTTGCAGGCGACTTCGGGGAGATTCGGTCGGACGTTGCGCGTTCGGACGTTCCGGTAGGGACGATGCTCGAGGCGTTCGACGCCGAGGGCTTCTCGCCGGCGGTGTTCGTCGGCGGGCGATACAGGCGAGATGTGCCGCGGTGGTACATCATGCAAAGCGTGCAGGCGACTGACCGCAACGGGCGCGAGATGGCGTGGAACAGGACTCGCCCCGGGCTCGTCGAGCGCGGATTTCTCTGGGGATACGCGCTCCTCTTTCGCAAGTCTCTGCACTGGGTTCCGACGACGTCCGCCAAGCTCAAGGCGCGGCTTCTTGTGAACGGACTGACGGGCGGGCGGCTTTCGACGTTCCTGTTCGCGCTGCGGGCGATTGTCCGGGGGTGGAGTGTGAGCGAGAAGCACATCATCGTCCAACTGCCGCCGCATTCGCTCGGCGACGGACGCGTCGAGTGCTGCGACAACTGCCCAGACGCAACGGTACGGAACGGACGGCTCCACCCGGTCTGCCTTGGCGACATCGAAGAGGAGGTGCCTCTTTGATGAATGCGCGGCTCTATCGTCCATCCGACGAGCTGGAGCTCGTTCGCCTCGCGGCATCGCCGATGCCGGGGTGGGCGCGGCTTAAGTATGACTACGCCTCGGGCTATGCCGCGGCGGAGGCGCTTAAGGGCAATAGCGAAATAGTCGTCGTCGAAGATGACGATGGACGCATTGCCGGTTGTGGCACGCGTTCGACGACGCTTCGCTATCTTGACGGCGAGCCGCAAAGGGTCGGCTACCTGAGCGGGCTTAGGAGTTTTTCCGGCGCGCGGCACGGATGGGGCCTCTTCCGGGGCTTTAGGGCGATTGCAGAGCTCGAGAAGGCAGCGCCGAACGAGCTGACGTTCACGACGATCCTTGATGACAATCCAGAAGCCCGTGCGCTTTTGACTTCAGGGAGGGCGGGACTGCCGAAGTACATTCCGCGCGGGCGCGTCGTCACGTATGCGCTTGGTGCGCTTCGCGGAGCGCAACCTGAAAGGGCGTCGTTTGGCGAGTTGAAGGAATTCTATGCGAGAGAGTCGCCCAGGAAGCAACTCTTCCCTGTCTTTGGCGAGGCGCTTCCTCCGGGGCTCTCCATTGACGACTTCTTCGTTGTAAGGCGCGCTGGTCGCATTGCGGCGGCTGGCGCGGTGTGGAACCACGGCGACAGGCGGCGCATTGTCGTCGACGGCTATGATTGGCGACTTCGCTTTGTGAGGCCAGTGCTGAACGCGGCCTTTGCCATTTCGGGCTCGCCGAGGCTTCCCTCGCCGGGCTGCGAGTTCGCTTGCTCCTATCTTGCTTATGCGCTTGCCGAGAACGACAGCCCCGGGCTTTTTGCAGAGCTTCTCGATGCGGCGCGGCAAATCTGCCGCGGGCAAAACCTCGTTTTGTCGTTGCACGCCGACGATCGTCTCGCCCGCGTTGCCAAGAAGCCCGGCGGCTGGCGCTACGGCAGCGAGTTTATGACCGTTGGGTTTGATGGCAGGTCGCGCAGTTTCGGCGGCGCTCCATACATGGAGGCCGGTGCGCTATGAGACACTGCGCAATGGAGATGGCAATGTCAGAGATTGTGAGAGAGAAAAAGCCGTCGATGCTAAGGCGATGCCGCGAGTGGGATTACCGCCAGCCTTGCATCTATCAGATCACCCTCGTCTTGGCAGGCAGGCGAAGCCAGGCGCTGGGGCGGCTGGTGATACCCGAGATACCCGAAGCTGCCGCTTCGGGCACAGAACAGGCCGCTTCGGGCACAGAACAGGCCGCGTTGGGCAGGTGTTCTGTGCTGGAAGCGGCAGCTTCCAGCTACATCGCCCTCTCGCCGGCTGGCGAAGCGGTTATGCGCGAGTGGCGCGGCATTGCCGAGCACCACCCGGAGGTAAAGCCGCTTTTCATGCAGGTGATGCCCGACCACGTGCATTTCATCTTGCAGGTGTTGCGCCCGATGGCCAAGCCGCTCGGGAATGTCATAGGCGGCTTCAAGACCGGCAGCTCGAAAGCCGCGATTGGAAGGCCTGGGCTTTGGGCCGAGGGCTTTCAAGACACGATTCTATTTCACGAAGGCCAGCTTGACGCGATGTTTCGCTATCTTCGCGACAACCCGCGCCGGCTCGCGATAAAGCGACTTTGCCCCGATCTCTTCAAGGTGAGGAGGAGCTTGAAACTGCAGCTTCATGACGAGAACCTGCAGTCGCCTACAGCCCAGGGTTCTTTGCCGAGCGCGGGAGCGGCCGGTTTTGCCGGCCACTTCTCGGCCATCGGCAACCACTATCTTCTCGACGAGCCAACCAAACTCCAGGTGCAATGCTCGCGCTCGGTTTTTGCCTATAGGAGAATTCCCAGGCCTGGGGGCGGCCGCAAAATCGCGCGCAGCGAGAACGGCGAGCCGATAGCAGAGCTTGCGATGCCAGAGTTCGAGGAGAAGCGCGACGAGCTGCTCGCAGCCGCAAAGCACGGCGCGGTCCTGGTGTCGCCCTGCATCTCCGACGGCGAGAGAGAAATCGCGCGCCGCGCCTTTGCCGACGGAGCAAATGTCATCGCATTGAGGAACATGGGGTTCTCGCCGCTCTACAAGCCCGGCGGCAAGCTCTTCGACCAAACGGCGAACGGCAAGCTGCTGCTGCTCGCTCCGGCCGCATGGCCCTACCAGACAGCCGAAAAGCCCATGACGCGTTTCGATGCGTGTGTTCTCAACCGCATCGCCCAGCTCATCGCCGGCGATGGCGCGGCAGAAATCAACTACAAGGGCATGAAGCCCGGCAATGTCGACAGGCTGATGCGAGAAGCGCTCGCGGAAAGATCGCTATGAGCGGGATGGTGAGCGTGGGGATATGGGCCGTGAAGCGGCTTTCGCAGGAGGACCGCCTTGCGATGGAGGCGCTCTACAGGCGCTACTACGAGGGCGCGCCCGCAGAGGCCTTTAGGCGCGATCTCGAGGAAAAGGACCGTGTAATCCTCCTGCGCGAGAACGGCGCGGTTGTCGGGTTTTCGACGATGAAGCTTTTAGACATTGCCGGACGGAAGGTTCTCTTCAGCGGCGACACGGTTGTCGATGCCGCGTGCCGCAACCAGACCGGCCTCGCCGGTGCGTTCGGACATGTAATGCGCAGGCTGAACGACGAGCTTGAAGAGCCGCCGGACTGGTTCCTCATCTGCAAGGGCGCGCGGACGTATCGCTTCCTGCCGACGTTCTTCAAGCAGTATGTGCCCGGCGTTCACGAAGACGCGGAGCTGGCGTCGCGGCTTAAGTCGATCGCGCGCGCCGTATTCCCTCGCGCGTACGACGAGGCGACGGGCGTGCTGCGCTTTGGCGCGGGGAAAGACCGGCTGAAGGGCGACGCGCTCCGCATGGACCGGGAGTCGGTGCGGTTTCGCACGCTGAACCCCGGCTGGGTTGACGGCGACGAGCTTTGCTGCCTTGCGCCGCTTTCGATGGACAACTTGAACAAGC
>Ga0310690_10004795_pt1 | contig 18878 bp, 16 predicted proteins | sample AusTroGonzalo_MG_2_FD_207661 | JGI IMG/M metagenome (GOLD analysis project Ga0310690, IMG submission 207661) | Bovine rumen microbial communities from tropical cattle in Woodstock, Queensland, Australia - Gonzalo_04 (v2) (version 2) | ecosystem: Host-associated > Mammals > Digestive system >...
GTACAGCGCCAGCGATGTGGCCCGCCGCGAATTCCCCGACTACGACGTCACCGTGCGCGGCGCCGTGAGTATCGGCCGCCGCCTGATGGACCCCCTTAGCGAGCTGGTGAAGATAGACCCCAAGAGCATCGGCGTGGGACAGTACCAGCACGACGTGGACCAGAAGATGCTAGCCGCGAGCCTGGGCGACGTGGTGGAGAGCTGCGTCAACAGCGTGGGCGTGGAACTCAACACCGCCAGCCGCGAACTGCTGAGCTACGTCAGCGGCATAGGTCCGGCGCTGGCCGACAAGATAGTGAGCCACCGTAACCATAACGGCGCCTTCGCCAACCGCGAGGCGCTACACGATGTCAAAGGACTCGGCGACAAAGCCTTCGAGCAGTGCGCTGGCTTCCTTCGCGTACGTGAGAGCAGGAACCCCCTCGACCGCAGCGCCGTGCATCCCGAGCGCTACGCGCTGGTGGAGAAGATGGCACGGAGCGTGGGCACCGACGTGGAGACACTGATGAAAGACAAGGATCTGCGTTCGAAGATAGCGCTCGCCGACTTCGTCAGCGAAGACTGCGGCATGCCGACCCTGAAAGACATCATGCGCGAACTGGAGAAGCCGGGACTGGACCCCAGGGCCAAGTTCGAGGTATTCGAGTTCGACAAGAACGTCACGCGCATCGAGGACGTCAAGGAGGGCATGGTGCTGCCGGGCATTGTGACCAACATCACGGCCTTCGGGGCTTTCGTGGACATCGGCGTGCACCAGGACGGCATGGTACACGTGAGCCAGATGGCCAACCGGCGCGTGAACGACCCCGGCGAGGTGGTGCACCTGCACCAGCACCTGAAGGTCAAGGTGCTTGAGGTGGACCTGCGCCGCCACAGGATTAGCTTAACATTAAAAAATATAGAATAAAATGGAAAGAAAACCCTTAAGTTTCGGTATGACCATGCTGGCTTCGGCCGTGGGCGTGGTGATTGTGTCTGTGCTCAGCGGCATCGTCATGTTTATCTCAATGATTTGCATGGTTGTGGCGCTCGGCAGCAGCGGCAGCAAAGAGATCAAGCCGGTGAAAGCCGGCACGTTCCTTACCGTCGACATGAGCCAGATCAGTGGTGACCGCGAAGGCAGCAACCTGTTGGCCACCTTCAACAACGACAACAGCGTAGGCCTCATCGACGCCGTCAACGCCATACGTGCCGCCGCCAAGGACGACAAGGTGGCTGGCCTGCTGCTGAAAGGCGACGACGGACTGGTCATCTCGTGGGGTTCGCTCACCGAACTGCGCGACGCCATTGCCGAGTTCCAAGGCTCGAAGAAGCCCGTGGTGGCCTACGCCACAAGCTATTCGCAAGGCGAATACTACGCCGCCTCACTGGCCGACAAGGTGTGCATGCACCCTAGCGGCATGGTGGACTTCCGCGGCATAGGCGGCGAGGTGATGTACTACAAAGACCTGCTGGACAAGCTGGGCGTGGAGATGCAGCTCATACGCCCCGAGAGCTGCTACTACAAGAGCGCCGGCGAGGTCTACACGCTGAACCACATGAGCGACGCCAACCGCGAGCAGATACGCGCCTACATAGGCAGCATCTGGCAGACTGCGACGAAGCAGATTGCCGCCAGCCGCGGCATGGATGTCGCCGAGCTCAACACCATAGCCGACAACCTCAGCGGCTTCATGGCCGAGGACGCAGTGGCTTCACGCCTGGTGGATACCCTCTGCTTCGAGGAGGACGTGCGTCAGATGCTCAAAGAACAGCATGACGGCAAGCAGCTGATGCCGCTCGACGAATATGCCGCCAATGTGAAGAAAGCACCCAACAAGGCTAAAGACGCCATAGCGGTGATCTACGCTGAGGGCAACGTTGTCGACGGCTCGGCAAAAGGCTTCGACGAGGGCGTCTATGGTGACGACATCGTCAAAGCCCTGCGGAAAGCCATCAAAGACGACGACGTGAAAGCCATAGTGCTGCGCGTCAACTCGCCCGGCGGTGCCGCCACTGCCAGCGAGAGTATGACGCACGCCGTGATGGCTGCAAAGGCCAAGAAGCCCGTCATCGTCAGCATGGGCGACCTCGCCGCAAGCGCAGGCTACGAGATGAGCTGCATGGCCGACGTCATCGTGGCTCAGCCCACCACCATCACGGGCTCCATCGGCGTCTTCGGCACCATCCCCAACGTGGGCAAGCTGATGAACCAGAAACTCGGCCTGCACACCGATACCGTGTGCACCAACAAGAACGCTGCCGGCATGAGCATCTATCGCCCACTATCGCCGAAGGTCAAAGAGCTGTGGACACGCAACGTGGAGGACTTCTACAAGGTGTTCGTGGGCCGCGTAGCCGAAGGACGCCACATGAGCTACGACGAGGTGCACAAGATTGCCCGCGGCCGCGTATGGACTGGCGCCGACGCTATAGGCATAGGCCTCGTTGACACCCTCGGTGGTCTCGACCTCGCCATCCGCATCGCTGCTGAGAAAGCCGGTCTTGAGAGCTACAAGGTAAAGGAGTACCCCGAGGAGAAAGACACATGGACACAGCTGGCCGAACTCTTCGGCGAGAGCCAGGATGACGACCTGACGCTGATGGCCAAGATGCGGCTGGCGCTCCGCTGGAAAGCCGTCAAGAACGACATCAACGCCCTCTCGCGCCTCGAACAGGACATCAACTACATCACCTCGGCCGAAGGCCTGCATGCCCGCTTGCCGTTTGTGATGGTCAGCGAGTAAGCGATATTACACAACAAGAAAGGGCTCCACAATTGTGGGGCCCTTTATTTGTTTATAGTAAGTTCAGGACTTAAGCTCTTCAAGCAATCTCACGTATTCCTCATACGGCTGAGTGCCGGCAAGGCCCTTCAGTGCATCGGCAAGGACACTGTAGTACCACACCACATCTTCTTTGCCATTGGGGGCCTTGAAGCGCTTCCATAGCTGCTCACCTATCTCGCGGTAGTCGGCGACAATGGCACGCAGGTTGGAGAGCTTGTCGCCAATGGCCACAACCTGACTATCGCGTGGCGCGGAGGCTATCTGTTCGGCTTGTGCCTGTTTGCGCTCTCGCCAAGGTGCATTGTGAGGCATGTGCGAAGTCTCGTTGTATACCAACGAGGCCACACGGTCGCCAAACTCCTGGCGTATCTGCTCGACGGTGACTTCGGTATCCTCCACGGTATCGTGCAATATGGCTGCAGCCAGCATTTCCGGGTCGGCAGTGAGCGAAGCCACGATGCCGGCTGCCTCCATGGGGTGGAGGATGTAAGGGTAGCCTTTACCCTTGCGCTCGGCGCCACGGTGGGCATCAATGGCGAACTTCGCCGCCCGGTCAAACAATGCGGTATCCATAGATAGCTATTGAATCTCAAACATGTTGAGGAAGCCGGTCATCATGAAGACCTGACGGATGCTGTCGTTGATACTTTTGACAATGACTTTGCCACCTTTGGCGTTAGCCACCTTGCGCAGGGCAAGGAAAAGACGGAGTCCCGAGCTGGCAATGTAGCTCAGTTCCGCGCAGTCGAGAACCACAGTGCCGTCAGCATGCTCCTGGAGTTGTTCGAAATAGGGAGTGACTTCGGTGGAAGCGGGAGTATCAAGGCGACCTACGAGGTGGGCGGTCGACACACCGTTGGCGGTTTCAATGTTGATATTCATTGTATCTGTCTTTAAATATTTTTTATCAGTGTTAACTGGTTCTTGTCGTTGAGGCGCTGGTAGCGCACTTCGTCCATAATCTGGCGCACAAGGTGTATGCCGAGTCCGCCTATGGCACGTTCTTCGGCCGTGAGGGTGATGTCGACTTCTGCCACTGCGGTGGGGTCGAAAGGCATTCCGCTGTCGGTTACGATGAATTCTATCGAGTGCTCGCGGAGCACGGCCTCTATGTCCACCAACCCGTCGGCGCCATCAGGGTATGCGTAAAGAATAACGTTGGTAACAGCCTCCTCAAGGGCCAGATTAAGGCTCATACAGAGACTCTGGTTCAAGCCCTTCTCTTCCGCTATCGTCTCCATAAAATCGGCCAGCTGGGGTATCTGCTGTATGTCGTTGTGCAGGATGAGGTGGCGTTCCTGCTTGACGGGGGTACCAAGGTAGTGGATTACGAGTATAGTGATGTCGTCGTTCTGCATAGCGTCACCGACGAAACCGTTTACGGCGGCCCGCACAGCATCAATCTGCCCATGGGCGTCGCGCTTTGTGTCGAGAGTGGCTTCCAGGCGCTCTTCGCCGAAGAGTTCGCTGACTTCGTTCTCGGCCTCCGTGACTCCGTCGGTATACAGGAAGAGGGCGTCATCATGGTCCAACGTGGTCTCCTGCTCCTTGAAGGTGAAACCGGCGTCGAGCCCCAGCGGTATGTTGGGCACCACAGGCAGGCGGCTGACCGTCACTGCAGTGACTACCATCGACTCGTTGCCCCCTACGCGCATCGCAGGATTATGGCCCGCATTGCAGTAGCGCAACTGGCCGGTGACAAGGTCCAGCACACCGCAGAAGAAGGTGACGAACATGCTGTTCTCGTTCTTCTCGGCCATCGAGTCATTCATCGCGCTGACTATCTTGGCGGGACTGTTTTCGCGACTCGAGATAGCACGGAACAGGCTCTGCGTCACCGTCATCACCAGCGCCGCCGGCACTCCCTTGCCGCTCACGTCTCCGATGCAGAAGAAAAGTTTCTCGTCTCGTATGTAGAAGTCGTACAGGTCGCCTCCCACCTCTTTGGCCGGCACTATGCAGGCGGCTATGTCGAGGTCGGTGCGCTTCGGAAATGCAGGAAAGGTCTTGGGAACAAGCGACATCTGAATGTCTCGCCCTATCCGCAGCTCGTTTTGTATCAACTCTTTCTGGGCGTTGAGTTTCTTGTACTTCATCTGGTTTTTGACTATCAGGCGCAGGATGACGACAATCAACACTATGCCCAGTATCTGGAGCACCTTTACCACCATACCCACCCTGCGCACTCCGGCATAAAGGTCATCTTCCGGAATGACGATGGCCAGCGTCCAGCCTGTCCGCTCCACGGGCACTTGGTACACTATGGTGTCCTTGTTGCCTGCTTGTTGTGCTTCGGGGTTGGTGCATAGCATCAACTGCCCTTTGCGGCTGCTGACGGTGTTGTAGGCGTTGGGATACGGCTTGGTGTTCTCCATCAGCTCTGTCAGCCAGTCCAGCGAAATGTCGGCGGTGAGAATGGCTGCCGGCTTGCCGGCTCGGTCCTTCACTGGCATCGAGAAGGTGGTCATCAGCATCTCCCCTCCCCCTTCGTCGAAGTAGGGCTCCGACCAGTAGGCTTCTACTGTGGCCATCGGCTGCGTGAACCACTCTTGCGAGGGGTAGTCGTAACTGTCCGTGGCCAGCGACAGGGTCTCTATCTCCCCCGTCTCTCTGTTGCGGGTGGCATAGGGCGAATACAGCGGGTACTTCTTGCTGTAGCCCGGCACCAGGGCTATCGTTGAACCTACCACCACAGGGTTGATTTCCACCACCCTCTGCGGCACACGCATCATGCTGTCGGGACTCACCTCCAGGCACCACTCGGCCACCCACAGGCTGTTGCTGACCGCACTCTCGGCCTGGTTGACGATGTCCATTATCTTGTTCGACGCACTCTGCAGCTCGCTCTGCGCCCGCTGCGAGGCCTCCTCTTTGATGCCGCGCTGCGTATAGACATACTGGATGATGCTCGTGGCCTCCAGCGTCACTATCGCTATCACCACCACCAGCAGGCCCGCGCGGGCCGACATCCCGAGGATTTTCTTCTCGCCCCTGTCGTTCTTACTCATAGAGCATCTATTTTGTCGTATCTCTGGGCTTCTTCTTGCGTGCTTTGGCTTGAGCCATAAAGACGACGAAGAACACCACCAGATAGACACATGCATGGATGACCTCCAGGAAGAGGGCCATCGAGGCGGCTGTACCCAGCAGGAACACCACGCCTATGAGCAGCGCCCAGAGGAAGTTTCCGCAGTAGATGGTGTCGCGCACTATCTTGAAGATAACAAAAGCCACTGTCAACATGGCGGTGATGAGCAGAGCCCATCCTGCAAAGGTGCGGCTCACCTCATAGGCTATGCCCGACACACTCAGGCCTACCAGCACGATGGCAAGGCCCCATTTCCACTCTTTCCACCGTTTCTCCTGCAGCGACATGCCGGCTTCCACCGACACCTGCGCCACCGTCTGCATCGTGGCTATGAATATTCCGAACGACACCAGCGTGGTCAGCACTATGCCTGCTATCGCCCACCCCGTGCCACCAGCAAGCGACGCCTGGCAGTGCCATCCTATGCAGCCCCCCGGCAGCTCGGCCTGCATGATGTAGTAGAACGTCGCCAGCAGCGTCAGCCCGAACAGGCTGTATAGCACTGGATAGTAGCGGCTCCCATCGCGGAACCGTATCTGGTAGTTGAACGCCGACATCACAGCCGTCAGCACGGCTATCACTACCAGCATCGCCGTCGGACTCAATCCGACAAAGTTGCCGATGTGCACTCCCAATAGGTCGGGAATATTGCTTATCTTTTCCATTTTTCTGTTTTTTGTTTTTTTAATTCTTCTGGTTCATAAAGGGGAAGCTGGTCGACTGGTCGAGGAGCATGTCGGCCATGAGGTCGTTGGCGTCGGAGGGGCCGAGGAGGAGGTCGAAGAGCTGCCTCAGCCCGAGGCGGCCGCCGCCGTTCTTGAGGATGAAGGCGATGCAGAGGTCCTGCGGCCCTACGGAGGAGGCCATGATGTCGAGGTCGGTGAGGCCCATCTGGTAGCAGGCTATCTGGTAGGCGCCTTCGGCGTAGTCTTTGACGATGCGCTGAATGTCGCCGAGGGTCTGGCACCCGAGGCTTTTGAAGGCGGCGAGGAAGGGGTAGAGCGGCACGTCTTGGATTTCGGCCTGGTTGATGGCGGCGATGCGGCGGTTGAGGGGCAGGAAGGGCTTCATCTCGAGGTACGAGCGGAAGGTGTCGCCATCGAGCTGCACTTCGTCGAGGTTGCCGGAGGCCACGAGGGCCTGCATGCGGCGTCGGTAGTCGGTGAGCTCGCTCCGTATGCGGCTGAACTGTTCGTCGGCGAGCTCGAGCATACCGGCGAGGCGGCTGAGGTTGCGGATGTATTCGCGCGGTATCTCGACGCCGGATTTGTAGCCTGTGTCGTGGTTGATGTTGGACCAGGCGTGCTGGAGGAGGGTGCGCATCTGAATCTCGAAGCGGAAGGGGCTGTCGGGCAGACGGCAGACGTAGTGGAGGGAGCGGTAGCCGAAGCTGTCGAGGGCGAGGAGGCGCCGCTTGTCGACGGAGTTGTCCCAGTCGACGTCGAAGAGCCGCTCCACGAGCGATGCCACCACGTCGACGTCGTCGAGGTAGTACGTAATCACCCGCACCCCCAGCAGGTCGGTGATGTCGGCCAGCGAGTGGTATTTGTGGCCTTTGAGTTCGAGCTTGCCGGCGAGGGAGGTTTCGGACTTGACGCGGGACTCGACGGAGGCGACGCGGATGCCGGCGTCGGCGAGGCTCTGCCGCAGGCGTGCTGCGACGGAGGCTTCGGCGTCGAGGAACAGGGGCCGCTGGGAGTGGAACTCTTCGAGGATGGGGTGCACGAGTAAAGGTTTAAGGAGTTTAAGGGGTTTAAGAGGTTTAAGGGGTTTAAGGGGTTAGAGTTTGTCGTTGGAGCCGAGGACGTTGACGATTTTGTGGATGTACATGCGCTTCATGCTTTCGCGGGCGGGCTTGAGGTACTGACGTGGGTCGAAGTGGTCGGGGTGCTCGGCGAGGTGTTTGCGGATGGCGGCGGTCATAGCCAGACGGCTGTCGGAGTCGATGTTGATCTTGCAGACGGCGCTCTTGGCGGCTTTGCGGAGCTGCTCTTCGGGGATACCTACGGCAGCCTTGAGGGCGCCGCCGTTGGCGTTGATGGTGTCGACCTCGTCCTGGGGCACCGAGCTGGAGCCGTGGAGGACGATGGGGAAGCCGGGGAGTTTTTGCTCGACGGCTTCGAGGACGTCGAAGGCGAGCGGCGGGGGGAGGAGGCGTCCGGTGGCGGGGTCGACGGTGCACTGCTCGGGTTTGAACTTGTAGGCGCCGTGGCTGGTGCCGATGCTGATGGCCAGCGAGTCGCAACCGGTGCGGGTGGCGAAGTCGATGACCTCTTCGGGCTTGGTGTAGTGGGAGACTTCGGAGGCCACCTCGTCTTCGACGCCGGCGAGGACGCCGAGTTCGCATTCGACGGTGACGTCGTACTTATGGGCATATTCGACCACCTGACGTGAGATGCGGATGTTCTCCTCGTAGGGGAGAGCGGAGCCGTCGTACATGACGGAGGAGAAGCCCATGTCGATGCAGGACTTGCAGGTCTCGAAGCTGTCGCCGTGGTCGAGGTGGAGGACAATCTGCGGATTGGGGCAGCCGAGCTCTTTGGCGTACTCGACGGCGCCCTCGGCCATATAGCGGAGGAGGGTGGGATTGGCGTAGTCGCGAGCTCCCTTGGAGACCTGTAGGATTACGGGGCTCTTGGTTTCGACGGCGGCCTGGATGATGGCCTGCATCTGCTCCATGTTGTTGAAGTTGAAGGCGGGGATAGCGTAGCCGCCGCTGACTGCTTTGCGGAACATCTCGCGGGTGTTCACGAGACCGATTTTTTTGTAGTCTACCATGATATATAAAGTTTAAAGGTTTAAGGGGTTTAAAGGTTTAAGGGGTTTAAAGGTTATGGATGGGTTATAGGTTATAGGTTATGGGTTATGGAGGGGTGGGTGTATTGGTGTAGGGGTGTATTGGTGTAGGGGTTTAAAGTGTTAGTTTGAGGGTGCAAAGATACGAAGAATATTTGATGTGGCCAAATTTATTTGTCGAAGAGGGCGAATACGGCGGCACCAGAGCCGGTCATAGAGGCATAGATGGCACCGCGGGAGTAGAGGTCGTCCTTGAGGGCGGCGATAGCCGGATGGGCTGGGAAGACGGAGGCCTCGAAGTCGTTGACGATGAGACGGCGCCACTCCCCTATTGGCTGCTTGACCGCTACGCGCAAGTCGGGACGAATGTCTCCGAAAAGGTCGCGCTTGAGGCCAGAATAAGCCTCTTTGGTCGACACGTGTTCGCCTTCGGGGATTTCGATGAGGATACGGTATGGGGAGAGGTCGAGGTCGATGGGCTCGAGGATGTCGCCGATACCGGTGGCGTAGGCGGGGCGGTTGTGGATGAAGAAGGGGCAGTCGGCTCCGAGGCGGGCGGCGCGGAGGGAGAGGTCGGAGTCGGAGAGGCGTAGGGAGAAGAGGGAGTTGAGCATCTTGAGGGTGAAAGCGGCGTCGGAGGAGCCGCCACCGAGGCCGGCGCCGAATGGTATGTTCTTGTGGAGACGGATGACGACGGGGGGGATGTTGAACTCGTCGTGTAGTAGCTGCCAGGCGCGGGTGCAGAGATTATCTTCCGGTGCATTGTCGAGAACGATACCCTCCTGCTGCATCTGCAGGGTGTCGTTCTCCACTATCTCGAGCTCGTCGCAGAGGTCGGGGACTGGGAGGAAGACGGTCTCGAGGTCGTGATAGCCGTCGGGCCGGCGGCCTACGACGTGGAGGCCGAGGTTAATCTTGCAGTTTGGGTAGGTTGTCATTAAGGGTTATGGGTTATAGGTTATGGGTTATGGATGGGTTAGGGGTTATAGGTTATGGGTTATGGACGGGAGTGGTGGTGATGTTGTCGTATGCTCTAATTATGTCGGTTACGAGGCGGTGACGGATGACGTCGGAGTTGTCGAGAGTGATGATGTCGATACCTTTAACGTCGCGGAGGAGCTGGGTGGCCTGGAGGAGGCCGCTCTGCTGGTGGTGTGGGAGGTCGACCTGGGTGAGGTCGCCAGTGATAACGAACTTGGCGTTGCGGCCCATGCGTGTGAGGAACATCTTGAGCTGGGCGGAGGTGGCGTTCTGGGCCTCGTCGAGGATGACGAAAGCGTTGTCGAGGGTGCGGCCGCGCATGAAGGCGAGAGGGGCAATCTCGATGGTGTTGTCCTCCCAGTAGGAGAGCAGTTTCTGCTGGGGTATCATGTCGCGGAGAGCGTCGTAGAGCGGCTGAAGGTAGGGGTCGAGCTTGTCGCGGAGGTCGCCTGGTAGGAAACCGAGGTTTTCGCCGGCTTCGACGGCCGGACGGGTGAGGATGATGCGGCGCACCTCCTTGTTTTTGAGGGCGCGGACTGCCATAGCTACGGCGGTGTAGGTTTTGCCGGTGCCAGCGGGGCCGATGGCGAAGACCATATCGTGCTCGTAGACAGAGCGTACGAGGCGTTGCTGGTTGGGGGTGCGAGCTTTGATGAGGAGGCCGTTGCGACCGTGGACGAGGACTTCGTCGCTGACTTCGGCGTCGGGGGAGCTGCCGCCGCTTTCCATAATGCCCATGATGGCGTTTTCGGTGAGGCGGCCGAATTTTTGGTAGTAGGTCATCATAGCCTGAAGTTTGCCATCGAACCAGGCGATATCGTCCTCGGAGCCGATGGCTTTGAGCATGTCGCCGCGGACGATGAGTTTGAGTTTTGGGAAAAGGAGGCGGACGAAGTCGAGGAGCTTGTCGTTCTGGCCCCAGAAGCGGGCGTAGTCGATTTCTTCGAGGGAGAAGATTTTTTCAATGGAGGGTTCGTTCATATAAGGGTTATGGGTTATAGGTTATGGGTTACGGGTTACAGGTTACGGGTTACAGGTTACGGGTTACAGGTTACAGGTTACAGGTTACGGGTTAGGGGTTAGAGTTTGGGGAAATCGAGGATTTCGAGGTCGGAGGGATGGGGGTTGAGGGTGAAGCGGACGAGGGTGGAGACGCGGTGGAAGCCTTGTCGGCCGGCGGCGCCGGGGTTTATGTGGAGGAGGTTGTAGTCGTTGTCGTACATCACGCGGAGGATGTGGCTGTGTCCGCAGACGAAGATGTCGGGTTTAGCGAGCTGGAGGGTGCGCTGGAGCTCGTAGGGGTAGTGGCCGGGGTAGCCGCCGATGTGGGTCATGAGAACACGCTGACCTTCAACCTCGAAGAAGGCACGTTCGTCGAGTTCGTAATGGAGGCTGAAGCTGTCGCAGTTGCCCCAGACGGCGCGGACAGGCTTCCAGGCACGCAACTCGTCGAGGACCCCGGGGCCGATGTCGCCGGCGTGCCAGAGCTCGTCGCAGTCCTTGAAGAAGTCGAAGAGCTGCCGGGGGATTGACCCGTGAGTGTCGCTTAATACTCCAATTCGCCTCATTGTCTTTGTCTTAAATATCCCCGCTACGCGGAAATCCATAAATCCAGTTACTCGTTGGCGTGGATTTCCTTGAGGTTTTCGGAGATCATCTCCTTGAGGTAGTTGATGATGTGGATGTCGTTCATAGACATGCCATCGAGGGCTTCCTTGAGCTCGTCGGTGTCGAGGATGAATTCGTCGAGGTCGGTGCGATAGGTGATGATGAAGTGGATGTCCTCATGGGCGGAGAGGAGCATCACGAGGGTGCCTGGGAGGTCGCCCATTGGTGGGCGGTCCCAGTTGTTGTGCTCGAACCAGAACTCGAGGGTGGTGCCGACGCCGAGCTGGGAGGTGAGCTTCATGCCGCCGCCGCACTTCTCGGTGTTCATCTTGATGAGTGGGAGCCCGAGGCCGACCTTGCGGGTGGTGCGGGAGGTGGTGTAGGGGTCGGTCACCCGGGCGAGGAACTCGGGGGACATACCCTTGCCGTTGTCCTCGATAGTGAAGTGGAAGTCGTTGTTTTTCAAGCTGTCCACAATAGTGAGTTTCACATCTTTTGCATTGGCCGCCGTGGAGTTCTCCATGAGGTCGTAGACATGCATAGCCAGTTCTTTCATGTTCTTTACAACTTTTTGCGACTGCAAAATTACGCAATATTTTTCATACGCGGATAATAATTTATCCACAAGAGCGTTAATATCTATGTTTTCATTTATAGTAGACAACGTGAAACACCAACATATAACCCTCGTGCTGCTGGGGCTGCTGGCGGCCTGTAGCAAAAGCAGTGACTTCACGCCGCCGGCGTTCCTGCATGTCGACGGAATCACGCTGACGAAGACGCCGTCGATAACCACCGACGACGGCTTCTATGTGCATGAAATACCGGCCGCATACGTTGTGGCCCACTATCCAGACCGGTCGCGAGTGGACACCATAGGAATCTTCCGGATGCCCTTCACGGTGCCGGTGCTGTACAACGGAAAGGCCGACTACATAGCCGTATACCCCGCAGTGGAGCAGAGCGGCGTGTCGGGGGCCCTCCCCTACTACACCTATTATTATCCGGTGATGCTCAGTGCCGCCGACAGCAGCACGCTGAGAACCGGCGATACCTTAGACCTGGGGACGCTGACCACCGCCTACCGCCCCTATCCGCAGATTGACACGATACAGCTGTTCGAGCCTTTCGAGCGTCCGGCGGAACACATCCGCCTGCAGGCGCCGCTGGAGTGGATACCCGACGACCCGGCGGGTGCCTGTACCGGCAATGGATACGGGAGACTAACTCTCTCAGCCTCTGACGCTACACTGTCGTTCGACGCAGAAGACATGTTCGTGGTCACCAATGCCGACCGCGTCATCTACCTCGAGCTCGACATCAAGAGCACGCTGCCGCTATCGGTCTATATGCGAGCCTCTTCGCAACAGGGAGCCGCCGAAGACCGTCTGTCGGTAATGACCATCAACCCGATGGACCACTGGCAGCATCTCTACATAAACCTCGGACGCACATGGGCTTACTTCAACCACCCATCGACATTTCATATCTCGTTTACCGCCGTTAACGAGAACGGTACCGGCGGCATAGTGGATCTGGACAACGTCAAACTTCTCACAACCAACATCACCCTCTAAATCATGGAGAAAAAGCAGAAAGCGAAATATATAATCAGCGACACCCTCTCGGCAATGCTGGCGTGGGCGGCGCTGTTCCTCTTCCGCAAGCTGGCACTGGAACACACAGGGTTCAGCGATGTGGCCGACGTCTTCAACGACGCCAACTTCTGGCTCGGACTTGTGCTCGTGCCACTCGGGTGGCTATGTCTTTACACCATCCAGGGAGCCTACCGCAACGTTCTGAGGCGGGCCCGCCTCACCGAGCTGCTGGACACCCTGCTGGCCTCGATTATCGGCGTGGTGGTCATCTTCTTCGTGCTCCTCGTCGACGACAACATCAACACCTACCTCAGCTACTACGCCTCGTTCCTGTTCCTCTTCTTCGTGCACTTCACCTTCACCTACGTACCGCGACTGATAATTACCACCCACACAGTAAACGCAGTACATACGCGGCGGCTCGGATTCCCCACCGTCATGATAGGCTCCGGTCCGCGAGCTCTGCAGACATACACTGACCTCGAAAGTCAGGAGACCTATTCCGGAAACCTCTTCGTGGGCTACATCGCACTTGACGCTTCGCGCTCTTCGCTCAACACCATAATGCCCTGTCTCGGAACGCTTTCCGACATGCGCGCCATCGTCAATGAGCACCACATAGAGGAAGCAATTGTGGCCCTTGAGCCCGACGAGAAAGAGCGGCTGAGCGACATACTCCTCGCCATCAACTCCTGTGGCGATATAATAATAAAGATTACGCCCGACGCGCGCGATATCGCCGTCGGCTCCATCCACCAGCGTTCCATCTTCCACTCGCCCTTCATCGTCATCAACAACCGCCTGATGCCGGAGTGGCAGTACTCCCTAAAGCGCATTGCCGACATATTCATATCGCTCTTCGCCCTGATTCTGCTCACGCCGGTCTACCTCATTACCGCCATCATCGTCAAAGCCACCTCGCCCGGACCCGTCTTCTACGCACAGGAGCGTATAGGCTACCTCGGCAAACCCTTCAAGATGCACAAGTTCCGCTCCATGTATGTCGACGCCGAAGAGGCCGGTCCCGCCCTCTCCAAGGACGACGACCCGCGCATCACACCCTTTGGGCGCTTCATGCGCAAGGTGCGCCTCGATGAGATACCCCAGTTCTACAACGTACTACGCGGCACCATGTCGCTTGTCGGTCCCCGCCCCGAGCGGCAGTACTACATAGACCAGATAGTGCAGCGCTCACCGGAGTACATGCTTCTGCAGCGCGTCAAACCCGGTATAACCTCCTGGGGACAGGTAAAATACGGCTACGCATCCAACGTCGACCAGATGGTCGAACGCCTGCGTTACGACCTCCTCTACCTCGACAACATGTCGCTCACCACCGACCTCAAGATACTCCTCTACACCGTCATCATCATCTTCCAAGGACGCGGAAAATAAAACAACAACACTATAATACAATGAAGAAGTACCTATACTTTTTAGCAGCCGGCATGATGATTGCCTCCTGCAGCACCAACAAAGCGCCGAAACTCGACGACCCCATCGACTCCATCGCCTGGGTTCTCGGCCGCAGCACCGCCGAAAACCTCATGGCCGGTCCCTTCAAGGAAATTGACCAAGAGCTCTTCATCCAGGCCGTCCAAGCCACCCTCAACGGCGAAGCACAGCCCATCAGCGACAGCATCTACCACGAGACCCTCGACTTACTCATGCGCGTTGCCCAGATAACAGCCTCACAACAGGACGACGAACGAGCCCAGGAGGTCGACCGCCGGCAGCAGGAATACTTCGCCAAACTCGTTGCAGACAACCCCGACGTCAAAAAGCATCCCTCCGGTTTCTACTACCAGGTGCTCAAACAAGGCACCGGCGACAATGCCAAATACGCCTCACTCATCGCCTTCGACTACCGCAGCTTCACCATGCTCGACGGCAAGCCATTCGACCAGACCTACGGCAAGCGCGAACCCATCTCGCACGTCGTCGGCAAACCCATGTTCTCCGGACTCATCGAAGCTTTCCAGCTCATGAACAGCGGCAGCATCTACCGCTTCTACTTCCCCTACCAACTCGCTTTCGGCACACAGGGTTCCGGCTCCATCCCCGGCTACACCCCCATGATCTACGAGATTGAGCTCCACAGCATCGCCAAATTCTAACAATCAACAAAATAATCTTTCACAGAGCGGCCCCGTACTGCGGTACGAGGCCGTTCTGTATTTTCTCCGCACCCTCTCCGACAATAAAAATCAAGTCTTTTTTCAAATTTTTCTGCATTTAATTAAATTAGTTGTATATTTGCAACACCAATCCAAGTGAGTCGGATTGCAAAAATAATTGTAAACTAAACAAATCGGTTGAAATGAAAAACAAGTATTACGACCTGATTGACCAGACTTTCGACTTTCCGCAGGACGAATTCCGCACGGAGGACGGCGAGCTGTACTTCCATGACATTCCGCTGATGGAAGTCATTAAACAATACGGTACTCCGTTGAAAATCACATATCTACCCAAGATAAGCTCTCAGATTCAACGGGCAAAACGTATGTTCAACGTCGCAATAGCCAAAACCGACTACAAGGGCTCTTACAATTATTGCTACTGCACCAAGAGCAGCCACTTTGCATTCGTGCTGGAAGAGGCGCTGAAGAACGATATCAACCTCGAGACTTCGTCGGCTTTCGACATAAATCTTATTCAGGAATTGCACGCACAGGGGCTAATCGAGAAAGACAAAGTAATCGTGTGCAACGGCTTCAAGAAGGAGCAATATATAGAGAATATAGTAGAACTTTACAAAGACGGATTCAACAATGTGATACCGGTTTTGGACAACAAAAACGAGTTCTACGTGCTCGACGGGATGATGGAGAAGGGTGCGGAACCGATGAATCTGGGCATCCGGATTGCCTCGGAAGAGGAGCCAAAGTTCGATTTCTACACGTCGCGACTCGGCATCCGCTACAACGACATCGTGTCGTTCTACGAGAAGGAGATTAAGCCGAACACCAAGTTCCGCTTCAAGATGTTGCACTTCTTCATCAACACGGGCATCCGCGACACTGCCTACTACTGGAACGAGCTGGCGAAGTGCGTGAATGTCTACTGCGACCTCAAGCGTGTATGCCCCGAACTCGACTCGCTGAACATCGGCGGCGGCTTCCCCTGCAAGGTAAGTCTGGCGGCGAACTACGACTACGAATACATGGCCGAGGAGATTCTGGCCCAGATCAAGGCGATATGCGCCAACCGCGAAGTGGAGGAGCCCAACATCTTCACGGAGTTCGGCAGCTTCACCGTGGGCGAGAGCGGTGCCACGCTCTACAGCATCCTCGACCAAAAGAAGCAGAACGACCGCGAGCTGTGGTATATGATAGACAGCAGCTTCATCACCACGCTGCCGGACACGTGGGGCATCAACCAGCGCTTCATCATGCTGCCCATCAACCACTGGGACTGCGAGTACCAGCGCGTGTTCCTCGGCGGCCTGACGTGCGACTCGGAAGACTACTACAACGCCGACAGCCACGCCAACGCCATCTTCCTGCCCAAGCTGCAGGAGGACGAACCCCTCTACATAGGTTTCTTCCACACCGGCGCCTACCAGGAGAGCATCGGCGGCTACGGCGGCATACAGCACTGCCTGATACCGGCACCGAAGCACGTGATTATCGACAAGGACGAGAACGGCGACTACACCACCAAGCTATTCGCCAAGGAGCAGAGCTACAAGTCAATGCTCAAGATATTGGGATATTAAGAAAGGCCGGCAAATGCCGGCCTTTCTTAATATATATTATTCATATATTACTTCACCACAAGTTTCTTTGCAGCCACATTGCCGGGAGTCTGCACCTGGACGAAGTAGATGCCGCGAGGCAGACTCTTGAGGTCGATGGTGCAGCTGCCGTCGACGGCGGTGTAGGTACCCACAAGGCCACCGCGGCTGTCGAGCAGGCGGGCACTCAGCATGCCGGTGGCGGCAACGGTGCACTGCGAGGTGGCAGGATTGGGATAAAGGTTGACGGCGGAAGCGCCGGAAGCCTTGTTGATGTCGAGGGTCGGGTCGGCATAAAAGAAAGGCTTGTATCCCTGAGCGGTGACGGCGATGAGAGTGTTGGAGAGCGTCTCACAGTCGCTGATGGTGACTTTGGCCACACCCATGCTGTTGGCGAAATCGGCACCGAGGAGCTTGTTCTCGACAGTGTCGCGAAGGGCGACATATGCATAGGGGACGGTGTTGATGGTTACAGCGCACTTGCCGGAGCCGTCGACCTTGCTGCTCACGGAGAACTCGGTGAGTTCCTTTGCCTGTCCCAACCACGGCATCATCGAGGGGTCGCCTAAGAGCTCGTAAATCTCCCAATAGTATTTCTTGGAGTCAGAGGAGCTGAGACGGGTGGCACCCTGTACAGCCATGTTGCCGTAGAAAACCATAGCACCGGCGGTGACGGCATAGTCGGAGAAAGCTTCGTCATGGGTGTGGAAGAGGCGGTCGTACATGCCGAGTTTTCCGGCCATATAGTTGGTGTTCATAGTGCCGTAGATATTGGTGCGGACACCGACACTCCAGTAGAAGTCCTCCGTCCAGTAGGTGGAGTTGGTGGCTCCGATATAGGCGACAGCACCGGCATTGTTGGCTCTGCGCAAGAGAGCCTCACCGAGGCAGACCTGCTCGTCGAACTTACTGGAGAGGCAGCAGTTGCCAATCATTAACATCGGCTTATTGTTGTTGCTTAGCGAGTTGGCCCTTTGGACAGTAAGTTCAGGCAGATACCATGAATTCCAGAAACCGTGGGCGGAATAGTTGACCCAGCCGGCACCGGCGTTGTAGAGGGATATAAGCTCGGATGTGGCTGTGCCGCTCTGGCAACTTCCGGTGATGGTCACCACATTCGGGTCGGGGTTGAAGCTGGTGTTGTTCTTGTAGTAGTAGACGGTATTAAAGCCGTTGTTGGCATTGACATAGAAGCGGGCGGCATAGTCCATGCTGGGGTCGCAGTACTCGTAGCCCTGATCGCCAACCCGGCCGTCGGCGACGCCACTGACAAGGATACCCTTGGAGAGGTAGGAGTCGTCCGGAAATTCGTATTTCTCATAAAGCATAATCTTGTTCAAAATACTGGTGACAGCATCCTTGGTGGTTGCGGAGATACGACCCTGATAGCAGTCGGGGATATTGTCGCCGGAAGTCCACGAAACAAAGTAGAGGTCAGTAACATGGGCTTCGTCGGCGGTGACTGTACCATTGAAAGCGGGTATCTGGTTATGGTCGCCAATAATCATTAAATAAGTGGGGGCGGGATCCTGCTCGGTAGCATTCACATAAAGGCTCTTAAGGTAGTTGGCGACAGCAGTGTTGGAGTTCATCTCACCAACGCCGTAGGTGACACGGTCGACGATGAATCCCTGACGTCTTTTCCACTTGATGAAGCTGGTGACTGTCGTGCTGCTAAGGCTTGATGGAACGACAATCACCATACGGGTAGGGGTGGCGGTACTCACCGACTTAGGGTCCACAAGGCTGTTGAGCGTGGTACCGAAACTGAAGGCAGGGGTGTAGTAGCGCTGGAAGTGCTCCACGGTGGCAGCAGAGTCGGCGTCGACATATGTGACGGTGACGTCGGCTTTGCGGCATACGACATACTGGCCGGTGACAGGATTGACACTCACAGGCGAGAAGACGATGCGTGCGAGACGGCGGTCGCGGGCAATGCCGACCTCCTCAATCTGTGCGAGAGGCATAGAGACAAAAGCATCGGTATTGTAGACATTCTCGTCATACTGCACCACCAAAGGACTGCGGTCGCTCTTGCTGCGAGAGGGCTGAAGCGGCATCCATTTGTAGCTGGCGGAGGACTGCAGTGTGTCGTAGACGGCATTGCTGACAGTGACATTCATATCGGAGCAGAAAGGCACCACAATAAGGTTGCTCAAGACCGGCAGCGCAGGACTGCCGATGGCTCCGTCGTAGATGTAGCCGTCAAGGTTGAGAGTAGTGTACTTGCTGTCGCCGAGCGACGTCTCGTCAAACACGACATTCGGTGTGCTGAAGCTGAGTGACAGCCGCGAGAAGCT
>Ga0310690_10004796_pt1 | contig 18875 bp, 10 predicted proteins | sample AusTroGonzalo_MG_2_FD_207661 | JGI IMG/M metagenome (GOLD analysis project Ga0310690, IMG submission 207661) | Bovine rumen microbial communities from tropical cattle in Woodstock, Queensland, Australia - Gonzalo_04 (v2) (version 2) | ecosystem: Host-associated > Mammals > Digestive system >...
GTAAAAAGGTTAAAAAGTAAAAAGGTAAAATTCATATATGGCTTTCAAGAAAGATTCAAAAGTTAAGAGTAATTTCACTAAGATTACTATAGGCCTTGCCTCCCCGGAAGAGATCCTCGAGAGCAGCTTCGGAGAGGTGACCAAGCCAGAGACCATCAACTACCGTACCTACAAGCCGGAGCGTGACGGTCTGTTCTGCGAGCGTATCTTCGGTCCGACAAAGGACTATGAGTGCGCCTGCGGAAAGTACAAGCGTATCCGTTACAAGGGTATTGTCTGCGACCGTTGCGGTGTTGAGGTGACGGAGAAGAAGGTGCGTCGTGAGCGTGCTGGACATATCGAACTGGTGGTGCCCGTGGCACATATCTGGTATTTCCGTAGCCTTCCCAATAAGATCGGTTATCTGCTCGGACTCCCCACGAAGAAGTTGGATGCAATCATCTATTACGAGCGTTACGTTGTGATCCAGCCGGGTGTCATGGCTGGCAAGAAGGACGGCGACGGCAACGATGCCATCGGTTCTAATGTCTTTGACCTGCTCTCAGAGGATGAGTACAACGATATCCTGGATAACTACGTATCTCCAGATAATGACTATCTGGATGACAGTGATCCCAATAAGTTCATTGCCAAGATGGGTGCAGAGGCCATCTACGACCTGCTCGTCCGTCTTGACCTCGACTCTCTGTCTTACGAGTTGCGCGACCGCGCCAACAGCGACTCTTCTATGCAGCGTAAGAACGAGGCTTTGAAGCGCCTGCAGGTGGTGGAGGCATTCCGTCAGAGTGTGGAGAAGGGCATCAACCGTCCCGAGTGGATGATCATGAAGATCATTCCCGTCACACCGCCGGAACTTCGTCCGCTCGTGCCGCTGGATGGTGGCCGTTTCGCCACATCCGACCTGAACGACCTCTATCGTCGTGTGATCATCCGTAACAACCGTCTGAAGCGTCTGATGGAGATCAAGGCTCCTGAGGTGATTCTCCGCAATGAGAAGCGCATGCTCCAGGAGGCTGTCGATTCACTGTTCGACAACAGCCGTAAGTCCTCTGCCGTCAAGAGCGAGAGCAACCGTCCGTTGAAGTCTCTGTCCGACTCCCTGAAGGGTAAGCAGGGCCGCTTCCGTCAGAACCTGCTCGGTAAGCGTGTTGACTACTCAGCCCGTTCGGTGATCGTCGTCGGTCCTGAACTGAAGATGGGTGAGTGCGGTCTGCCGAAACTGATGGCCGCCGAACTCTACAAGCCGTTTATCATCCGCAAACTCATCGAGCGCGGCATCGTGAAGACGGTGAAGAGTGCTAAGAAGATCGTGGATCGCCGTGAGCCGGTGATCTGGGATATCCTCGAGAACGTGATGAAGGGTCATCCCGTGCTCCTGAACCGTGCCCCGACACTGCACCGTCTGGGTATCCAGGCCTTCCAGCCGAAACTCATCGAGGGTAAGGCTATCCAGTTGCACCCGTTGGCATGTACGGCATTCAACGCCGACTTCGACGGTGACCAGATGGCTGTCCACCTCCCGCTGTCTAACGAGGCTATCCTCGAGGCTCAGTTGCTGATGCTCCAGAGCCATAACATCCTGAACCCTGCCAATGGTGCTCCTATCACCGTACCTTCACAGGATATGGTGCTGGGTCTCTACTATATCACCAAGATCCGTCCGGGTGCCAAGGGTGAAGGTCTGACCTTCTACGGTCCTGAGGAGGCTATCATCGCTCATAACGAGGGTAAGTGTGACCTCCACGCCCAGGTGAAGGTTGTGGTTGACGACATCGTCAATGGCAAGCCCGAGCGCCACATGATAGAGACATCTGTCGGTCGCGTGATCGTCAACGGCATCATCCCGAAGGAAGTGGGCTATGTCAATAAGATCATCTCAAAGAAGAGCCTGCGTGACATTATCGCCGATGTGATTAAGAACGTCGGTTTCGCTGAGGCTTGTGAGTTCCTCGACGGTATCAAGAACCTTGGTTATCGTATGGCTTACCTGGCAGGTCTGTCGTTCAACCTCGATGATATCATCATCCCGAAGGAGAAGGCAGAACTGATCAAGAAGGGTAATGACGAGGTGCGTCAGATCACCGACAACTATAACATGGGATTCATCACCGATAACGAGCGTTACAATCAGGTGATCGATACTTGGACACATATCAATAATGATATCGGTAATGTACTGCTGAAGCAGATGACCGAGGCTGACCAGGGCTTCAACGCCGTATTCATGATGCTCGACTCTGGTGCCCGTGGTTCTAAGGACCAGATCAAACAACTCTCAGGTATCCGTGGTCTGATGGCCAAGCCGCAGAAGGCTGGTGCTGAGGGACGTGGTACGATTGAGAACCCGATCCTGTCGAACTTCAAGGAGGGTATGTCCGTGCTGGAGTACTTTATCTCTACCCACGGTGCCCGTAAGGGTCTGGCCGATACCGCCATGAAGACGGCTGACGCTGGTTACCTGACCCGTCGTCTGGTAGATGTCTCTCACGACGTGATCATCACCGAGGAGGACTGTGGCACCCTGCGTGGTCTGCAGTGCACCGCCCTGAAGAGCGGTGACGAGGTGATCTCCAGTCTGGCAGAGCGTATCCTCGGCCGCGTGTCAGTACACGATGTGGTCAACCCGAAGACCGGCGAGATCATTGTCGAGGCTGGTGAGGAGATTACCGAACCCATTGCCGAGGCTATCGAGGCTTCCGATATCGAGAGTGTGGAGATCCGTTCCGTGCTCACCTGTGAGTCGAAGAAGGGTGTCTGCATGAAGTGTTATGGCCGTAACCTCGCTACCCGTCGTATGGTACAGAAGGGTGAGGCTGTCGGTGTGATTGCCGCTCAGGCTATCGGTGAGCCGGGTACGCAGTTGACGCTCCGTACGTTCCACGCCGGTGGTGTGGCTGGTAACGCCGCTGCTAATGCCAGCATCGTCTCTAAGTACGAGCGTGCGATGATCGAGATGGAAGAGGTGCGTACCGTACCGTTCGACGAGGATGGCCGCGACTGCGAGATGGTTGTCAGCCGTCTGGGTGAACTCCGTTTCGTGGATCCGAATACAAAGATTGTTCTCTCTACCGTGAACGTGCCTTACGGTTCTTCACTCTACTTCCGCAATGGCGATGAGGTAGGTAAGGGCGACAAGATTGCCCAGTGGGATCCGTTCAATGCCGTGATCGTTACCGAATATGCCGGTCGTCTGAAGTTCAACGATGTCATCGAGGGCGTTACCTTCCGTGCAGAGACCGATGAAACGACTGGTCTGACCGAAAAGATCGTTACAGAGTCGAAGGATAAGTCAAAGGTGCCTACCTGTGATGTCATCGGTGCTGACGGTGAGGTGATCGGTACCTATAACTTCCCAGTGGGTGGTCACGTGGTTGTTGAGGACGGCCAGACCGTCAAGACTGGTGAGACCCTCGTGAAGATTCCGCGTGCTGCTGCCAAGGGTGGTGATATCACCGGTGGTCTGCCGCGTGTCACTGAACTCTTTGAGGCTCGTAACCCGTCGAACCCCGCTGTCGTGTCAGAAATCGATGGTGAGGTCACCATGGGTAAGGTGAAGCGTGGTAACCGTGAGATCGTCGTCACCTCTAAGACGGGTGAGCAGCGCAAGTATCTCGTATCGCTGTCGAAGCAGATCCTGGTACAGGAGCACGATGCCGTACGCGCTGGTACACCGCTGTCCGACGGCGTGATCACGCCTGCCGACATCCTGGCCATCAAGGGTCCCACCGCCGTTCAGGAGTATATCGTGAACGAGGTACAGGATGTGTACCGTCTGCAGGGTGTGAAGATCAACGACAAGCACTTCGAGATCATCGTGCGCCAGATGATGCGTAAGGTGGAAATCAACGAGCCTGGCGACACCTCGTTCTTGGAGCAGCAGATCGTCGATAAACTCGACTTCGCTGAGGAGAACGACCGTATCTGGGGTAAGAAGGTGGTCACCGACGCCGGTGACTCCGAGAACCTGCAGAAGGGTCAGATCGTGACAGCCCGTAAGTTGCGCGACGAGAACTCCATGCTGAAGCGCCGCGACCTGAAACTTGTTCAGGTGCGTGATGCTGTGCCCGCTACCTCTACGCAGATCCTGCAGGGTATCACCCGTGCCGCTCTCCAGACGAAGTCGTTCATGTCGGCTGCTTCGTTCCAGGAGACCACAAAGGTGCTCAACGAGGCTGCCATCCGCGGTAAGGTCGATCATCTGGAAGGTATGAAGGAGAACGTGATCTGCGGTCACCTGATTCCTGCCGGTACCGGTCTGCGCGAGTTCGAGAAGATCATCGTGGGTTCCAAGGAGGAGTATGAGCGCATTCAGGCCAACCGCAAGAATGTGCTTGACTTCGCAGAGGAAGGTGTACTTGATGAGTAATTAATTTTCTTTTTCTACTATAGAGAGGGGGCGTTGCAATTTATGCAGCGCCCCCTCTTTTAACTCAGAACCGGTCCCACTGAGTTAAGATAGTCCCTCGATCTCTCCGTTCTCGATGGTGATGCGCTCGGCCTGCGGACTCTTGGGAAGTCCCGGCATACGGAGCATGTCGCCGGCGATGGCCACAATCATCTCACTGCCACAGTTCAGGATGATGTCGCGGATGCGGATGGTGAAGCCCTCGGGTGAACCGTAGCGGGTGGAGTCAGCTGTGAATGAGAACTGTGTCTTGGCGATACACACGGGATAGTGGGCAATCACTTTGTCTTCATCGGTGAAGGTGGCGCGCAGGGATTCGAGTTTCTTCTTGGCCGTCTTGCTGTAGTCTACGGCCGACGCACCGTAGATACCCTTGCACACCTTCTCGATCTTGTCCTCCAGACAGTCAGCCTCCTTATAGGTGAAACGGATGGGAAGGGGTTGCTGTTTGTCGATGGTGTCAATGACGGTCTGGGCCAGTTCGACGGCCCCTTCGCCGCCCTTCAGGAAGGCTTCGTTCACGGCAAAGCCGACACCGAGATCCTCACAGTTCTTGCGCACGATGTCGATCTCTTCCTCCAGGTCCATGTCATGGCGGTTCAGTGTCACCACCACGGGCTGTCCGAACCCCTGCATGTTACGGATATGACGGTTCAGGTTCTTCAAACCCTCCGTCAGTCCTGCAGCGTTGGGTTCCTTGATATACTCAAGATCCACGCCGCCGTGCATCTTCAGTCCCTGGGTGGTGGCAACAATCACCACCAGTCGCGGTTGCAGACCAGTCTTGCGGCATTTGATGTCGAAGAACTTCTCCGCTCCTAAGTCGGCACCGAAGCCGGCCTCTGTCACGACATAGTCACCGTAGGTCATCGCCATCTTCGTGGCCACGACACTGGAACAGCCATGGGCGATATTCGCAAACGGACCGCCGTGGATGAAGGCGGGCGTGTGTTCTGTCGTCTGCACGAGGTTCGGATTAAGGGCATCCCTTAGCAGCACGGTGATGGCACCTGCCACACCGAGGTCCTTCACTTTGAACAGTTTGCCGTCGGCAGTGATACCTAAGACGATGTTTTCGATGCGGCGCTGCAGGTCTTTCTCACTGGTGGCGAGACAGAGGATGGCCATCAGTTCCGAAGCCGGTGTGATGTCGAAGCCTGTCTCGGATACCACACCGTCGCCGCGCAGACCTGTCACCACGTTACGTAGGGAGCGGTCGTTCACGTCGAGCACGCGCTTCCAGAAAATCTCCCGCAGGGAAAAACCGTCTTTACGGTGCTGGTAGAGGTAGTTGTCGAGCAGAGCACTGATGGTGTTATGGGCCGAAGTCACGGCGTGGAAGTCACCTGTGAAGTGCAAGTTGATCTTCTCCATCGGCAGTACCTGGGCGTAGCCGCCACCCGCAGCACCGCCCTTCATGCCGAAGCAAGGACCGAGGGAAGGCTCGCGCAATGCTACCACGGCCTTCTTGCCGATTTTGTTCAGACCTAATGTCAGACCGATGCTGACGGTGGTCTTACCGATACCCGCCTTTGTCGGACTGATGGCCGTCACCAGGATGAGGCGGCTGTCCTTAACCTTTTTTTCGTCGATGAGCGATATGGGCACCTTGGCCATGTACCGTCCGTAGGGTTCTATACTTTCCGGGTCAACACCCAACTGGGAAGCAATCTCGCTGATGGGCCTCAGTTCACATTCCCTTGCAATCTGTATGTCTGTCTTCATTGCCTTTTTTTAGTTATTTGCCTGCAAAGGTAGTAATATTTTTCCTTTTTTGCTTGGAACTTTCATCTTTTTTTCATATATTTGCAGCCGATAGTATAACTGATAAACAATTTATTGACGGTAATATGAAGAAACTGTTGTTTACTATTCTTTTAGCCCTCCTGCCGATACTGGCAAGTGCTGATGCCATAGAGATTAAAGGTGTCTATTACAATTTAGATGCTGTGGGTAATACGGCTGAAGTGACAAAGCACCCCAACAAATACACAGGGGATGTTGTTATTCCAAAGTCAGTGAAATACAACGGAGTCACCTATAAAGTAACATCTATTGATGGCTTTGCTTTCAGTTTTTGCAAGGGATTAACCTCCGTCGCCATTCCCAATACCGTGACAGTTATTAATATTGGTGCCTTTGAGTATTGCAGTGCCCTGACTTCCATAACTATTCCCAATAGTGTGACGTCGATAGGCTCTTTCACTTTCGAATACTGCACAGGTTTGACCTCCGTGGTCATCCCCAACAGCGTGACAAATATGAATATGTCGGTTTTCAAAGGTTGCACCGGCTTGACCTCTGTAACCCTTTCCAACAATATAACTCACGTTGACTGGTATACATTCCAGAACTGCACAGGCTTGACCTCCGTGGTTATCCCAAACAGTGTGACTGAAATTGACAAAAGTGCTTTCGAAGGTTGTAGTCATCTGACCACCGTTTCGATAGGTAATGGTATCAATAGAATCCGCACCCGTGCTTTCGCCAATTGTGCAAAACTGACTAATGTCTATTGTTTTGCTGAAGAGGTACCTAATACCGAAGGAGATGCCTTTACAGATACTCCTATTGGAAATGCTACGCTCCGCGTGCCGGCAGGTAGCGTGGATGCCTATAAGGCTGAAGTGCCTTGGAGTGGTTTCAAGAGCATCGTGAAGATATCAGCAACGGTAAAACTCAACAAGTCGAAGTTGTATATCGGGAAGGGCAAGACGGAGGTGCTGATCCCCACGATCACGCCTACATCATTTCCTGATAAGAGCGTGACCTGGAAGAGTTCTAATACCAAGGTTGCCACGGTGACCAGCAAGGGTAAGGTGAAAGGCATCAAGGCAGGCACTGCCACGATCACCTGCACCTCTGCCATGACGGGCTCAAAGACCACCTGCAAGGTGACTGTTGTTAATGGTGATATTACCCTGAACAAGATCAAGGCAGTCGTAGAGAAGGGCAAGACGATGAAACTGAAAGCCACGCTCTTATCCACTGATTTGGAAGACAAGAGTGTGACCTGGACAAGTTCTGACACGAAGATCGCCACCGTATCGAGCAGCGGTAAGGTGAAGGGTGTCAAGTATGGCACGGTCACGATCACCTGTACCTCTAATGCCACGAACTTGAGCGCTACTTGCCAAGTGACCGTCGGCAAGGTCTTTATCAACGTGTCCGAGATCACCCTGAAGAGGAGCAGGACAATCATGTTGACTCCGATGGTTTATCCTAAGACCTTGGAAGACATGAGCGTAACCTGGACGAGTTCTGATACGAAGATTGCCACGGTGACGAGTGAGGGCAAAGTGAAAGGCATCAAGGCTGGTACGGCCACCATCACGTGTACTTCCAACGCAACAGGCTTGAAAGGAACCTGTATAGTGACGGTATTATCATCCTCAGAATCACGTTCATTGGATGGTGACGACGATGATACGACAGGTGTCGAGCAATTGGATGAGAATTCTGCTCTCGCAGAGCCCTACGATGTCTATGACCTGAGTGGCCGCAAGGTACAAAACCAGGTGAATTCATTAGACGGTTTGCCTGCTGGTGTTTACATCGTCAATGGCAAGAAGATGCTGAAGAAATGATAGTATTATAATTAAATAATGTGGGAATTATGAAGAAGGTTTATCTATTAGCCCTCTGCTTGGCTTATACATTTATTGTATTTGCCGGACCTGTATCAGAAAAGCAGGCATTAGAAAAGGCCCGCCAGTTTATGCCGGGAAAGAGTTTCAGTTTAAAGCAGACTGCTGCAAGTAATAACGGATTAGATCAGGCAACCGTCAGTCCCTATTACGTCTTTAATGCAGGAGACAATGCTGGTTTCGTGATTGTCTCTGGTGATGACCGTACCAGGACGATCCTCGGCTATTCCGATGAAGGAACCTTCGATTTGAACAATTTGCCTGAAAACGTGGCATGGTGGCTCGGCTATTATACAGATGTCATCTCCTCTTTGGGGAACAGTTCTGTAGAATATGCGAGCGGTACCCAGACTGCCAAAAAAGCAGTTGCGCCACTGATTCAGACCAAGTGGAGTCAGGGCTCCCCTTATAATGATCAGTGTGTTTTTAATGGAGACAGGTGTGTGACAGGCTGTGTGGCTACTGCGATGGCACAAGTCCTGTATTATTACCAATACCCTAACAAGGTTGCCGCCATAGATGGATATACAACGAGTACCAATCGCTATGATGTACCCGCTCTTCCTGGCGCAACGCTGGATTGGAAAAATATGTGTCTTACTTATAGATACTATGATGAAAGGACCGATGCCCAGAAGGCGGCTATAGCCACATTGATGCGTTATTGTGGACAGGCTGTATATATGAATTATACTCCTGGCGGTTCCGGCGGAAAAGATTGGACTATACCACAAGTCTTTGCAAATTATTTTGGATTTGCTGAAGGTGCTCAGTGTATATATCGGAGTTCGTATGATAATCAGGATGTCTGGGAGGATGCTATCTATCAGGAACTGGCAGAGAGTTACCCAGTCATATACACAGGTTTTTATGAGGATTATAGCTCTGGACACTGTTTTGTCATTGACGGTTATAAGGATGGGCTTTATCACGTGAACTGGGGCTGGGGAGGCTCTTGTGACGGTCATTTTGTTTTAAGTTTATTAAACCCAGATGATCCAAACAGTGCTGGATACAGCGAGGGCCAGAGAGCCATCGTAGGCGTCCGTCCTTTGGTGGGCAAGGTGAAACTCAGCAAGACGAAGGCTACTATTGAGACTGGCAAGACGCTGACGCTGAAGCCCACGGTCTCTCCTGAGGAACTGTTGGACAAGAGCGTGACGTGGAAGAGTTCTAACAAGAAGGTTGCCACGGTGACGAGCAGTGGTAAGGTGAAGGGCGTCGCAGCCGGTACGGCTACGATCACCTGCACCTCTCAGGTGACGGGTGCGAAAGCCACCTGTAAGGTGACCGTCGGCAGCATCACCCTCAGCAAGTCCGAGGCCATCGTCAAGCAGGGCAAGACGCTGACGCTGAAGGCTACGGTCCTGCCATCGACAGACACGAGCGTGACCTGGGAAAGTTCTGACGAGAAGTACGTCACGGTGACTGCTGACGGCAAGGTGAAGGGCGTCAAGGTTGGTAGGGCCACCGTCACCTGCACCTCAAAGGCTACAGGCCTGAAGGCCACCTGCCAGGTGACCGTCGGCTTGGTCTGCCTCAACAAGTACAAGATGACGCTGAAGAAAGGCAAGACGGAGACGCTGACGCCTACGGTCTATCCCAAGTCGCTGGAAGACAAGAGCGTGACGTGGACGAGTTCGAATACGAAGATTGCCACGGTGACGGCTGAGGGTAAGGTGAAGGGTGTGAAGACCGGTACTGCCACGATCACCTGTACCTCGAACGCGACGGGTCTGAGCCGCTCCTGCGAGGTGACGGTTGTGAACCTGACCCTCGACCAGTATGAGGTTACCGTGAAGAAGGGCAAGACGGTGACGCTGACGGCCACGGTCTATCCCTCGACGTTGGAAGACAAGAGCGTGACGTGGGAGAGTTCGGACACGAAGATAGCCACGGTGACGAGCGCAGGCAAGGTGAAGGGTGTGAAGGCTGGTACGGCCACGATCACCTGTACCTCCACAGCCACGGGCCTGAGCCGCACTTGTAAGGTGACTGTCGGCTATGTCAAACTTGACAAGACCACGGCTTCCATAGAGAAGGGCAAGACGGTGACGCTGACGGCTACGGTCTATCCCTCGACGTTGGAAGACAAGAGTGTGACGTGGGAGAGTTCGAATACGAAGATCGCCACGGTAACGACCACTGGTAAGGTGAAGGGCATCAAGGCTGGTACAGCCACCATTACCTGTACATCCGTTGCCACTGGCCTGAGCACTACCTGCACCGTGACGGTAACAGCGTCCTCGAGTTCACGCTCTGTGGAGGGCAACGATGATGACGTGACAGGCATTGAGCAATTGGAGGAGAATTCTGCCATAGAGCCTTACGACGTCTATGACCTGAGTGGCCGCAAGGTGCTCCAAAAGACGACTTCGCTCGATGGTCTGCCAGAAGGCGTTTACATCGTCAATGGCCAGAAGGTACTGAAGAAGTAATTATTAATTTTTAATAAAAAAAGTCCCGAAATGTTTGGAAGTTTCGGGACTTTTTTGTATCTTTGGCCCATCATAACAATTTTTAGACTAATCGAGAACAATATTTAGTTATTTTTAAAGTATTTGGCTTATGAAAAAATTATTACTATTAGCCCTGAGTTTGGCTTACGTGTTAGTGGTATTTGCCGGCCCAGTATCAGAGCAACAGGCATTACAAAAGGCCCGCCAGTTTATGCAGGGCAAGAATCTTAGTATGACGCAACAGACAAGTCAGGCTGGACTTGACTGTGATGGCGTCACACCTTTCTATGTTTTTAATGCTGAAAAAAACGGCGGTTTCGTGATTGTGTCAGGTGATGACCGTACCAAGCCAATTCTTGGTTATGCAGATGAGGGTGCTATTGACTTAACCAACTTACCTGAAAACGTAAGGTGGTGGTTTAACTATTATGCACAAACCATAAAAGCTTTACAAGACAATGGAATAGAACCTACCCCTGCAGTTCAGGCTACAAGGAGCACAATCAAACCACTGCTTAAAACGACATGGAGTCAAGATTCCCCATATAATGATCAATGTGTGTTCGATGGATATACCTGTGTGACAGGTTGTGTGGCTACTGCGACAGCGCAAGTCCTGAATTATTACCAGTATCCATCAAAGGTTAATGCTATAGACTCATACACGACTGATAGTTGGGGCCTTAATGTACCCGCTCTTTCTGGTGCAACCTTGGATTGGAAAAACATGTGCAATAACTATACGGGCAGTGAAACCACTGCTCAAAAGAAGGCCGTGGCCACATTGATGCGCTATTGTGGACAGGCTGTTGAAATGGATTATACATCAAGTAGTTCTGGTGCAGTGACATCATACGTTGCATTGGCTCTTGTGAAATACTTTAAATACAACAAGAGTGCTCATGCAATACACCGTGACGGGTATGATGCAAATGGCTGGGAGAGTGCCATCTATAATGAACTGGCAGCGAAAAATCCTATCATATATTGTGGTAGGGGTTCCCAAGTAGGCGGACATTGCTTCGTCACTGACGGCTATAAGGATGGTCTCTTCCATGTGAACTGGGGCTGGGGAGGTTCATGCGATGGCTATTTTGTACTAACACTCATGGACGCCTACGGTTATGGCCCAGAATATCCAAATTATGCTTTTGGTGCTGACCAGCACGCTATCGTTGGCCTCAAGGCTAAGTCAGGTGGATCACAGACTTATCCTTTGTTGACTATATGTGCTTTGGAGGCGCAGTCCACAACAGCAACTCGCAGTTCAAGTAGTGACAATTTTAATGTCTCTGTATATTGGATGTTAAATCCCTCTGTCAATGAGGAAGGCGTGAGCGTTACCTATTCTCTTGGTCTCTATAAAGGAGATAAACTTGTGCAAGAATTCCTAGGCTACGGTCTTACACTTAATCCTCAATACTATTGGTCTTATACAAATTCGCTTTCTTTCGGCTCCGGCCTTGCTGACGGCACCTATAAGTTATGTGCTATTTATAAAGATGCTGCTGGAAATGTCAAAAAGACCCAGGGATTTGATTACCGTTACGTGGAAGTTGTCAAAAAAGGCAATAAACTGACGTTGACCAATTTACCGAAGTATGGAGGTGTTAAGCTCAATAAGACCAAGGCTACTATTGCCAAGGGCAAGACGCTGACTCTGAAAGCCTCATTGGCTCCCGCAGAATTGGAAGACAAGACTGTGACCTGGAAGAGTTCCGACAAGACTGTTGCTACAGTGACAAGCGCTGGTAAGGTGACGGGCAAGAAGGCTGGTACGGCCACCATCACTTGCACCTCTTCGACAGGAGAGAAGGCCACCTGTAAGATAACCGTCGCTGATGTCACTCTCAGCGAAACCGAGACTTCCCTTGAGAAGGGTAAGACAATGACGCTGAAAGCCACTGTTTTGCCATCGTCAATCTCTGACCAGACCGTAACCTGGAAGAGCTCGAATACGGATATTGCCACGGTGACCAGTGCCGGTAAGGTGAAGGGTGTCAAGGCTGGTACGGCTACCATCACCTGTACCTCTACGGCAACAGGCGCAACAGCCACATGTAAGGTAACCGTTACGAAGGGGGCTGTTTATCTCAACAAGACTGAGGTTGCACTGCTGAAGGGTAAGACGGTAACGCTGAAACCCACCGTTACTCCTGAGTCTTTGAAGGACAAGAGCGTGACATGGAAGAGTTCTGATACCAAGGTTGCCACAGTGACAAGCGCAGGTAAGGTGAAGGCCGTTAAGGAAGGTATAGCCACCATCACATGTACCTCTAAGGCAACGGGGCTGAGCGCCACCTGTAAGGTCATTGTCGGTAAGGTTGTCATCAACGTGGATGAGATTACCCTTAAGAAGACCAGGGAGATTACGCTGGTTGCAACAGTCTATCCCACCTCTTTGACTGACAAGAGTGTGACATGGAAGAGTTCTGACAAGACTATTGCCACGGTGACCAGTGACGGTAAGGTGAAGGGTATCAAGGCTGGTACCGTAACCATCACCTGTACCTCAAAGGCAACGGGCCTGAAGGGCACTTGCAAAGTGACGGTATTGTCAACCGCAGGCTCACGTTCGACGGATGGCGACAATGACGACACAACAGGCATCAAGCAACTGAATGAGAATACAGTTGAGCCGTTCGATGTCTATAACCTGAGTGGCCGTAAGGTGCTTAACAAGGTGACTTCAATGGATGGTCTGCCTGCTGGCGTTTACATTGTGAATGGTAAGAAGGTACTGAAGAAGAAGTAATCCTCTGACGTAAATTCTGATTATGTATAGAATATGGCGTGAGTTCGCAAACTCACGCCATTTTTTTCTTATTTTATTTGGAGGTTTGGATATTTTTTCGTACCTTTGGCGCATAAATAACTCTAAAACAGATTAATTGCAATTAATTATTATTTTAACAGTATTAGGCTTATGAAGAAATCTTTACTATTTGCCTTTTGTCTGGCTTATGTCTTTATTGTAAATGCCGGACCTGTATCAGAGAAGCAGGCACTGGAAAAGGCCCGTCAGTTTATGCCGGGTAAGAGTTTCAGTATGTCGAACATTTCCAGTCATGCCAGGACGGACAATGCTGGCATCACTCCTTATTACATTTTCAATGCTGGCAACAATGCCGGTTTCGTGATTGTCTCAGGTGATGATCGTACCAAGGCCATTCTCGGCTATTCCGATAGTGGGGCTATTGATGTCAACGCTATTCCCGATAACGTTGAGGGTTGGCTAGACTATTATGCTGAGGCCATATCCTCCCTCGGGGACAGTCCTGTAACAGTTAAGAGCGAACCCCAGACTGCAAAACGTAAGAATATTGCCCCACTGGTTCAGACAACATGGGGCCAAGGTTCTCCTTATAATGGCCAGTGTGTGTTCGATGGAGACCAATGTGTGACAGGTTGTGTGGCTACAGCGATGGCACAAGTCGTAAACTATTATCAATATCCTAATAAGGTCGCAGCCATAGATGGATATACAACGAGTGCCAATGGCTATGATGTTCCCGCTCTTCCTTCAACGACTCTGGATTGGAAGAATATATGCGATAGTTATGGTTACAATGATGAGAGGACTGATGCCCAAAAGGCTGCAGTAGCCACGCTGATGCGCTATTGTGGACAGTCTGTTCAAATGAATTACGGCCCAGGTTCTTCTGGTGCGGTAACTGGATATATAGCAAGCTCTCTCGTAGAATACTTTGGCTATGCCGAGGGTGCTCAGATGTTATATCGGGATTATTGTGAGACTGATGAAGAGTGGGAGAATATTATCTATCAAGAACTGTCAGGGAAGCATCCCATCGTTTACAGAGGACGAAGAGAGGGCTCAGGACATGCTTTTGTCGTGGATGGCTATAAGGATGGGCTTTATCACGTGAACTGGGGCTGGAGCGGCTCGTGTGATGGCTATTTTGAACTGACTGTGATGAACGCAACGCCTGATAGGGTTTACAATATGAATCATGGCGCCATTATAGGCGTTCGTCCTTTGGTGGGCAAGGTGAAGCTCAGCAAGACCAAGGCTACTATTGAGACTGGCAAGACGCTGACGCTGAAGCCCACGGTATCTCCTGAGGAACTGTTGGACAAGAGTGTGACGTGGAAGAGTTCTAACAAGAAGGTAGCCACGGTGACGAGCAGTGGTAAGGTGAAGGGCGTCGCAGCCGGTACGGCTACGATCACCTGCACCTCTCAGGTGACGGGTGCGAAAGCCACCTGTAAGGTTACCGTCGGCAGCATCACCCTCAGCAAGTCTGAGGCAGTCGTGAAGAAGGGCAGTACGTTGACTCTGAAGGCTACGTTGACTCCCTCTTCGTTGTCAGACAAGAGCGTGACTTGGAAGAGTTCTGACACGAGCATTGCCACCGTGACCAGTGGCGGCAAGGTGAAGGGCGTGAAGGTAGGTACTGCCACCGTCACCTGCACCTCCAATGCGACGGGCTTGAGCACAACCTGCAAGGTGACGGTTGGCTTGGTTTCTCTCACCAAGTACAAGATGTCCCTCCGGAAGGGCAAGACTGAGACTCTGAAGGCTACGGTCTATCCCTCTTCATTGTCAGACAAGAGCGTGACATGGACGAGTTCTAACAAGAAGGTTGCCACCGTGACGAGCGCCGGTAAGGTGAAGGGCGTGAAGGAAGGTACTGCTACGATCACCTGCACCTCCAAGGCTACGGGTCTGAGCCGCACTTGTGAGGTGACGGTCGGCGATATCAGTCTCAGCAAGTCCGAGGCAGTGGTCAAGAAGGGCAAAACTGTGACTCTGAAGGCTACGGTCACTCCCTCTTCATTGTCAGACAAGAGCGTGACATGGACGAGTTCGGACGAGAAGGTCGCCACGGTATCAAGCAGCGGTAAGGTGAAGGGCGTGAAGGTAGGCATTGCCACGATTACCTGCACTTCCAATGCGACGGGCTTGAGTACTACCTGTAAGGTGACCGTCGGCCTGGTTACCCTCAACAAGTACGAGCTGACCCTTAAGAAGGGCAAGACTGAGACGCTGACTGCCACGGTCTATCCATCGTCGCTGACAGACAAGAGTGTGACATGGACGAGTTCGAACACGAAGGTCGCCACCGTGACGAGCGAGGGTAAGGTGAAGGGCATCAAGGCCGGTACTGCCACGATCACGTGTACCTCCGTGGCGACGGGTTTGAGCCGCACTTGTGAAGTGACCGTAACTGCGTCCACGGCCTCTCGTTCGACGGAAGGCGACGATGACGAAGTGACAGGCATCGAAACTATAGAGGAGGCTCCCGCCCTCGCAGAGCCGTATGATGTCTATGACCTGAGTGGTCGCAAGGTTCTTGACCAGGTGACTTCGCTCGACGGTCTGCCCAATGGCATCTATATCGTCAACGGCAAGAAGGTGCTGAAGAAATAATTCTCACATATCTACCAATTTAAATCCCGAAACTTACAAAAGTTTCGGGATTTTACTGCCATACTGCCACCAGTGTTCCAAGATGCCTTTGTATAAAGGCTTCTTGGGGTGGGAGATGATAGGTGGGAGAATGGCAGATAATAAAGAATTTAGGACTTTTTGTGCTTTACGAGATATCACCTTCTGTCTCATCGGGGACGTACTTGTTTCCTGACTGCGAAGATTGCGTTTTCTCAGTGCGAAAATAGCGTTTTCTAATAAAGAAAACATCGTTTTCTGCTTTAGAAAACGGATTATCGGTGATTTTTTGTTATCGAGCATGGTTAGATGATGATAGGCTTTCCAAATTTTCAGGCCTTTTTTAATGGAAATATTACATGATGATTCGGATGCTGCCATCTCCCACCATTCTACCACCACCCATTATCTCCTTTATTTATAGGTAGTTATGGTTGTCTGTGGCAGCATGGCAGTATTTTCTCGTATTTTATTTTTTTTCAAGACACAGGGGGGCAGGAACGCTGTGTGGTTTCCAGAAAAGGAGCATTGATAGTAACAAAAATCATGCTTGGGAAGAGTTGATGATGTTTTTTCTCCTTATTTGCTTGGAAGTTTCGGGATTTTTGTTTATATTTGCCCCGTGAAGTAATCGTATAGAAACTAAAACAAACACAAGATGAAGAAGCCTCGCTCGACGGTCTGCCAGAAGGCGTTTATATCGTCAACGGCAAGAAGATGCTGAAGAAATAGTAATTTCCACCTTATTATATATAATATATGAACGAGAACGAGAAAAAGCAACAAGGATTGCAGATAGAACTGCCACAGGAGGTGGCCCAGGGAGAGTATGCCAACTTCGCCATCATTACGCACGGCTCAAGTGACTTCGTGGTCGATTTCGCACGGGTGTTGCCTGGTGTGCCGAAGGCTCAGGTATGCAGTCGGGTGATCCTGGCGCCTGAACATGCCAAACGCCTGTTGGGGGCCCTGCAGGAGAACATCATGCGCTACGAAAAAGAGTACGGAACGATACGGATTCCGAACCAGGAACCACGCACGATAGCCCCGTTTGACCTCACAAAAGGGGAGGCCTGAAAGCAATCCGTCATTAATAATTGCAAAAAGTGTTATACTTTGTTAAACATGCAAAGTGATAACACTTTTTCTTCTTTTTATATTAGGTGGAATCAAAAAATAGTCGTACCTTTGCAGCCCGAAACGCCTTTCTGTGTGGGAATAGGCGGTGTAATGTGTTGAATATAAACAAAATATACATATAAATAAATTAAAAGTTAAAGTATTATGCCTACAATTTCACAATTGGTAAGAAAAGGCAGAAAGGTGATTGTTGACAAGTCAAAGTCACCCGCGCTGGACAACTGTCCTCAGCGTCGCGGTGTCTGTGTACGTGTCTATACAACAACCCCGAAGAAGCCTAATTCGGCTATGCGTAAGGTAGCCCGTGTTCGTCTGACAAACCAGAAAGAGGTCAACTCTTACATCCCCGGAGAGGGACACAACCTGCAGGAGCACTCAATCGTGCTGGTTCGCGGTGGTCGTGTGAAGGACCTTCCTGGTGTACGTTATCACATCGTTCGTGGTACACTTGATACCGCCGGTGTAGCAAACCGCACACAGCGTCGTTCAAAGTACGGTGCAAAACGTCCTAAGGCTAAGAAGTAAATGACCGGAGATGGTCAGTCAGGCCGAATAAAAAAGAAAAAGTAAAAATTCGTTTTGCTGGAGAAATGTTATAAAGGTTGAGTAAATGCTCATGTGAGAGCGTTGAAGAACAAGTAAGAACAGCCCCCAAGCAGAATTAAATCATTCAAAACAAAATGAGAAAAGCAAAACCCAAGAAGCGTGTGATCCTGCCGGATCCCGTGTTCAATGACCAGAAGGTTTCAAAGTTTGTGAACCATCTGATGTACGATGGTAAGAAGACCAAGTCGTACGAGATTTTCTACAATGCACTGGAGACAGTGAAGGCAAAGATGCAGAACGAGGAGAAGTCTGCCCTTGAGATTTGGAAGCAGGCCCTCGACAACATCACTCCTCAGGTGGAGGTTAAGAGCCGCCGTATCGGTGGTGCTACCTTCCAGGTTCCTACAGAGATCCGCCCCGACCGTAAGGAGAGCGTTTCAATGAAGAATATGATTGCGTTCGCTCGCAAGCGTAGTGGTAAGTCTATGGCTGACAAACTGGCTGCCGAGATCATGGATGCCTTCAATAACCAGGGTGGTGCCTTTAAGCGTAAGGAGGATATGCACCGCATGGCTGAGGCTAACCGCGCATTTGCTCACTTCAGATTCTAAGATAGGTTTTATAAGGTAAAGAAGTTTAAAGGATAATCAAGCAATGGCAAATCGCGATTTACATTTGACAAGAAACATCGGTATTATGGCTCACATCGATGCCGGTAAGACAACCACTTCTGAGCGTATCCTGTTCTACACAGGTAAGACTCATAAGATTGGTGAGGTGCATGATGGAGCTGCAACGATGGACTGGATGGCTCAGGAGCAGGAGCGTGGTATCACTATTACCTCTGCTGCAACAACCTGTAACTGGACATGGAATAACAAGCAATTCAAGATCAATCTGATTGATACTCCGGGACACGTAGACTTTACCGCTGAGGTAGAGCGTTCACTGCGTGTGCTCGACGGAGCCGTGGCTACCTATTCTGCTGCCGACGGTGTTCAGCCTCAGTCTGAGACTGTATGGCGTCAGGCCGACAAGTACAACGTGCCCCGTATCGGTTACGTGAACAAGATGGACCGTTCTGGTGCTGACTTCTTCGAGACTGTTCAGCAGATGAAGGACATCCTGGGCGCTAACCCCGTAGTGATCCAGGTGCCTATCGGTGCTGAGGAGAACTTCAAGGGTCTCGTTGACCTGATCAAGATGAAGGCTATCCTGTGGCACGATGAGACCATGGGTGCTGAGTATGACGTGGAGGATATCCCCGC
>Ga0310690_10004798_pt1 | contig 18870 bp, 15 predicted proteins | sample AusTroGonzalo_MG_2_FD_207661 | JGI IMG/M metagenome (GOLD analysis project Ga0310690, IMG submission 207661) | Bovine rumen microbial communities from tropical cattle in Woodstock, Queensland, Australia - Gonzalo_04 (v2) (version 2) | ecosystem: Host-associated > Mammals > Digestive system >...
TGCGCTTCACCGACGCGATGCCCTTTGACGAGGTCGATGTGCTTTTCTTCTGTTTCGGTCACGGCAAGAGCGAGGCTTTCCTGAAGGAGCACACGATTCCCGAGCACGTGAGGATTATCGACCTGGCGCAAGACTTCCGCATCAAGGGAGAGCATGACTATGTCTATGGTCTGCCCGAGATTAACAAGGGAGAGATTGTAAAGGCGCAGCATGTGGCCAATCCTGGGTGCTTTGCCACCGCTATTCAGTTGGCTCTGTTGCCTGCCGCGAAGATGGGCCTGCTGACGGAGGATGTCGCCGTGAACGCTATTACGGGAAGCACTGGAGCCGGTCAAAAGCCTGGCGCAACGACCCATTTCTCGTGGCGCAACAACAATCTGAGCATCTATAAGCCCTTCCAGCACCAGCATATTGCAGAGATACGCCAATCGCTGACACAGGTACAAGGTCATCTTGAGGCCTCCATCGATTTCATCCCCTATCGTGGCGACTTTGCCCGAGGCATCTTCTGCACGGCTGTCATCAAGACCGAGGTTCCTGCCGACGACATCATTGAAGCCTACAAAGCCTTCTATGCCGATGCCGCCTTCACGCATTATGCTGATAAATTGCTCGACCTGAAACAGGTGGTGAATACGAACAAGGCGCTGGTACATTGCGAGAAGTACGGCAACAAACTGCTCGTCACCAGCTGCATCGACAACCTGCTGAAAGGCGCCGTAGGCCAGGCCGTTCAGAACATGAACCTCATGTTTGGCATCGACGAGACAGCAGGCTTGCTACTGAAAGCCTCAGCATTCTAACGACATCTGCAAATCATTATGCCACGCAAGACTGACGGAATAGAGTTTGAGCTGCATCCCGGCCCCAAGAAGGATGAGGAGGGCAAGCCGTTGCTTTATGCGCGCCCATCCTCCGGGCAGAAGATAAGCATGAAGGAACTGGATGATTTCTGCGCAAAGTACAAGGACTTCCAGGAGGACGGAATAGTGCGAGCGTTTAATCTCTTCCTCGACGTGGCTGGCAATTGGCTTTCAAAGGGTTACCGCATAGAGACGCCTATCGGCTCGTTCTCCATGAAACTGAAACTTCTTGGCGAGCATACCGACCCTAAGATGGTAACAGGGCGCGACATCAAGTACGGTGGCGTGGAGTTCATACCCTCGAAGGAGTTTTTCAAAAAAGCAGGCAGCAACAGGGAGGGCTATCGAAAGAAGGCCGGCCAGGTGGGCAACAGTCAGATGTACGACCCCAAGGCTATGGAAGAGGCTCTGCGTAAGAGTCTGACCAATGGCTACACGTCGGTCAGCACTTTCATGTATTCCAGCGGTCTAAAGCGCGACTCCGCCCAGAAGTATCTCGACAGTCTGACCCAGGGCGATGACTCCCAGCTCGTCAGGGTGAAGAACGGACGGACGTACATCTATCATTTAAGGAAGAAGTAGCATAGTACAAAAAACGGTACCGACCTCCCGCTCGGTACTCGGAAGAAGCCTTCTCCATCCCTGTTTTCGGCCCGTTCTCACCCTGTTTTCACCGTCCTTTATCCCTATTTGGTGCCTCCTTTTGGTGTGCAGATAAGGGAATAATTATGCCACACGTATGCATTACAGGCGCCAAATACCACTATTTTATGCAAAAAGATGGGCGAAAGTAACGGTTTGTCGGATTTTTGCTGTATCTTTGCACACGAATATAAATATCAGGCAATATGAAACTATTCGACGTATATCCCCTCTTCGACGTGAACATCGTCAAGGGCAAAGGTTGTAAAGTGTGGGACGACAAGGGACAGGAGTATCTCGACCTCTACGGCGGACATGCCGTCATCTCCATCGGACACTCCCATCCCCACTATATTGAGAAGGTGACAGAACAGCTCAATAAGATCAGTTTCTACTCCAACTCCGTCGTCAACAAGCTGCAGGCCGAGCTGGCTGAGCGCCTAGGGAATATCTCGGGCTACGAGGATTATCAGCTCTTCCTCATCAACAGCGGTGCCGAGGCCAACGAGAACGCGCTGAAGCTGGCATCGTTCAAGACGGGCAACGTGCGCGTCCTCTCCTGCGAGGGTTCCTTCCACGGACGTACCAGTCTGGCCGTCGAGGTGACGCACAACCGCAAGATTGTGGCCCCCATCAACGACAACCACCACGTGCGCTTCCTGCCGTTGAACGACATCGAGCCGTGGATTCGCGAGCTGAGCCGTGGAGGCATCGCCGCCGTCATCCTCGAGTGCATTCAGGGTGTGGGCGGCGTGAAGATGGCTACGCCCGAGTTCGCCCAGAAGCTGGCCTATGCCTGCCAGCGCTACCACGTGCCCCTCATCGCCGATGAGATTCAGTGCGGCTATGGTCGTAGCGGCAAGTTCTTCGCCCACCAGCATCTGGGCATCAAGCCCGACATCATCACGATGGCGAAGGGCATTGCCAACGGTTTCCCGATGGGCGCCGTACTCATCAGCCCCGACTTCGTGCCCGAATACGGACAGCTGGGCACCACCTTCGGCGGCAACCATCTGGCTTGCGCCGCAGCCCTGGCCACGCTCGACGTGATGGAGAGCGAAGGACTGGTGGAGAACGCCCGCGTCATCGGCGACTACCTGATGGACGGCATTCGCGGCATCGGCAGTTCGCACATCAAGGACGTGCGCGGCCGAGGCCTGATGATAGGCATCGAGCTCGACATGCCTCATGCTATGGTGCGCAAGCCCCTCGTCCGCCATGAGCATTGCTTCACAGGTGCCGCTGGTCAGAACATCCTGCGCCTGTTGCCACCGCTTTGTCTGACGAAGGCCGAGGCCGACGATTTCATCGAGCGACTGATCAGAGTAAAACCAGAGGAACTATGAAGATAGCAGTCATTGGAGCCGGCGCTATGGGTGGCGCCACGGTAGAAGGACTCATTGCAAGTCCGCAGTTCAACAACGACGACATCTGCGTCAGCGACCCTTCGCAGGCCGTACTCGACAAGTTTGCCGCTAAGGGCATCAGCGTCACCATTGACAATGCTGCAGCTGCAGCCGAGGCCGACGTGGTGATGGTCGTCGTAAAACCCTGGTTGGTGGAGCAGGTGCTGCGAGGCATCACCTCCGCCCTCAGCACAGAGAAGATACTGGTGGTCATTGCCGCCGGCGTTCCTTCAGCCAAGATACAGGAATGGACAGGCATCGAAGGCCTGCCGCTGTTCCTCTGCATCCCCAATATCGCCATTGCCCAGCTGGCATCGATGACGTTCCTCGTGCCCACAGCTGAGGCTAAGCCCCAGCATACGGAACAGGTGAAGGCCATCTTCGAGGCGATGGGACAGGTGCTCATCACCGACGAGCAGCATCTTGCAGCAGGCACCACGCTGGCCTCCTGCGGCATCGCCTACGCCATGCGCTACGTCCGTGCTGCCTCCGAAGGCGGTGTGGAGCTGGGCTTCAAGGCCGACGATGCCAAGCACATCGTCATGCAGACCATGAAGGGCGCCGTAGAACTGCTCGAAGCCACTAACCTGCACCCCGAGGCCGCCATCGACCTCGTCACCACCCCCGGCGGCGTCACCATCAAGGGACTGAACGAAATGGAACATGCCGGCTTCACCTCTGCCGTCATCCGAGGGCTGAAAGCTGGGGCGAAGTAAAAGGAGAGTTTTTCACAGAAGAAACTATTTTAGGCACGGATTCTTGAATTTGCCAAGAATCCGTGCCTAAATTTACAAGTACAGTCCGAAAGAAAGCGAGCGGAACTTCACGCCTCCGTCTTTCAGCACGTCATCGTTAGAGTACTTCACGTAAAGAGGAAAATCGGCGATGCGCATGTTCAGCATCCAATCGATGGTGATGGGGCGCTGGCGGATGTGTTTCTCTACACGCTTGCACTTGTCGCCTAGGAACTTATATTTCGTCTTGATGCTGGCATAGGTATTGAAGTTCACCACGGGGCCGAAGCCAATGGCAAAGCCTCTACCGAAGTCGTGCTCGAAGCGAAGGGTGCCGGTAAGCGAGAAAACTTTGATGCGCGAGGACTTCGGCTCGAACTCCAAGGGGTAGCCGTCGAGGATGACGTTGCCGTCGAGGTCCTTGGTGAAGCGCAGGTCGTCAGTCATGCGGTAGTTCTTCCAGTCAATGCCAAAACCAAGCGATAGTTTATTTTCTCTACGACGATCAAAGATGTGATCCCACTGGAAGATGGTAGCAAATATCTCCCACGACTTAAAGGTGGAGAAGCTGACACGCTCATCTACTTCGGTAGGACAGGTAAAGCCGAGGCCGAGGTGGGCACTCAGAATGTCGTTGTAGAAGATGTTGGAGTTCTGCGGGTCGTCTGAGTGCCTGCCAAGCCTGACGGAGGGAATGAGGTCCCAGTGCTCGCGACTGATACTGGTTCTGCTCTCGTAATTGGCATCAACGAGGCGGATGGTGTTCTGATAGACGAAGTCGTCGTCACCCTGCTTGCCATTGACGATGACGCGCTGCAGGGAGTCGCCGCTGATGACGGTCACCTTGCGGGGATTATTGATGACGAGAGTGTCGTTCTGCGCAGCTACGCTGCTAAATGACAAATGAGAAATGAGAAATGATAAATAAAGTATGCGTTTCATAATCGTAATATTTTAATTCATAATTTGTAATTTACTTCAGTAGCTCTTCCAGTTCTCCAAGGCTGGCCACATTGCCCTCCATGTAGATGATGGTCACTTCTCGCAGGTAGTCGGTCTTCTTCCACTGCTCCTGATAGCACAGAAAGCGGTTCTTCTCGCCCTGACTGGGCACCTGCACCTTCTGCGTATAGGCATTGTTCGTCTCGTAGATGCTGACGAAGCGGTCACGGCTGTCCTCATCTACCATGCGGCGCAGTTGCTGGGTTTCTTCCTTGGTGGCGTTGAAGCGCAGACTGCGATAGTAGGTCAGGCGGTATTTCTCCAGCGTTTTCCCACGCACACGCGTCTCTATCATCCGCTCCTGCGGGATGACGCGACCTTGGAACAGATCATTAATTTTCAGTCCTGTCTGCGCCAGTGCGCCTGTAAGGCAAAATGAAAGATGAAAGATGAAAAGGGATAAAATGATAATGCGTCTCATATCTATAAACTTTAAACTTCAAATTTCAAACTTAGTTACAAAACATTGACTTCAGTTGCTCCTCGACGATGTCGCTGCCATCGGTACTGGCAAGGGCGGTCATCGTTTTCTGCATCTCGTCGAGGACGACGGCTTGGTCGGTGGTACGCTCGCCGTAGATGTAGGCCACGTATTCCTCTTCGGGCTGGGCACGGAGCGAGAAGACGGTAACTGCTGCTCCTACTATTAACAGGGCAACGGCAGCTGCAGCGGCCCAGCGGAACCAGCCTCGGCGAACGGGCTGCACGGCTTGCGGCAATGGCTTCTCCACCTGCTGCACGGCGGCAAGGTCGAGGAACATCTCACTCAGGGGCATCAAGTCCTCGGGCAGTTCGCGGGCCTCACGGAAGAATTCGTATAGCTGCTGTTCCTCGCTGAGCGTGGTCTTGCCGTCGAAAAAGCGATCAACTAGCGTGCGTATTTTCAGGATGTTATCGTTCATATTGCTTCAAATATTGTATTCTTACTGTCTGTCGGGCTCGGCTCAGGGCCTTGCGGATGGCCACCTCGTTGCTGCCAATAAGGGTTGCGATGTCTTTCATCTCCATTCCCTCTATGTGGCGCAGGCGCAGGATAGTCTGCTGAAGCGAGGGCAGCGTCTCGATGATGGCAAGCATGCGTGAGAGTCGCTCGTCGTCGGCATAATCGGAATCCTCGGAAGTGATGTTCTCTTCGGATAGTCCGGAAGGGAATCGCTGTCGCCGCAGCTGACTGATGCACAGGTTGCGGGTGAGCACCGAGGCCAGTGCGTCCATCGGACGGCGCACTTCGCCAACCATCTGCCACAGGCGAAGCAGTGCGTCCTGCACCACGTCCTCGGCATCGTCGTCGCCCAGGTATCGCCGAGCCACCAGAAGCAGCTGCGGCCTCACCCTTCGGGCCTCTTCCATGAATTCTTCTTGCGTCATTTCTACCCTCTATACGCAAAAACTTGCGGTTTGTGACATATTTTAGCTGCAAAAATAACAAATTCTGAAGAATTCTTTGTACTTTTGCACGGAAAATTAAACTGAGCATCATTATGGAAGACCAACTGAAACAGATTGGCGAGCGTCTGCGCGGACTGCGCGACGTGCTCGACATACCCGTGAGCGAGATGGCTGAGACCATCGGCATCGACGCGGAGAAGTATGAAAAAATAGAGGCAGGCGAGCTGGATATCACCATCTCGAACCTCATGAAGATTGCCCATAAGTACGGGGTATCGACGGAGGAACTTATCTTCGCCGAGTCGCCACACATGAAGTCGTACTACGTAACGCGCAAAGGTCAGGGTATGAGCATTGAGCGCACGAAGGCTTACAAATACCAGAGTCTCGTGGGCGGCTTCGTGGGACATAAGGCGGATGTCTTCATCGTCACTGTAGAGCCGAAGCCCGGAGCACGTACCATCTATAAGAACAGCCACCCTGGGCAGGAGTTCAACCTCGTGCTCGAAGGCAAGATGGAGCTCTATATCGGCGGCAAGACCATCGAACTGGACGAAGGCGACAGTATCTACTTCGACTCGACGAAACCCCACGGCATGCTCGCAGTTGGCGATAGACCCGTGAAATTTTTAGCATTCACAGTAGAATAAAACTAAACTATGATTGAACGATTTTTGAAACAGACGAAATTCACGTCTGTTGAGGATTACAACAAGAACCTGGAGTTCATCATCCCTGAGAACTTCAACTTCGCCTATGATGTGATGGATGCCTGGGCCGAGGAGAAGCCTGAAGGGCTGGCCATTCTATGGACGAACGACCAGGGCGAGGAGATTCGCACCACGTTTGCTGAGCTGAAAGAGCAGACCGACCAGGCCGCCTCTTACCTGCAGACGCTCGGCATTGGCAAGAACGATCCCGTGATGCTCATCTTGAAGCGTCGCTACGAGTGGTGGGTGGTCATGCTTGCCCTCTGCAAGATTGGCGCCATCGTCATCCCCGCCACCCACATGCTGACGAAGCACGACATCGTCTATCGCAACACCCGTGCCTCAGTGAAGGCCATAATCTGCGTCGATGACCCCTACGTGACGGGGCAGATTCAGCTGGCAAAGGACGAGAGTCCCACCGTCAGCCAATATATCGTTATCGGAAAGAACATCCCCGAAGGCTTCCATGACTACCTGACGGAAATCACACAGGCTCCGAAGTTCCAACGTCCTGCCTTTGTAAATACCAACGACGACACGATGCTGATGTACTTCACCAGCGGCACCAGCGGTGAACCGAAGATGGTAGCACACGACTACCTCTACGCTATGGGACATCTTTCGACGGGTGTCTTCTGGCACAACCTGCACGAGGGCTCACTCCACCTCACCGTGGCCGACACGGGCTGGGGCAAAGCCGTATGGGGCAAGTTCTATGGCCAGTGGTTCGCCGGCGCTACGGTCTTCGTATTCGACCACGAAAAGTTCAATGCCGACACACTCTTAAGACAAATGGAGAAATACAAGGTGACAAGCTTCTGTGCTCCCCCCACCATTTACCGCTTCATGATTCGTGAGGATTTGAGCAAGTACGACTTAAGTTCGCTCGAATACTGCTGCACCGCTGGCGAGGCCCTAAACCCTGCAGTCTTCGATAAGCTTCAGGAGAAGATCGGCCTTCGCATCATGGAAGGCTTCGGTCAGACCGAGACCACGATGACCCTCGGCACCTTCCCCTGGATGACACCAAAACCCGGAAGTATGGGCATCCCCAACGCTCAGTACGACATTGACCTCATTCGTCCTGACGGCACCAGTTGTGAGGACGGTGAGAAAGGTGAAATCGTTGTAAGGGTGGGCGACCACAAGCCCATCGGCCTGTTCAAATGCTACTACCGCGACCCAGAGCTGACCCGCGAGGCCTGGCACGACGGCCTGTACCATACAGGCGACATGGCCTGGCGCGACGAGGACGGCTACTACTGGTTCGAGGGTCGCATCGACGACGTCATCAAGTCCTCAGGCTACCGCATCGGCCCGTTCGAAGTGGAGAGTGCCCTGATGACACACCCTGCCGTCGTGGAATGCGCCATTACTGGCGTCCCCGACGATATCCGTGGTATGGTGGTCAAGGCCACCGTCGTACTCGGCAAGGAGTGGAAGGACAAGGCCGGCGATGACCTTGTGAAGGAGCTGCAACAGCATGTGAAACGTGAGACGGCTCCCTACAAGTATCCTCGCATCGTCGAGTTCGTCGATGAGCTGCCCAAGACCATCAGCGGCAAAATCCGTCGCGTGGAGATTCGCAAGAAGGATGCAGGGAAGTAGCAGGACAAAACGGCTCCTTCCCTGGCTGGCGTTGGTATTAGGGGCCATCGCCATCTGGGCGTTCTACCAGCTGTCCTACAGCTATCATTTCTTTTACAAGGAGCAGAACCAACTGTTCCTGCTGTCGGCCGACTATATAAGTACTTATCGTGGTGAGGGCTGGCTGGCACACTTAGTGGGCGATTTCCTTACACAATACTATTATTACCGCTATGCTGGAGCTGCCATCCTGACCATGCTCATTATGGGCATAGGTTGCCTGCTCTATAACGGTCTCTGCCGTCTGCACATCCATCGCTGGATAGCACTACCCTTAGCACTTACTGCCATAGTCTTCGAGGCCGTGCTACAGCTACGCCATGACTGTCCGCTCAGCGTCACTGTCGGTCACATGGGCATGGCCATGGCCGTATGGCTGGCGGGCGTAGCCTATCAGCCATTCCGTAAGTGCATGATGGCACGCGGGATGAAAACCGCCAGATACAGAGCCTTAGCGTGCATCATCGGCCTCCTGTTTGTAGTGCCAGTGCTGTGGCTTTTCAGCATACCCAAGCAGAATCTTCGTCTCGGTATGCCCGAATGGGAGATAGAGAAATTGCTGGCCGTTGACAGCGAATACCGTTTCGGCAATTACGACGCTGTCGTCACGCTCGTCGAGCAGGAGGAGCAACCGGCGACAGAGATGAAGTTCTTCTATAACCTCGTCATGGCTCAACGTGGAATGCTGCCCGACCAACTATTACGCTTCATCCCCAACGAACTGGGAACGCTGCATCGCATAGGCCCCGACACACCGCTCTACACCATCAAAAACATGAACGAGCTCTACTGGGTGCTGGGCGACATGACCTTCACCGAGCGGGCAGCTATGATGGCCAACGTCTTCTCACCTACCAACCGTAGTGTACGCATGGTGAAGCGGCTGGCCGAGTGCAACATTGTCAGCGGCGATACGCTGGCAGCACGCAAATACCTCCGGCTTTTAGAGCAGACCGTAGCTTACAGCGAGTGGGCGAAGAAGGCCTGGCAGCTACCCATATATAAGGAGAAGCAACAGCTGCGCAATCAGCAGGATACACTGGCCGTGACTGACAACGCTCACTTCATCATGATGCAGTTGCTCGATTCCAACCCTGATAACGTCGTCGCCCTCGACTATATGCTCTGCACCGAACTGCTGCTGAAGGACATCCAGAACTTCAAACGCGACTACGACCGATATTGCTCCACGCGCCCCCGCCAGAAAAAACTCTATCAAGAGGCGCTCTGCATCTGGCTGGCGGCCACCGAGGCTCCGCAGGAGAAGTGGCAACAGCTCATCACGATGCCCGACGTCATGCAGTGCTTCGTGCAATATAACCAACAGCGAGGTAGCGAAGCCTTACGCGACACCTACTGGTACTACTTTGATAAGGCCCAAATACCTGAACAGCCATGAAGAAAGCGCCGCTATTTGCAATATTCCTAATGATAGTCCTAGGTGCCTGCACACCAAGGCCCAAGGACGTGCGACAGATGGATGCCCTGCCCCCCATTTATCCCGACTATGCCGATGTCACTATCCCCGTAAACATCGCACCTCTGAACTTCCTCATCAGTGAGGGAGGCTGCGACGCTATCGAGGTGCAAGCCGGCACACTGACACTTAATGCCCGTGGCAACGAGGCCGTGTTCGACATCGACGAGTGGAAGGAGCTACTGGCAGCAGGCAACGATTTGCAAGTAACCGTCACTGCCCTCATCGATGGTCAATGGCAACAATACAAGCCCTTCACATGGCATGTGGTGAAAGACAGTCTCGACCCCTGGCTCACTTACCGCCTCATCGAGCCCGACTACGAAGTATGGAATCGCGTGGAGATACGCCAACGCTGCATGGAGAACTGGGACGAAGCCCCGCTGGCCGACTATGAGCACCAGGAAAACCGCTGTATGAACTGTCACACCTTCGGCAACCAGAATCCTAACCTGAGCATGCTCTATGTGCGAGGCCCTAACGGCGGTGCCATCCTTAATGAGGGCGGACTGCTGCGAAAACTCCATCTGAAGACCGACTCGCTCATCTCAGGCAGTGTCTATTTCGGTTTCTCCCCTTCCGGGCGCTACATCACGTTCTCAACGAACATCATTATTCCCGCCTTCCACAGCCAGCCACGCAAACGACTCGAGGTCTATGACTCGAAAAGCGATGTCTATGTGGCCGACCTCCAACAGCACCGCATCCTACGCTCACCATTGTTGGAACAGGCCAGCGTTTTTGAGACTTTCCCCACCTTCTCGCCCGACGGGAAGTACATCTATTATTGTGCTGCCGACAGCGTGCTGCTGCCCAACGACATCCAACAGTTGCAATACGCTTTGGTGCGCATCCCCTTCGATGAGACTACGGGTACTTTCGGCATGCAAGTCGATACGCTCTTCAATCAACAGAGTGTCTGCCATCCGCGTGTCAGTCCCGACGGGCGCTACCTGCTCTACACCGTAGCTTCTTACGGCACCTTCCACATCTGGCACCCCGAGGCCGACCTGCAGCTATTGGACTTGCAGACAGGCACTATTAACACCCTCAGTGTGGTGAACAGCACAAAGAGCGATACCTATCATTCGTGGTCGTCGAACAGCCGTTGGTTCGTCTTCGCCTCGAAACGCGATGACGGTCTCTACGGTAAACCCTACTTCAGCTACATCGACCGCAACGGTCAAGCCCATAAGCCCTTCTGCCTACCACAGCGCCATCCTCGCTTCTACGAAAACACGCTGAAGTCGTTCAACGCCCCCGAGCTGGGTCGCGGCCGCGTCCCCTTCACTCCCGAGGACGTCGCCCGTGCCATGCAACAGGAGAGCGAGACGTTTCAATAAAAAAGTAGCGCCGCACAAAAATATTTTTTGCGCGGCGCTAAATTTCTTTTCTACGTTGGTTATTTCACAACCTTCTTACCATTCATGATGTAGAGACCACGACGGTAAGCATCAACTCGCTGGCCTTGCAGGTTGTAGGCGGGAGCAGTAGCGTCAGTATACTGCACCTCGACGATGGCATCGGGAATGGGCTTTGCCTTGACAGTAAGCTTACCAGCCTTGAAGGTCATAACATAGCTTTCAGGCTCGGCGCTGACAGTAATCTCGTACTCTCCAGCTGGCGAGTTCTCATCGGCCTCAGTGAAGAACTGGGGTTCCTCCAACCATCCTGGCTCAGCATCATGTTCGAGCAGACCTTTGTAGCTGAGTTGGAACTCAGGATTTGGCTCGCCCTCTTCGCGCTCAACGTCAAGGACCGTTGCCTCAGCCCCCTCTACCTTACGCACGATGATGTAGCCGTCGATGAAGTTCACAGCCTCGGCATTCTCGACAGAGCCACGTGTGATGTGAATAGGATAGCGTCCAGCAGGCGACCACTGGGTAGCCTCGCAACTGAGCTCGGGCTCACCCTTGATGCCGTCGCCAGTAACATTATAGAATAATGTGGGGTTCTCTTCACCGTAATAGCGGATGGCATTGCGCACCTTGACACTAGTGCCAATCTGAAGGATGTTGTCTTCGCCAAAGTCGCTCCATTGGGCGGCTTGCAGATACTTGGTCTTCAAGCCACTATAGACATAAAGAATCGCTTTTCCGAAGGGCATTCCCTCGAAGACACTTGTTCCCATGAGCTTAGGCATTTTCTTGGAAGGGACACGCAGTTCAAGCAGACCGATGCAGCCGCAGAAAGCTTCACTGCCGATAGCGGTGATGGTTTCAGGCAGGCGCACACGACGCAAGGAAAGACAGTTCTTAAAGACGCTATCAGGTAGCAGATTATCTTCAAACTCGGCCTTTGTGAGGTCGAGGATGCGCAGACGCCCGTTGGTGGCATTGCCCTCAGCATCCCATCCTGCCAAATGGCGCAAGTAAGCGAAGTCATCGGCATTGAGGGGGCCTTCAACGGTAAGTGTTCCCACTAGACTGTTTTCAAGGGTATCAGTAAGCTCTATAGTCTTTTGCAGCTGCCCAGCCTCGGTCAACATGACCGTTTCTGAGCGCAAAAGAGAGTGGTTATTGCTCGTAATGCCGATAATCATGTCCTGACCCATGTTGAAGTTATATCCTCCTGGATTGAGCTGGCTGACGTAGAAATAGCCGTCGTCATCGCCTGCCCATCCCCAGTTCACCGACACCTGACCGTCAGCATTATAGCCGTCGAATACAAAGGCATGGCCTCCACTGAACCAACTGGAACCGCCATAATAAAGAGGACCGTTCTCCGACAGTTCCTGATAGATGATGTCCATCCACTCGGGTTCGTTATATCTATCACGCTCGAGACAAGTAGCATTTTCAAAACCGAAGTAGTCGCGCAGTCCTTGAGCTGCATCCTGCGAATAGGCACCGCTGCCCTCATTGGGGCCACCATACTGCATATCGGCAGCCACACCGCAGTCGCGCATCAGCAAGGCTACGGCATCAGCTTGCTCCTGGGTGTAGTTATCCTCGGTGTAGATGTCGAGCATATTGACCCAGTCATAATAGTCTTCCTCGAAATTGGCATACACGGCTTCACCACTGGGTCTGTTCTGCGGATAGTAGATGGTGCGCTCGCCCTGTCCGTGAAGGGGAGTCTGGTGATAGTTCAGCACCTGCGCCATAGCCGTTGCCACACAGCCCGTAAGACACTTCACGTCGTTTTTAAACGTGGGACACATATTATTATATGGTTTCCCTTGATACCATTTTGAAGTGACCATCGAGGGCACCTCATCAGGATATTTCAGAGGATCGGGGGTAGTGACCTGCATCGGCATACCTGCCGCTACCAAGTGGCGGGCAGCCTCGTTAGTGGCCTGAAGCCACCACTCAAAGTTAGGATTGCGACCCTCGGAATAGGTTGAAGTGGAAACACCCATGACGGCAGGTAGCAAATCATCGGCAGCAATGATGGCAAAACCTCCATTCTCAGTGCCAATGACTTCCATCTGCTCCGTACTCCTAAGTACTTTCAAGGTAGCATTGCTGGGTGCCAGATGGCGGGCAGCACGATGTTTGTTAATAGCCTGACGTGCAGCTTGTTGCATCTCAGTTTTTGTGCGTGGAGCGGCCATAGCTACTGAGGCGGAAAGCATCAGTACAGCCATGAAAGCATACAATCTTTTCATCTTTTCAATCAGTAATTTTAGTATAAAATTGCAATTTCGGTGCAAAATTACTATTTTTCTCGCGAAAAAGAACAAAAGATTCAAACTTTTTGCTTACCTTTGCTGAATAAAATTAGCGAGAATCATAAAACCTTACAATCTTATGAAGAATATACTGGTGATTGGCTCTACAGGACAGATTGGCTCGGAACTGACAATGGAGCTGCGCCGACACTACGGCGGCGACCACGTGGTGGCAGGCTACATCAGGGGTGCAGAGCCAAAAGGAGAACTGGCCGAGAGCGGTCCGATGGCACTGGCCGACGTCACCGACAGCGAAGCCATCGCCGCCGTGGTGAAGCACTATCACATCGACACCATCTACAACCTCGCAGCCCTGCTCTCGGTAGTAGCTGAGAACAAGCCTCGACTGGCCTGGCATATAGGCATCGACGGACTGTGGAACATTCTGGAGATAGCTAAACAGGAGCAGTGTGCCGTCTTTACTCCCAGCTCGATAGGCTCATTCGGCTTGGAAACGCCTCACGACATGACTCCACAGGATACCATCCAGCGCCCTCGCACCATCTACGGTGTGTCGAAGGTGACCACCGAACTCATCAGCGACTGGTACCATTATAAATATGGTGTAGATACACGCTCTGTACGCTTCCCTGGTATCATCAGTTATGTCACGCCCCCTGGCGGAGGCACCACCGACTATGCCGTTGATATCTACTATTATGCCGTACGTGGCGAGAAGTTCACCTGTCCCATCAAAGCCGGCACACGTATGGACATGATGTATATGCCCGATGCCCTACGCGCTGCCATTCAGCTGATGGAGGCTGACCCCACGAAGCTGATTCATCACAACGGTTTCAACGTGGCAGCCATGAGCTTCGACCCTGATATGATCTATCATGCCATTAAAAAGCTGCGCCCGCAGTTCGAGATGGACTACGACATCGACCCATTGAAGCAGAGTATTGCCGACTCCTGGCCCGACATGATGGATGACTCATGTGCCCGTCGCGAATGGGGCTGGAACCATGAATACGGTCTGATGCAGATGACTGCAGACATGCTCGAAAAACTGAGCGCACGTATCCTACACAATGGAAGCATCTGAACTGTTTGAGATATGTAGGGAGCTTGCCCAGAGCCAGCCCAGTGCAGAGACCACGCGCCAGCTGCATGAAGTGCTGGTGCTCAGCTGTGCCGAAGGTTGCCGTCAGCAGGGCGGAGCCTTCGGTAACCTGTTCTCACAGGTCGATTTCCTCAGCAAGAAGCTGGGATTAGGCACGGAATTAGGCATCTCTCTGCAAACGGCCCGTCGCCATACCAATACAGGAGCGCCAATCAGCAGTGAGGACTGGTCCTATGATGTGATGGCCATAGTGCATCTCGTCAGCGCGGTCTTCAAGGATGACATACCTGGCCAACTGCTTAGCCAGCTACCCATCAACGAGCGACCACGCCGAAAGGGACTACGCATCAACAAGGAGTACGTACGCTGCATCTTGAATAGAGTGGAAGACGAATACATTTTGGCCGACACAGAGGATGGACAAATAACTATCGACTACCGCAACACTGAGGGAGGGCGCGACTTCGCCTATCTAAAGAAACTACTAAAGCCTGGCATGCAGCTGAACCTGCTGGACGTAACCGTCTCACCCCGTTCCACCTCTTCTCAAGAAATCCTCATCCCAAGTCAAGTCATCGTGGAGCCAGATTTCCTCATCGACATCTCGTCGCTGGCAGCCTGCTTCACCAACTACGGCCACCACCCACTGCTTTACACGCTGAACCGTCTGAAGGAACGCCCCAACACGCAGGCTACGCTATTAGGTAACTTCGCAGGAACTGCCCTCGATGACATTATCAACAAAGGCGACGAGGCCACTCTTGCCTCTTCGCTGCAACGGTCCTTCCGCGAGCAGGCCCTGCGTTTCTGCGCATGTCCCGACTTCGACACCAGGAAGTTCAAGCAACTGGCCGAGGAGCAGATGCGCAACATCCGTGAGGCTGTTGCCCTTCTCTCACCACTTACTTCTCACCACTCACCACTCCTCGAACCCTCTTTTATTTGTGAAAGGTTGGGCTTGCAAGGTCGCGTCGATCTGATGACCAGCGACATGAGTCTGTTGGTGGAGCAGAAATCGGGCAAGAACATGAAGATTGAACACCAAAGCCACGATGCCCACGGGTTGCAATTAGAGAGCCACTATGTACAGCTGTTGCTCTACTACGGCGTACTGCGCTATAACTTCGGCAAGACTGACCGCCAAGTGGATATGCGCCTGCTCTATTCACGCTATCCTGCTGCACAGGGACTGCTCAGCGTGAACTACTACCGTACACTGCTGCGTGAAGCCCTGCGTTTGCGCAACCAGATTGTGGCCACTGAGCTGTTCATCGCCCGCGAAGGCTTCCAGCGCATTCTACCCCTACTCAATGCCGATGTCATTTACAAGGACGCCCATCGTGACGAGCATTTCCATCGCTATGTCCTGCCAGAAATAGAATCACTCACCTCTCACCTCTCACTTCTCACCCCTCTTGAACTTGCTTACTACGAACGCATGCTCACCTTTGTCTATCGCGAGCAGCTGGCTGGCAAGTTAGGTAGCAGCGAGACACGCCTGCACCATAGCGGAGGCTGCACAGCCGACCTCTGGCAGATGCCGCTGCAAGAGAAGATAGAGACGGGGAATATCATCATGGAAGCCTTAGCCACGAGTCCTCTCAGTTTCCGCACTGGCGACATGGTCTATCTTTACCGTTACAAGGACGAGCCTGACATATGCCGCAACATCCTTCTCAAAGGCTCATTGATGGAAATCAGTCCTGACCACGTAACCTTAGCTCTGAACGACAATCGGCAGGAACCCCTCACTTTCCAGTTCGGCGATGGACGCCACTGGGCCATCGAGCATGGAGGCTGCGACGTAGGTACTGGTTCTGCCATCCGTTCGCTGCATCGTTTCATCACATCTGACCCTCATCGCAAGGCACTCCTGTTAGGACAGCGGGCACCAGAGGCTGACACCTCGCTACAACTCTCACGCAACTACCATCCTGACTACGACGACGTACTATTGCACATCAAACAGGCTCGCGATTACTTCCTCCTTGTAGGACCTCCAGGAACTGGCAAGACAAGCATGGCCCTCAAATATATAGTAGAAGAAGAGCTACAACTCCCCTCCCTCTATAGGGAGGGGCCGGAAGAGGGTCTCCAGGGGCTCCTTCTCATGGCCTACACTAACCGAGCCGTTGATGAAATCTGCGACATGCTTTACAATGCAGGGGTGAGCTTTTTACGCTTAGGTAATGCCGCCTCGTGCGACGAGCGTTTCCGTTCATATCTGCTCGACACGGTTCTGGCCGATACCCAAAAGCTCGATGATGCCCGTGCCCTCATTAAGCGAACACCTGTCATCGTCGCTACCACCTCTATGCTGCAGGCACAGCCATGGGTGCTGGAACTGAAACATTTCTCGCTGGCTGTTATCGATGAGGCATCGCAGATTCTGGAGCCCAGCATCATCGGCCTGCTCGCCCACGATGCCATCGACCGTTTTGTGCTCGTAGGCGACCATAAGCAGTTGCCAGCCGTTGTGCAGCAAAACCCCGAGCAGAGCGTCGTTACGGAACAATGCCTACGCGACATTGGACTAGAAGACTGCCGACGAAGCCTCTTTGAGCGACTGTTGCGATGGGAACGCCGCCAATGTCGCACCCAGTTTGTGGGCACGCTCCACGCTCATGGTCGCATGCACCCCGATGTAGCTTTCTTCCCCCTGTACCACTTCTATCATCAGGAGCAACTACACGCCGTTCCCCTACCCCATCAGCAGGAACATACCTTAGGCTACAACCTGCCCGCTCGTGACCAGCTCGACGAGCTACTGAAAACAAAAAGGGTGCTGTTTCTGAAGTCCGAACAGGAAGAAACTATGGTTGCCGACTTGCTGGCTCGCATCTACCGTTTCACGCAAGACCACTTTGACCCATTGAAGACGGTGGGCGTCATCGTGCCCTATCGCCGTCAGATTGCCCTCATCCGTCAGGCCATTGTAGAGCCCTCCGTCCTCTTAGATATTTCCATCGACACCGTAGAGCGCTATCAGGGTAGTCAGCGCGACATCATCATCTACAGCTTCGGCGTTGAGCGCCGTTACCAACTGGACTTCCTCACCGCTACCACCTTCATTGATGACGATGGTACCCTCATCGACCGCAAACTGAACGTTGCCCTGACACGTGCCCGTAAGCAAATCATCATCATAGGACACCCTGACCTATTGTCGCAGGTGCCTATCTTCCGTCAGCTCATACAGGAATGCCGAATGCCGTTCATTCCCACACTAACTGTCTGATCACAATACTGCTGAAGGCATCGCCCACCGTCACATGAATCTGACAACCACTAGGGGACCACTCGGCTTACCGCTTGCCACCGAAAGGACGCAAGTAATAAAAAAAATCGTCATTTATTTTGTATTTCGCTCGATTTGCACTACCTTTGCACACTGAAATGAATAAAAGGATTGTAATCAAGGTGGGGTCGAACGTGCTGACACGACACGACGGTAAGCTTGACGTGACACGCATGTCGGCCATCGTCGATCAGATAGCGTGGCTCCGGAAGCAAGGCTACGAGGTGATTCTGGTCAGTAGCGGAGCCGTGGCCTGTGGACGGCGCGAGCTCACCGTGGAGCATGTCCTCGACAGCGTGGAGCAGCGCCAGCTGTTCTCGGCCATCGGGCAGGTGAAACTCGTGGGACTATACTATGACCTGTTCCGCGAATACGGCATCCACGTAGGTCAGGTGCTGACGATGAAGGAGAACTTCCAGCCGGGTGAACAGTACCAGAACCAGCGCGCCTGCATGACGGTGATGCTGGAGAACGACGTACTGCCCATCGTCAACGAGAACGACACCGTCTCCGTTGCCGAGCTGATGTTCACCGACAACGACGAGCTGAGCGGACTCATCGCGCAGATGATGAAAGCCGACACACTCATCCTGCTCTCGAACATCGACGGCATCTATGACGGCCACCCCGATAACCCCTCTTCACACATCATTCCACAAGTGACTCCCGGCTGCGACCTCTCACAATACATCAAGGAGGAGAAGAGTGCCTTTGGCCGTGGCGGCATGCACTCGAAATACACCACGGCCAGCAAGGTGCAACAGGCCGGCATTAGTGTCATCATTGCCAATGGCGAGCGCGAGAACATCCTCATTGACCTGATGGAACACAAAAACGAAACACCACACACAACATTCATCCCATGCAACTGAAAGAAACGTTTGAACGCGTGAAGCGTGCCAGCAAGAGCCTGGCATTGCTCAGCGACCAGCAGCGAAACGAGATTCTGCTGGCAGTGGC